>Ga0265798_10002430_pt1 | contig 27580 bp, 29 predicted proteins | sample P3T30metagenome_FD_192430 | JGI IMG/M metagenome (GOLD analysis project Ga0265798, IMG submission 192430) | Plant litter microbial communities from East Loma Ridge, Irvine, California - P3 T30 | ecosystem: Environmental > Terrestrial > Plant litter > Unclassified | place: USA: California...
ATCCAAGCGCTCGATGGAGCGGAAAATCAATTCGCTGGCGCTGCGGGCGGCGCGCAGCGCGATATTCAGCATGGGCTGCATGGACAATTCACCTAAGGTTGTTAAAGAGAGCCGGCCATTCTATTGGGTGCGTCGAATTATTTCCAGCCTTGCGTTGTAACGGTTGTCGGGTTCAAGCCCATTTCTGATCACGGCTCCGAGTGCTCAAAGGCTGCCCGGCTTGAATAGGTTCATAGCGTTAGTCCGGGCGTTTCTGTAAGATTTGCCCCCCTAATTCGCGTCAGTGAGCGTTCGCTTTGTTGCAGAACATTCGTGTTGTCCTGGTCGGCACTACCCATCCCGGAAATATCGGCGGGGCGGCTCGCGCCATGAAAAACATGGGGCTTTCGCGCCTGGTGCTGGTCGATCCGCGGATCTTCCCTTCACCTGATGCCGACGCCCGTGCCTCAGGTGCCACTGATATTCTGGAAGGCGCGCAGGTGGTCGCCACGCTGGAAGAGGCGCTGACGGGTTGCCGTCTGGTGCTCGGCACCAGTGCCCGTGATCGCAGTCTGCCGTGGCCGATGCTGGACCCTCGCGCTTCAGGCGTGAAGGTTGTCGAGCAGGCCGGGCAGGGCGCCGAGGTGGCGCTGGTCTTCGGTCGCGAGCACGCAGGCCTGACCAACGAAGAGCTGCAACGTTGTCACTTCCATGTGCACATCCCTTCCGACCCCGGCTTCAGCTCGTTGAATCTGGCTGCTGCCGTGCAGGTGCTCAGCTATGAAGTGCGTATGTCCTGGCTGGCGGCTTCCGAGCAGCCCGCTCATGACGAGCCCTCGAAAATGGCGCACAACGCCGAGCTGGCGACCATGGATGAAATGGAGGGATTTTATGGCCATCTTGAAGCCACGCTGGTGGCGATCGGTTTCCTTGATCCCGAAAAGCCGCGTCACCTGATGGCGCGCCTGCGCAGGCTTTTTGGCCGCAGCGAAGTGGAGCATTCCGAGCTCAGCATCCTTCGCGGGATCCTGACCGAAACCCAGAAAGCTGCGCGCGGTGAACCCTACAAGCGGAAGGATCAGTGATGTTCGAGCGTCTGCGAGAAGATATTCAAAGTGTGTTCCATCGTGACCCGGCCGCGCGCAATGCTTTCGATGTGCTGACCTGCTATCCGGGCATGCACGCTATCTGGCTGCACCGCTTCGCGCACATTCTGTGGGGCAAGGGCTGGAAATGGCCGGCTCGCGTGGTCTCCAATTTCGGTCGCTGGATGACCGGAATCGAAATTCATCCGGGGGCGCGCATCGGTCGCCGCTTCTTCATCGACCATGGCATGGGCATCGTCATCGGTGAAACCGCCGAGATCGGCAATGACGTGACGCTGTATCAGGGCGTGACTTTGGGCGGGACCAGCTGGAACGCAGGCAAGCGTCACCCGACGCTGGAAGACGGCGTAGTGGTGGGTGCGGGCGCTAAGGTGCTAGGCCCGTTCACCGTCGGTGCCGGCGCCAAGATCGGTTCCAACGCGGTCGTGACCAAGGCTGTGCCAGCAGGCGCGACGGCGGTGGGTATTCCGGGTCGCATCATCGTCAAGTCGGACGATGAGACCGAAGCCAAGCGCAAGGCAATGGCCGAGAAGCTGGGTTTCGATGCCTATGGCGTCAGTGCCGATATGCCGGACCCGGTCGCACGGGCCATCGGCCAGTTGCTCGATCACCTGCAGGCTGTGGACGGTCGTCTCGAGGATATGTGCGGCGCGCTCAGTCGGCTGGGTAGCGATTACTGCGCCAAGGATCTTCCGGAGCTTCGCGACGAGGTCTTCGACTGCGTCAAGGATAAGCGCGAAGAGCCGCTGGAAAATAAGATCGGCTAGGCAGGGCAGGGGTTTGGGGCGTGTCATTGCGCCGCACCTTTGCTATGATGCAGCCCGCACTTTTTGCTAAACCCGACTGTTTTACTCGGTCTAATAGTTGACTCATTTACTCGGGAATAGCATACTCACGCTCATTCCGATCCTCTGCGGTACACGCCATGCGACTGACTACAAAAGGCCGATACGCTGTAACAGCCATGCTTGACCTGGCCTTGCACGCGCAGAACGGGCCAGTGTCTCTGGCCGATATCTCCGAGCGACAGGGCATTTCCCTGTCTTATCTCGAGCAGCTGTTCGCCAAGCTTCGCCGCGGCAATCTGGTTTCCAGTGTCCGTGGCCCTGGTGGCGGTTATCAGCTTTCTCGCGACATGAAAGGTATCCAGGTGGCGCAGGTCGTCGATGCTGTCAATGAGTCGGTCGATGCCACACGCTGTCAGGGGTTGGGTGATTGCCACGCTGGCGACACCTGTCTCACTCACCATTTGTGGTGCGACCTGAGCCAGCAGATTCACGAATTTCTAAGCGGTATCAGCTTGGCGGATCTTGTCACTCGCCGTGAGGTACAAGAAGTCGCCCAGCGCCAGGATATGCGCCGTAGCCATTGCAATACGTCGCAACTGGGTAAGATTGAAACGTCCGCCGTTGAATGAACGCAGATGAATGAGCGGTGCGCCTGCCTGATAGGAGAGCTTCAATGAAATTGCCGATTTACCTCGATTACTCCGCGACGACCCCGGTCGATCCGCGCGTCGCGCAGAAAATGATCGATTGCCTGACAGTCGAAGGAAACTTCGGCAACCCGGCGTCGCGTTCCCACGTCTTTGGCTGGAAAGCCGAAGAAGCGGTCGAGAACGCCCGCCGTCAGGTCGCCGACCTGGTCAACGCCGACCCGCGTGAAATCGTCTGGACCTCCGGTGCCACCGAGTCCAACAACCTCGCGATCAAAGGCGTTGCGCACTTCTACGCCAGCAAGGGCAAACACATCATCACCTCCAAGGTCGAGCACAAGGCTGTCCTGGACACCACGCGCCAACTGGAGCGTGAAGGTTTTGAAGTGACTTACATCGAGCCGGGCGAAGACGGTCTGATCACCCCTGCCATGATCGAAGCTGCACTGCGTGACGACACCATCGTGGTCTCGATCATGCACGTGAACAACGAGATCGGCACCATCAACGACATCGCGGCGATCGGTGAACTGACCCGTTCGCGTGGCGTGCTGTTCCATGTTGACGGTGCGCAATCGACCGGCAAGGTTGAAATCGATCTGGCCAGCCTCAAGGTTGACCTCATGTCGTTCTCTGCCCACAAGACCTATGGTCCGAAGGGCATTGGCGCGCTGTACGTGAGCCGCAAGCCGCGTGTTCGTCTGGAAGCTGCCATGCACGGCGGCGGTCACGAACGTGGCATGCGATCCGGTACGCTGGCGACCCACCAGATCGTTGGTATGGGTGAAGCCTTCCGTATCGCCAGGGAAGAAATGGCCGCTGAAAACGTGCGCATCAAAGCGCTGAGCGACCGTTTCTACAAGCAGGTCGAGAATCTGGAAGAGCTTTACGTGAACGGCAGCCTGACTGCCCGCGTACCGCACAACCTGAACCTGAGCTTCAACTACGTTGAAGGCGAGTCGCTGATCATGGCGCTCAAGGATCTGGCGGTATCGTCCGGTTCGGCCTGTACGTCTGCATCGCTGGAGCCTTCGTATGTATTGCGTGCTCTGGGCCGCAACGACGAACTGGCACACAGCTCGATCCGTTTCACCTTCGGCCGTTTCACCACCGAAGAAGAAATCGATTACGCCGCGCAGAAAGTCTGCGAGGCCGTTACCAAGCTGCGGACACTTTCGCCGCTGTGGGACATGTTCAAAGACGGCGTCGATATCTCCAAGATCGAGTGGGCGGCGCACTAATTTAAAGTCGCCTCCAACACAGGTCGTGGTCGGCATCTGCCGGCGCGACCTGAAGAGCGGCTCCCTGATGTGAGAGGAATAGAATCATGGCTTACAGCGAAAAGGTCATCGACCACTACGAGAATCCGCGCAACGTCGGCAAGATGAACGCGGAAGATCCTGATGTTGGCACTGGCATGGTCGGCGCTCCGGCGTGCGGCGACGTGATGCGTCTGCAGATCAAGGTCAACGAGCAGGGCGTTATCGAAGACGCCAAGTTCAAGACCTATGGCTGCGGTTCGGCAATCGCTTCCAGCTCCCTGGCAACCGAGTGGATGAAAGGCAAGACTCTGGATGAAGCAGAGACCATCAAGAACACTCAGCTGGCTGAAGAGTTGGCACTGCCTCCGGTAAAGATTCACTGCTCCGTGCTCGCAGAAGACGCCATCAAGGCGGCCGTTCGCGATTACAAGCAGAAGAAAGGTCTGCTGTAAGTAGTCCTTTTTCAGAAACGCGTAAGGAGTTCCGATGGCTATCAGCATGACAGAAGCTGCCGCTAACCACGTACGACGTTCCCTTGAGGGACGTGGCAAGGGTGATGGCGTTCGTCTGGGTGTTCGCACCACAGGCTGTTCAGGTCTTGCCTATGTGCTCGAGTTCGTCGATGAGGCGGCCAGCGAAGACACCGTCTTCGAGATGCACGGCGTTAAGGTGATTATCGACCCGAAAAGCCTGGTCTATCTCGATGGCACCGAGCTCGACTTCGTTCGGGAAGGGTTGAACGAAGGCTTCAAGTTCAACAACCCCAATTCGCGCGGCGAGTGCGGCTGCGGCGAAAGCTTCAACGTCTGAGGCTTTTATTGTGGGTACTCCCTGTCACTTCGCCCTGTTCGAGCTCAAGCCTGATTTTCAGCTTGATCTTGATCAGTTGGCGACGCGTTATCGCGAATTGGCGCGTGGCGTCCATCCAGACCGTTTTGCCGACGCTTCCGAGCGGGAGCAACGTACGGCGCTGGAGCGTTCCGCCAGTCTCAACGAAGCCTATCAGACCCTCAAGAGCCCGCCAAAAAGGGCACGTTACCTGTTGGCCATGAATGGCAATGAGGTACCGCTTGAGGTCACCGTGCACGATCCGGACTTTCTTCTGCAGCAGATGCAGTGGCGCGAAGAGCTCGAGGATCTGCAGGATGAAGCTGATCTCGCCGGGGTCGCGACGTTCAAACGTCGGCTCAAGGTGGCTCAGGATGAACTGAATCAGAGCTTTGCTGCCTGTTGGAATGACGTTGCACAGCGCGAGCACGCCGAAAGGCTGATGCGGCGCATGCAGTTTCTCGACAAGCTTTCTCACGAAGTGCGCCAGTTAGAAGAGCGCCTCGACGATTAACCCCGTGCTGCCCTGGCCGCACGCCCAGTGATTATTCTGAATACGCATGGCCTTACTGCAGATCGCCGAACCCGGCCTCAGTCCTCAACCGCATCAGCGCCGTCTGGCTGTGGGGATCGACTTGGGCACCACCAACTCTCTGGTTGCTGCAGTGCGCAGCGGCCTGTCCGAGCCACTGGCCGACGCAGAAGGTCAGGTCATCCTGCCCTCTGCCGTTCGCTATCACGCCGATCGGGTCGAAGTGGGGCAGTCGGCGAAAGTCGCCGCGTCCCAGGATCCGTTCAACACCGTGCTCTCGGTCAAGCGGCTGATGGGTCGCGGGCTGACCGACGTCAAGCAACTGGGTGAGCAACTGCCTTACCGCTTCGTCGATGGCGAGTCGCACATGCCGTTCATCGAGACTGTTCAGGGCCCGAAAAGCCCGGTGGAAGTCTCTGCCGACATTCTCAAGGTGCTGCGTCAGCGTGCTGAAGAGGCGCTCGGCGGCGATCTGGTCGGTGCGGTGATCACGGTTCCTGCCTATTTCGATGACGCTCAGCGTCAGGCCACCAAGGATGCTGCCAAGCTGGCAGGCCTGAACGTGTTGCGCCTGCTCAACGAGCCGACGGCTGCTGCAGTCGCCTACGGTCTGGACCAGAAAGCCGAAGGCGTGGTCGCGATTTATGACCTGGGTGGCGGCACGTTTGATATCTCCATTCTGCGTCTGACGGGGGGCGTCTTCGAGGTGCTGGCAACTGGCGGCGACACTGCGCTGGGCGGCGATGATTTCGACCATGCAATTGCCAGCTGGATTGTTGCCGAAGCAGGCCTTTCCGCCGACCTTGCGCCTTCTGCCCAGCGCAGCCTGCTGCAGGCAGCGTGCGCAGCCAAGGAAGCGCTGACCGATGCCGACGCCGTCGACGTAGCGTATGGCGATTGGAAGGCCGTGCTGACTCGCGAAGCGCTGAACGCGATGATCGAGCCAATGGTTGCCCGCAGCCTGAAAGCCTGCCGCCGCGCCGTGCGTGATACCGGCATCGAGCTTGAAGAAGTCGAAGCGGTCGTCATGGTGGGCGGTTCGACGCGTGTACCGCGTGTCCGTGAAGCCGTTGCCGAACTGTTTGGTCGTCAGCCGCTGACCGAAATCGATCCGGATCAAGTGGTGGCAATCGGGGCCGCGATCCAGGCCGATACACTGGCAGGCAACAAGCGCGACGGTGAAGAATTGCTGCTGCTCGACGTGATTCCGCTCTCGCTGGGGCTGGAAACCATGGGCGGGCTGATGGAGAAGGTCATTCCGCGCAACACCACGATTCCTGTGGCGCGCGGTCAGGACTTCACCACGTACAAAGATGGCCAGACGGCCATGATGATTCATGTGCTGCAGGGCGAGCGAGAGCTGATCAGCGATTGCCGTTCTCTGGCGCGCTTCGAACTGCGCGGTATTCCACCGATGGTGGCGGGCGCGGCGAAGATCCGCGTCACCTTTCAGGTGGACGCCGATGGTCTGCTGAGTGTTTCGGCGCGCGAACTGGGTTCGGGCATCGAAGCGAGCATCCAGGTCAAGCCGTCGTATGGCCTGACCGACGGTGAAATCACCCGCATGCTCAAGGACTCCTTTGCTTACGCCGGTGACGACAAGGTCGCCCGCGTATTGCGCGAACATCTGGTTGATGCCGAGCGCCTGCTTGAAGCAGTGCAGGGCGCGCTGGATGCCGATGGCGAGCGACTTCTCGATGAAGAAGAGCGTTTGGTCATCAACCTGCAGATGGACGAACTGCGCGAATTGATGAAAGGCACCGATGGACACGCCATCGAGCAACAGACCAAGCGTCTGTCGCAAGTGACCGATGCATTTGCCGCCCGCCGCCTGGATTCGACGGTGAAAGCCGCACTGGCCGGACGCAACCTGAATGAGATTGAGGATAACTGATGCCGCAGGTGATTTTTCTGCCCCACGCCGAGCACTGCCCGGACGGGCTGGTTGTAGAAGTTGAACCCGGTATATCCATCCTCGAGCTTGCTCACGAGCATCACATCGAGATCGAAAGCGCCTGTGGCGGCGTGTGCGCCTGCACGACCTGTCACTGCGTCATTCGCCAGGGCTTCAGCTCGCTGAACGAAGCCGACGAGCTGGAAGAGGACATGCTCGACAAAGCCTGGGGCCTTGAGCCGCAATCGCGTCTATCCTGTCAGGCAATTGTCGGCACCGAAGACCTGACCGTCGAAATACCCAAGTATTCGCTCAACCACGCTGCCGAAGCGCCGCACTGATTCAAGGAACGCTCATGAGTCTCAAATGGGTCGATGTGCAGGAAATCGCTATCCAGCTGGCCGAAAAGTATCCGGATACGGATCCTTTTTCACTGAATTTCGTCAAGCTGCGCGATCTCGTCATGGCGCTTCCCGGCTTTGACGATGAGAAGGATCGGGGCGGGGAGAAAGTCCTCGAAGCGATCCAGACCACGTGGGAAGAAGAGCGCGATTGACGTTCAGTTACTTACGCAGTTAGGCAATACACCAGAACCCGCGTATAATTCGCGGGTTTAATTTTTCGCTTCAATCACTGTTTCTGGAGTTTCACCATGGCTGTTCAACGTACTTTCTCCATCATCAAGCCTGACGCCGTTGCAAAGAACGTAATCGGCGAGATCACCACTCGTTTCGAAAAAGCCGGTCTGCGCGTTGTTGCTTCCAAGCTGAAGCAGCTGTCCAAGGCCGAAGCTGAAGGTTTCTACGCTGAGCACAGCGCTCGTGGTTTCTTCGGCGACCTGGTTGCGTTCATGATCTCCGGTCCGGTTGTCGTTCAGGTTCTGGAAGGCGAAAACGCTATCGCTCTGAACCGCGAGCTGATGGGCGCTACCAACCCTAAAGAAGCTGCTGCCGGCACCATCCGTGCTGACTTCGCTGATTCCATCGACGCCAACGCTGTTCACGGTTCCGATTCCGAAGCAGCCGCTGCTCGTGAAATCTCGTACTTCTTCGCAGCTACCGAGGTAACCGCTCGCTAAGTCTTGCGACTATCGAGTGAAGGGTGAATTCATGATTGCATCGACTGGTAAAACCAACCTGCTGGGTCTGACTCAGCTGGAAATGGAGAAATTCTTCGACTCTATCGGGGAGAAGCGCTTCCGTGCCGGTCAGGTCATGAAGTGGATTCACCACTTTGGCGTCGATGATTTCGACGCCATGACGAACGTCAGCAAGGCTTTGCGCGAAAAGCTCAAGGCCTGTGCCGAAGTTCGGGGTCCTGAAGTCGTCAGCGAGGACATTTCGAGCGATGGCACCCGTAAATGGGTGGTGCGCGTCGAGTCCGGCAGCTGCGTCGAGACCGTCTATATTCCGCAAGGCAAGCGCGGCACTCTGTGCGTGTCTTCCCAGGCGGGCTGTGCCCTGGATTGCAGTTTCTGCTCCACCGGCAAGCAAGGCTTCAACAGCAACCTCACCGCCGCCGAAGTTATCGGTCAGGTGTGGATTGCCAACAAATCCTTTGGCAGTGTCCCGGCAACCGTCGACCGTGCAATCACTAACGTGGTGATGATGGGCATGGGTGAGCCACTGCTGAACTTCGACAATGTCATCGCCGCCATGCATCTGATGATGGATGACCTGGGGTATGGCATTTCCAAGCGCCGGGTGACCCTGTCCACCTCAGGTGTGGTGCCGATGATCGACGAGCTGTCCAAGCACATCGATGTATCGCTGGCCCTGTCGTTGCACGCGCCCAATGATGCGCTGCGCAACCAGCTGGTGCCGATCAACAAGAAATACCCGCTGAAAATGCTGCTCGAATCCTGCCGTCGCTACATGTCGAACCTGGGTGAAAAGCGTGTGCTCACCATCGAGTACACCATGCTCAAGGACATCAATGACAAGGTCGAGCACGCCGTTGAAATGATCGAGTTGCTCAAGGACACGCCTTGCAAGATCAACCTGATCCCGTTCAACCCGTTCCCGCACTCCGGTTACGAGCGTCCGAGCAATAATGCGATCCGTCGTTTCCAGGACCTGTTGCATCAGGCTGGCTATAACGTCACTGTGCGTACCACGCGTGGCGAAGACATCGATGCCGCTTGCGGCCAGTTGGTCGGCCAGGTGATGGATCGCACGCGTCGTAGTGAACGCTATATCGCAGTGCGAGAGTTGAGTGTCGAGGCCGATTCAGTGCCAGGCGCGGCGACCCGAACCTGACTGCCCAAACGAACGCGAAACTGACCAAGAGGGACTTCATGTCTGTGCGCGCCCCGTTGCTGCTGTGTGTTGTCATGTTGCTCGTGGGCTGCGTATCAACCGGCAATGTCAATCCGCTCTCGACCTCCCAGGGACGTGAAGAAGCGCGCAAGGCATACGTTCAGCTCGGAATCGGCTATCTGCAGCAAGGCCAGACCGAACGCGCCAAGGTGCCGTTGAAGAAGGCGCTTGAGCTGGATAGTTCGGATGCCGGGGCCAACGCGGCGCTTGCACTGGTCTTTCAGGCCGAAATGGAACCTGAACTCGCCGACCAGTACTTTCGCAAGGCGCTGTCGGCAAGCCGCAACGACACTCGCATCGTCAACAATTACGGCAGTTTCCTCTACGAGCAGAAGCGCTACAAGGAAGCCTATGAGCGTTTCGAGCAGGCGGCCGCCGATAACCTATATCCTGAGCGTTCGCGGGTGTTCGAAAGCCTGGGCATGACCTCGATCAAGCTGGGCAATCGCGAGCAGGCCCGCGAGCATTTCACCAAGGCCCTGCGGCTGGACAACCAGCAGCCGCGTGCGTTGCTGGAAATGGCTGAGTTGTCTTACGAAGACGGGCATTATGTGCCGGCGCGTGATTATTACGACCGTTTTAGCCAACTGAGCGAGCAAAATGCACGTAGTCTATTGCTCGGTACTCGGTTGGCTAAAGTGTATGAAGACCGCAACAAAGCAGCCAGTTTTGGTCTGCAATTAAAAAGACTCTATCCCGGTACGCCGGAATATCAGCAATACCTGTCGGAGCAATGATGAAAGCGGCGCATCCCGAAGTTGTAGCAACCACCCGCGTGAATCCTGGAGAAACCCTGCGCCAGGTTCGCGAGAGCAAAAACTGGTCGCTGCCTGATGTGGCTTTGAGGCTGAACCTCACCGTGACTTCACTGAGTCATCTGGAGAGCGGGAACTTTGAAAAGCTGCCTGGGCATACCTTCGCCCGGGGCTATGTGCGTGCCTATGCGAAATTGCTGGAGCTGGATCAGGCCGCGATGGTCGAGCAGTTCGATCAGTTCACCGGCACCGACGGCAAGGGCAGCCCTGTGCACGCCCTGGGTCGCATCGAAGAGCCGGTGCGCCTGTCGCACAATATCCTGCGTATCGTCAGCCTGCTGCTGCTGATCGCGCTGATCGGTGGCGGTTTCTTCTGGTGGCAGGACCAGGCCTCGATGCGCGGCAAGGATCTTTCGGGGCTCAACCTTGAGCACGTCGAAGTCGAAAGCGCTGACGGCACCACCCAGATTCACCCGCTGGACGAGCCCGAGGACCAGGCGGTCGTCGAAAACCAGTCAACCGGCGAGACGTCATTGCCGTTGAATATCGGTACGCCGTCCACGCAAACCCAGAGCGCTGCGCCTGAAGTCTCGGCTCCTGCCGTTACAGCGCCTGCGCACACGCAAGCACCTGCCACTGCAACGCCGCCGGCCGCATCGGCTCAGACTCCTGCAGTAGCGCCATCCGTTCCGTCCATGCCGACTACACCAACTGCCGAGCAGATTGCTCCTGTCATGCCCGGTGCAGGTCAGGTCAACGTGCAATTCACGGCCGATTGCTGGACTCAGGTGACAGACGGTAATGGCAAGGTGCTGGTCAGCGGTCTCAAGCGCAAGGGCGAAAGCCTTGACGTCAACGGCAAGCCGCCGCTGACCCTGCGCCTGGGCTTCGCCCGCGGTGCGCAAGTCAGCTACAACGGTCAGCCTGTAGACGTGGCACCTTTTACCAGCGGCGAGACTGCTCGCCTGAAACTAGGTCAATAAGTCATGCACGGCGAATCCCCGATCAAGCGTCGCGAATCCCGAAAAATATGGGTTGGTTCTGTTCCTGTCGGCGGCGATGCCCCGATTGCAGTGCAGAGCATGACCAACAGTGACACCAACGATGTAGCGGCCACGGTCGCTCAGATCAATCGGCTGGAAGCGGCCGGTGTCGACATCGTGCGGGTCTCGGTACCGGACATGGATGCGGCTGAAGCGTTCGGCCGTATCAAGCAGCTGGTGAAAGTGCCGCTGGTGGCCGACATCCACTTCGACTACAGGATCGCATTGCGCGTAGCCGAACTGGGCGTTGATTGCCTGCGCATCAACCCCGGCAACATCGGTCGTGAAGACCGGGTCCGTGCCGTGGTCGATGCCGCGCGTGATCGGGGCATCCCGATCCGCATCGGCGTAAACGCCGGTTCTCTGGAAAAAGACCTGCAGAAGAAGTACGGCGAGCCCACGCCCGCTGCGCTGGTCGAGTCCGCGTTGCGTCACGTCGAGCACCTGGAGCGGTTGAATTTTCCGGACTTCAAGGTCAGCGTGAAGGCCTCCGACGTGTTCATGGCCGTCGAAGCCTATCGCCTCCTGGCCAAGGAAATTGTCCAGCCACTGCACCTGGGCATCACCGAAGCCGGTGGATTGCGTTCAGGCACAGTGAAATCGGCCGTCGGCCTAGGTATGCTGCTCGCCGAAGGAATTGGCGATACTATCCGCATCTCGCTGGCCGCTGATCCGGTCGAAGAGGTGAAGGTCGGTTACGACATTCTCAAATCGTTGCGCCTTCGTTCCCGTGGCATCAACTTCATCGCCTGCCCGAGCTGTTCGCGGCAGAACTTCGATGTGGTCAAGACCATGAACGAGCTGGAAGGTCGTCTCGAGGATTTGCTGGTGCCGCTGGATGTTGCGGTCATCGGTTGTGTGGTCAACGGTCCTGGCGAAGCCAAGGAGGCGCATATCGGCCTCACGGGCGGTACGCCGAACCTGATCTACATCGATGGCAAGCCTGCGCAGAAGCTGACCAATGACAATCTTGTGGATGAGCTGGAACGCTTGATCCGCAAGAAAGCGGCTGAAAAGGCCGAAGCCGACGCCTCGGTCATCGTGCGCGGCTAACCCGTATTGCTAAGGATTTTTTGTGAGTAAGTCTCTGCAAGCCATTCGTGGCATGAACGACATCCTGCCTGAGCAGACGCCGCTGTGGCGTCACTTCGAAGGTACTGTCTCGCGCCTGCTCGATAACTATGGTTATCGCCAGATTCGCATGCCTATCGTCGAATTTACCGACCTGTTCAAGCGTTCCATCGGCGAAGTCACCGATATCGTAGAGAAAGAGATGTACACCTTTGCCGATCGCAACGGTGACTCGCTGACCCTGCGCCCTGAAGGCACGGCGGCGTGCGTGCGTGCAGTGCTCGAGCATGGCATCACGGGTGGCGGCCAGGTTCAGAAGCTTTGGTACATCGGGCCGATGTTTCGTCACGAGCGTCCGCAGAAAGGCCGTTATCGCCAGTTTCACCAGATCGGCGTGGAAGTCTTCAATCTCGACGGCCCGGACATCGATGCCGAACTGATCGTCATGACCTGGCGCCTATGGGGCATGCTGGGTATTCGCAACGCGGTCAAGCTCGAGCTCAACAGCCTGGGCACCAGCGAAGCCCGTGCACGCTATCGCGAGGCGCTGGTGGAGTTTCTGTCGGCACGCCTCGACCAACTGGACGAAGACAGCCAGCGCCGTCTGAAAACCAATCCGCTGCGCGTGCTCGACACCAAGCATCCCGAGACTCAGGCCGTGTTGGTGGACGCGCCGAAGCTGGCCGATTATCTCGATGAAGAATCCCGCGTTCACTTCGAAGGCCTAAAGGCCCGTCTGGACGCTGCCGGTATTCCTTACGTGATCAATCCCAAGCTGGTGCGCGGGCTGGATTACTACAGCAAGACCGTTTTCGAATGGGTTACCGATCAACTGGGTGCTCAGGGCACTGTCTGTGCGGGCGGTCGTTACGACGGTCTGGTCGAGCAGATGGGTGGCAAGCCGACAGCAGGTGTTGGCTTTGCAATGGGCATAGAGCGTCTGGTGCTGCTGCTGGAAACCCTGGAGCAGATCCCGGAAGAAATCTCCCGCCAGGTCGATGTGTACCTCTGCGCATTCGGCGAAGCTGCCGAACTGGCCGGGCTGACGCTTGCCGAGCAGGTCCGCGATCGTCTGCCGAACCTGCGTCTGCAGGTCAATGCCGGTGCCGGAAGTTTCAAGAGCCAGTTCAAGAAAGCCGACAAGAGCGGCGCGCTGTATGCTCTGATCCTCGGCGACGAAGAGCTCGCCCAGAAGATCATTGGCGTCAAACCCCTGCGTGGTCAGGGTGAACAACAAAATATTGCCTGGGACGCTCTGTCAGAGCACCTGGCCTCCTGCGTCGTGCAGGGTTGAAGCTGATTAACAGCCGTTTTAGCGAATAGGAGTATTGGGGTGTCGAGTTCTGAAGATGATGAGCTGGCGGGAGTCAAGGACTGGTGGCAGCGCAACGGCAAACCCCTGGTTGCAGGTGGCCTGCTCGCGCTGATCGTGGTCCTGGGCTGGCAGTTCTGGCAGAGATATCAGGCTAATCAGTCGCAAGGCGCCTCGATGCTCTACCAGCAGTTGCTCGAAACCGCACTGACGCCAAGTGGCCAGGCAGACACCACGCGTGTCGCCGAAATCTCCGGCAAGCTGAAAAGCGAATACGGCGGCACCACTTATGCGCAGTACGGCAGTCTTTTCGTCGCCAAGGTGGCGGTGGATACCGGTAAACTCGACGACGCAGCAGCAGAGCTGAAAGTGGTTGCCGACAAGCCTGCCAACGAAACGCTGGGTGAAATTGCCCGTCAGCGTCTGGCACGAGTGCTGGCTGCACAGAACAAGGCTGATGATGCGCTGAAACTGCTGGACGGCGACGCTGAAAAGTCGTTCCTGGCCAGCCGTGAAGAACTCAAGGGTGACCTGCTGGTTCAGCTGGGTCGTACCGACGAGGCACATGCTGCATACCAAAAGGCCAAATCCGCTCTGTCTGAAGAGGCAGCGGTCGGTGGTCTGCAAATGAAGCTCGACGATCTGGCGAAAGGGGATGCGTGACGTGATTCGTTGGAAACATGCAGCATTGCTGGCTCTGGCCATTCTGGCCGCGGGTTGCAGCAGCAACAGCAAGAAAGAACTGCCGCCTGCCGAGCTGACTGACTTCAAGGAAGAAGTGGTCCTGCAAAAGCAGTGGAGCCGCTCCATCGGTGACGGTCAGGGCAAGACGTACAACATGCTGGTTCCGGCCATCGACGGGGATCGCATCTATGCGGCCGACGTCACGGGCGAAATCGTTTCGCTGGATCGCCTGACCGGCGACGTGATCTGGAAGAAAGATCTCGAGCTGCCGGTCTCCGGCGCGGTGGGCGTAGGTTACGGCCTGGTGATGATCGGCACCCTCAAGGGTGAAGTCGTTGCCATGGACGCCACCACCGGCGAAGAAAAATGGCGCGCTCGCGTAAGCAGCGAAGTGCTGGCCCCGCCTGCCACCAACGGCAGTGTTGTCGTGGTTCAGACCCAGGATGATCGTGTGGTCGGCTTCGATGCCTCCACCGGTTCCCAGCTCTGGATCTACGAAAGCACGCCTGCGGTACTGACCCTGCGCGGTACAGGCGCTCCTTTGGCGACCAACCGTCTTGCGGTGGCCGGTCTGTCCACGGGCAAGGTTGTTGCGCTGGATATCACCAACGGCGTGCCGATCTGGGAGCAGCGTGTAGCGGTTCCACAGGGTCGTTCGGAACTGGACCGTGTGGTCGATATCGACGGCGGTCTGCTGCTGTCCGGCGGTACACTGTACGTCGCGACCTATCAGGGTCGTGTTGCCGGTCTGGAACTGGAAAGCGGTCGTGTGCTCTGGCAGCGTGACGCGTCGAGCTACTCGGGCGTTGCCCAGGGCTTCGGCAGCGTTTACGCCACCCTGGCTTCCGGCACCGTCGAAGGTATCGATGAGCGTTCTTCCTCCGCACTGTGGAGCAACGAATCTCTGGCCCGCCGTCAACTGGGCGCGCCGGAAGTGTATTCCAGCTACATCGCGGTCGGCGACATGGAAGGCTATCTCCACCTGTTGAGCCAGGTAGATGGTCGTTTCGTGGGTCGTCAGCGTATCGACAGCGACGGCCTGCGTGCTCGTCCGCTGGTGGTTGGTGACATGATTTACGTGTATGGCAACAGCGGCAAACTGGAAGCCCTGACCATCAAGTAATGATTGACGAAGCCAGAGGCCCAAGGCCTCTGGCGACCTTGCTCAGGCAAGGCTGCGGTGCCCTCGGGCGCCGCTCCGAACTCCGGCCGCTGCCCTGCAGCGGCTTTTGTATTTTCTGAAATAACGAAGTGGAGAGCCTAATGGTTCCCGTAATCGCCCTGGTGGGTCGACCGAACGTCGGCAAGTCCACCATGTTCAACCGCCTGACCAGGACCCGCGACGCCATTGTCGGCGATCTGTCCGGTCTTACCCGTGATCGCCAATACGGAGAGGCGAAGTGGCAGGGGCGCTCCTATATTCTGATCGACACCGGCGGTATCTCCGGTGACGAGCATGGCATGGACGAAAAGATGGCCGAGCAGTCGCTGCTGGCCATTGAAGAAGCCGATGTGGTGCTGTTTCTGGTAGACGCCCGTGCAGGCTATACCGCTGCCGATCAGATGATTGGCGAGCATCTGCGCAAACGTAACAAGCGTTCCTACGTGGTCGCCAACAAGATCGATAACATCGACGAGAACCTGGCCCGTGCCGAGTTCAGCCCGATGGGTCTGGGTGACGCCATTCCGGTGGCCGGTGCTCATGGCCGCGGCATCTCGCAGATGCTGGAAATCGCCCTGCGCGAATTCCCGCGCGATGAAGACGACCAGGAAGACGCCGAAGTCGAAGAAGTCGCCGAAGGTCAGGAAGCCAAGCGCATTCCCGGCCCCAGCGAAAAGGACGGCATCAAGATCGCGATCATTGGTCGCCCCAACGTCGGCAAGTCGACGCTGGTCAACCGTATGCTCGGTGAAGACCGGGTTATCGTCTATGACGAGCCGGGCACCACGCGCGACAGTATCTACATTCCCTTCGAGCGTAACGAAGAGAAGTACACGCTGATCGACACCGCCGGTGTGCGCAAGCGCGGCAAGATCCACGAGGAAGTTGAAAAGTTCTCGGTGGTCAAGACGCTGCAGGCCATCAAGGACGCCAACGTGGTGATCTTCGTGATGGATGCCCGCGAGGGTGTCGTCGATCACGACCTCAACCTGTTGGGCTTTGCGCTGGAAGCCGGTCGCGCACTGGTCATCGCACTGAACAAGTGGGACGGCATGACACCGGGCGAGCGTGACTACGTGAAGGTCGAGCTGGAACGTCGTCTGTTCTTCGTCGATTTCGCGGACATTCACTTCATCTCGGCCTTGCACGGCACCGGCGTGGGCAACCTGTATCAGTCGGTACAGAACTCGTTCAAGTCGGCAGTGACCCGCTGGCCGACCAGCCGCCTGACCCAAATTCTCGAAGACGCCGTCAGCGAGCACGCGCCGCCCATGGTCGGCAGCCGCCGCATCAAGCTGCGTTACGCTCACCTGGGTGGCGCCAACCCGCCGCTGATCGTTATTCACGGTAACCAGGTCGAGAAGGTCCCGAAATCCTACGTCCGTTATCTGGAAAACACCTATCGTCGCGTGCTCAAGCTGGTCGGTACGCCGATCCGTATCGAGTTCAAAGGCGGCGAGAACCCGTACGAAGGCAACAAGAACACGCTGACTGACCGTCAGGTCAACAAGAAGCGTCGGATGATGTCGCACCACAAGAAAGCCGACAAGAAGCGCCGTGACAAGCGTTGAATCGTCTGTAGGAAATGTACGAAAAAGGCACCTCTGGTGCCTTTTTTTATGCGCGCTCCATGGGCTATCCTGCCTGACCCGTGCCGTCGTGGTGCCGGGGGATTGCAGGGAAAGGGCTCCATGATCGACAGCAAGCTGCCTAATGTGGGCACCACCATTTTCACCGTCATGTCTCAACTGGCTGCCGAAACCGGCGCCATCAACCTGTCTCAGGGCTTTCCCGATTTCGATGGCCCGCAGGCGCTGCGCGATGCGGTGTGCCGTCATGTCATGCAGGGTCACAATCAGTATTCACCTATGACCGGTCTGCCCGCGCTTCGTCAACAGGTCGCGGCCAAGATCGCCCGCAGCTATGGGCGCACCGTCAGCCCGGAGACTGAAATTACCATCACGCCCGGCGCGACCCAGGGCATCTTCTGTGCGATCCAGACGGTCATCCGTCCCGGCGACGAAGTGATCATTTTCGATCCGTGCTACGACAGCTACGAGCCTGCGGTCGAACTGGCGGGCGGGCGCTGCGTCCACGTGCAGTTGGGGCTTGATGATTTTTCCATCGACTGGCAGAAACTTACCGACGCGCTCAGCCCGCGCACGCGAATGATCGTCATCAACAGCCCGCACAATCCAAGCGGTGCGCTGATCAGTCGTGCCGAACTGGATCGGCTGGCCGCGCTGATTGCCGGGCGGGATATCTATCTGCTCAGTGACGAGGTGTACGAACATCTGGTCTTCGACGGCCAGCGACACGTAAGCGTGCTGGATCATGAAGAGCTTTATCAGCGGGCGTTTGTTGTGAGTTCGTTCGGCAAGACCTATCACGTCACTGGCTGGAAAACCGGCTATGTGGTCGCGCCGCCTGCGTTGACCTCCGAGATGCGCAAGGTCCACCAGTACGTAAGCTTCTGCGGCGTGACCCCGCTGCAATTCGCGCTGGCCGACTTCATGGCTGAACACCCTGAGCATGTTGATGAGCTGCCGGCGTTTTATCAGGCCAAGCGCGACTATTTCTGCGATCAGCTGCAAGCGTCACGCTTCGCGTTCAAGCCGGTCGGCGGCACCTATTTCCAGTTGGTGGACTATTCGCAGATTCGTCCGGACCTCAATGATGTCGACATGGCGCTGTGGATGACCCGCGAGCATGGCGTGGCCAGCATCCCAATCTCCGTGTTCTATCAACGTCCGCCTGAAGGACAGCGATTGATCCGTTTGTGCTTCGCCAAGCAAGAGGAGACGCTGCGTCTGGCAGCGGAAAAACTATGCGCGATCTGAGTCAGTTGCCGAACCTGAACCTTGCCTTGATCCAGACCACACTGGTCTGGCATGACCGGGACGCCAATCTCCAGCACTTCGAATCGCTGCTCAGCCAGGCGAAGGGCGCCGATCTGGTGATCCTGCCGGAGATGTTCACCACCGGCTTCTCGATGGAGTCCGAAGCGCTTGCAGAGGCCGAGGCGGGGCCGACGTCGGAGTGGCTGATGCAGCAAGCCAGGCGCATTGATGCAGTGATCACCGGCAGTGTGATCATTCGGGCAGCCGATGGCAGTCATCGCAACCGTCTGCTGTGGGCGCGCCCGGATGGCGAGTTGCTGCATTACGACAAGCGCCATTTGTTTCGCATGGCCGGGGAACATGAACATTACACGCCCGGCGAACGCCAGGTGATGTTTGAACTCAAGGGATGGCGCATTCGTCCGCTGATTTGCTACGACCTTCGTTTCCCGGTGTGGAGCCGCGATGCGCAGGACACCGATCTGCTGCTGTACACCGCCAACTGGCCGGGCGCCAGGCGGTTGCACTGGAACCGGTTGCTGCCTGCCAGGGCGATTGAAAACCTGTGTTATGTGGCCGCCGTCAACCGGATCGGAACCGATGGCAAGGGCTTCGCTTACACAGGTGACAGCCAGGTCCTGGATTTCCAGGGTGAGAGTCTGCTCGGCGCTGGCGAGGCGGATGGGGTGTTCCAGGCAACCCTCAGCGCGGCTGATCTTCAGGCTTATCGCACGCGTTTCCCGGCAGGATTGGACGCTGATTCATTTATTATCAATTAAATGCTTCAGAATGTTACGAGTCGGCCGATACCGTTCGCAGACAATCAGGAGATCGCCATGGTTACCATCAATACGTCCACGCTGAGCGCTTACTCGAGCTCGCTGTCTTTGACAGTGAAGAATCAGGAGGCGCAGAAGGCTACAGCTACTGCTACTGCCACCACGGACGATGATAAGAAGACCACGGAAGTGAATCTGGAAAATGCCAAAGCAGACGGTGCATCCGACGGCGGCAGCGTTGGTGGATCCAGCAAAAGTGTGCTCGATTCAACCAAAGACAAGATCAAGGAGATGATCAAGCTGGCTCAGAAGCAGTTGGCTGAGCAGCAGGCTCAACTGGCTGCTGTTCAGGCCAGCCAAGGCACGGCTGACGAAAAGGCGATGAGGGCGATGGCTATCCAGACGCAGATCATGGCGACCAGCGCCAACCTGCAGACTCTTCAAGGTGCGTTGTTGCAGCTTGAGACTGAGGGTGGCGTAAAAACTACTGCCTGAAGCGCGTTTCGCGGACGATCCCACGAAACTCATATGAAAAAGCCTCCCTTTCTCAACGAGAGGGAGGCTTTTTCAGTTCAGCGCTACTGCACCTACTCGTTCACGTTCATGAACTTCTTCGCCCACTCGACGTAGTCTTCAGGCTGGGTGTACGTGTGGGTCAGCTCGGTCGCGCTCATGTTCGAGGTGCTGCCCAGAATCTGCCGCTGCTCACGCAGGCAGTCATAAGTTGCCTTGATTGCCGCAAAGTACGCCGCATGTCCATGCACGCAGACGCGCACACCCATCTCGGCCAGACGGTCATTGTCATGCAGCTCAGGATTGCCATAGGTGACCAGCATCAGCGGCACGGTCAAGCCTTCGGAAATCTGTGCCAGGTGATCAAAGTCGCGAATGCCGACGATGGTGATGCCGTCAGCGCCAGCGGCCTGGTACTGCTGCACACGGCTGATGGCTTCCTGAACCGGAATGATCGCGGCATTGGTGCGCGCGAAGATCGACATTTCAGGATCGACGCGTGCTTCCAGCGCTGCGCGAATCTTGCCGACACCTTCTGCTGTGGAAATCAGGTCAGTCGATTTACGGCCAAACTGCGCGGGCAGCAAGGTGTCTTCAATGGTCAGCGCCGAGATGCCGGCACGTTCCAGTTCAGTGACAGTGCGCATGACGTTAAGGGCGTTGCCGTAACCATGGTCTGCGTCTGCAATGACAGGAAGCTGTGCGACACGGCCGATGCGCGTGGCCTGCTCGACGAATTCGCTGAGCGTGATCAGGGCGAAGTCGGGCGCTGCCAGTACTTGCAGCGAAGCGACCGAACCGCCAAGGATGCCGACTTCAAAGCCAAGATCGGCGGCGATGCGCGCAGACATCGGGTCGAATACCGAGGCGGTGTGATAGCAGGATTTTGACGAGGTCAGCTCACGAAAGCTGCGGCGCAGGTCTTGATGGGAAGCCTTGGGCATAATCGCTCCAAATGTGATTGGATCAGCTCGGCGTTGACGACGCCAAAGCTGTTTTCAATGCACGGAAGGTCTGCCCGTGCATTTTCTTCGTCGGGGAAACAATGCAATAGTCGTCTTGGTTTTTATAGGAAGGTGGAGCGGGCAGGTCAATTGGGACGGGCATCTTCAGCCTATGAATGGCTGTTCGATTCAGGCCGGTCCAAGCCAAGGGCAGCATGCTACCACAGCGTCGAAAAAAAAGATTATGCCGAAACTGACAGGGTCATGCGCACAATGGAATAGCCCTTGAGGGCGCGTAGCAGAGGCGGGAAGGGGGTGTCGAGCTGAAAGGGCAGCGGATCAGTGTCCGCTGCCACGTTCATTCACTCAGGCTGCTTTGGCTTGCGCTTGGCTCAGTGAGCGGTTCAGCGCGCTGAACAGCGCACGGAAGCTGGCGGTGGTGATGTTTTCATCGATGCCCACGCCGTGTACCGCCTTGTCACCGTTCACACGCAGCTCGATGTAGGCCGCGGCCTTGGCCGTGGTGCCAGAACCGATGGCGTGTTCGTTGTAGTCCATGATTTCCACGGAGATCGGCAGACCGGCCACCAGTGCTTCCAGAGCGCCCTTGCCCTTGCCGCGCCAGTGTTGGGTTTCGCCGTCGACGTGGACTTCGGCATCGACCGAACTGTTGCCGTTCTCTTCCTGCAGCTTGTGGCTGATCAGCGCATAAGGCGTGTTGGCCTGCAGGTATTCACGACGCAGCAATGAGTGGATCTGCTCGGCAGTCATCTCAAGGCCCAAACGGTCGGTTTCACCCTGAACCACCTGGCTGAACTCGATCTGCATGCGGCGTGGCAGCGAGATGCCGTATTCCTGTTCCAGCAGGTACGTGATACCACCCTTGCCCGACTGGCTGTTGACGCGAATCACGGCTTCGTAGCTGCGACCGATATCGGCCGGGTCGATTGGCAGGTAAGGCACTTCCCACAACTCGCCTTCCTTCTGCTGAGTGAAGCCCTTGCGGATGGCATCCTGGTGCGAGCCGGAGAAGGCGGTGTGAACCAGGTCGCCCACGTACGGGTGGCGCGGGTGAACCGGAATCTGGTTGCATTCTTCGACGACCTTGCGCACGCCGTCGATGTCCGAGAAGTCCAGCTCAGGGTTGATGCCCTGGGTGTAGAGGTTCAGGGCAACGGTGACCAGATCGACGTTACCGGTACGCTCGCCGTTACCGAACAGGCAGCCTTCGACACGGTCCGCGCCCGCCATCAGGCCCAGCTCGGTGGCCGCGACGCCGGTGCCACGGTCATTGTGGGTATGGAGGCTGATCAGTACGCTGTCACGGCGCGTGATATGACGGCCAAACCACTCGATCTGGTCGGCATAAATATTGGGTGTCGCTACTTCAACGGTTGCAGGCAGGTTCAGGATCACCTTGTTCTGAGGCGTCGGGTTCCAGACTTCGATCACCGCGTCGCAGACTTCCTTGGCGAACTCCAGCTCGGTGGCGCTGAAGGTCTCGGGCGAGTACTGAAAGGTCCACTGGGTTTCAGGCTGTTGAGCGGCGTATTTGACGAACAGCTTGGCAGCATTGACCGCGATGTCCTTCACGCCGGCCTTGTCCTGGTTGAACACAATGCGGCGGAACGCCGGGCAGGTCGCGTTATACAAGTGAACAATGGCCTTCTTGGCACCGCGCAGCGATTCAAACGTACGGGCGATCAGGTCTTCACGCGCTTGGGTGAGCACCTGAATGGTGGTGTCATCCGGGATGTGGCCATCTTCGATCAAGGTGCGCACGAAGTCGAAATCAGTCTGCGAAGCGGACGGGAACGAGGCTTCGATTTCCTTGACGCCGACGCTGACCAACGTCTTCCAGAAGCGCAGCTTCTTGGCAGCATCCATCGGCTCGATCAGCGACTGGTTACCGTCACGCAAGTCGGAACTGCACCAGATCGGCGCCGCAGTGATGGTCTTCGAAGGCCAGGTGCGGTCAGGCAGATCAATGGTCGCAAACGCGCGGTACTTGTTCGAGGGATCTTTGAGCATGGTCATGTGAATAGTCCTTTGTGCTTATAGGCCGGAAAGAGGCGGCCAACCGTTATCGCTAACTAAGGTCGAGGCACTGCAATCGAGCCCGGCAGTCGTGCACTGACCAGGCTGAGGCACCGATGTTGGCGCAACAGGAATAGGGTTGGAGAGGTTTTCATGAGGCCAACCGTAACCATTGGGGTCAACGATGGCAAGCACTTGAAAATAATTGGGATAAATTCTTGTTATCTTTGATTTTTGGCTTTTTTATCGCGCGCTGAGTGTGTTTTTATCTGAGTTATTGTTGCCGGACATTGAAGTGCGCAAGATGCCGTGTTGCGACAGTTCGGTCTTGTCCGGTCAGAACCATTCGCGAGCAAGCTCGCGAATGATTGCCTGAAGATCGGAGTAAGCCATCAAGGCTGAAACGCACCGATGAAGATCGCCGGATCGACGCGGGCATCGTTCAGGCTGACGTTCCAGTGCATGTGCGGACCTGTCGCGCGGCCGGTTGCGCCTACTTCGCCAACGACACCGCCACGCGGTACGAGATCACCCTGTTTCACGCTGATCTTCGACATGTGGCAGAACATGCTGATGAAACCCTGACCGTGATCGACGAACACGGTATTGCCATTGAAGAAGTAATCGCCAATCAGGATGACCTTGCCAGCAGCCGGGGATTTGATCGGCGTGCCCGCAGGCACCGCGAAGTCCAGACCGGCGTGCGGGTTGCGTTCTTCGCCATTGAAGAAGCGTCGAACCCCGAACTTGCTCGACAGCGGGCCGTTGACCGGCTTGTCGAGAATCAGATTGCTCGGTGTGCCGGGACTGAAACTGCGGTAGGCGCGGATCTGTTCGGCCAGTTCGCCTTCGATGCGCTTGTTGTCCTCAGGGTTCGGATTGACCTGACGCTTGTTCTTCAGGGTGATGCGCTGCTCCGGGTATTTTTTGCTACCGACAGTGAAACTCAGCGAACGGCCGCCCGAGACGATCTGTTCTGTACCCGGTTTGACGGTCAGCGGAATGCCGACAATCGCCAGCCAGCGTGTGCCTTGGTCCTTGACCACCAGCACCCGCTTGCCTTGATAGGTCGCGGTCGGTGCCTGTGCGCCAGTGCCCAGATCGATGACGGCGACGCCGCCGGGAACGGGCTTGTTCAGTGCGCGGGTAATGAAGCTGTCGGCGTGAGCGGGCAGGCACAGCAGCAGAGCGAACAGCGGGGCAATAAAACGTAGCATCAGGCAGTCAGTCCAGAAGAGAAAGGGTCACGGGTGTCAGGTGATTGTCCTCGACCCGTACTTGCAGCTCGCCTTCACCCAGCTTGGCAGTCAGGCGTTGGCCGGGTCGGGTTTGTGCGGCCTTGCGGATCGCGTGACCGCGCTCATCGAGCAGAATGCTGTAACCGCGACCCAGCGTCGCGAGCGGGCTGACCACGTTCAGCGTCTGCATCTGGCTCTGCAGCTGCAGCTTGCGGGCTTTGATCTGTTCGCGGATGGCGCGGGGCAGGCGCTCGGCCAGCACGTCCAGACGCTGGCGCAGGAACGCCAGCGTGCGCCCCGGATGCTGGGCGGCGAGACGGCTTTCCATATGAGCCAGACGTACCTGACGCTTGTGCATGCTTTGCTCGAAGGCGCGGCGCATGCGCATATCCAGGTCATCGAGACGCTGGGATTGCTGGCGCAGACGTTCGCCGGGATGACGAAGGCGTCGGGAAATCCCTTCAAGGCGCAGGCGTTCGCGCATCAGACGATCCTGCATGCGGCTGACGAGCCGGCGATGCAGGTTGTCCACGCGACGGTGCAGGTCGCTGGAATCGGGAGCCAGCAGCTCGGCTGCTGCGGACGGCGTCGGTGCACGTACGTCAGCCACGAAGTCACTGATCGACACGTCGGTCTCATGTCCGACTGCGCTGACGATCGGCGTTACGCAGGCGTCGATTGCGCGGGCCACGGCTTCTTCGTTGAAGCACCACAGGTCTTCCAGCGATCCGCCGCCACGGGCCAGAATCAGCGCGTCGAAGCCACGGGAATCAGCCAGCTTGATGGCACGGACGATCTGGTTGATGGCTTCGCGGCCCTGAACGGCAGTCGGGATCAGAGTCAGTTCGACCCGCGGTGCCCGACGGCGAAACACGCTGATGATGTCGCGGATCACGGCGCCGGTCGGCGAACTGATGATGCCGATACGCTGCGGATGCAAGGGCAGGGCGACCTTGCGTTCGGCGCTGAACAGACCTTCATCGCTGAGCTTGGCTTTCAGCGCGTCGAACGCCAGACGCAACGCACCGTCACCGGCAGGCTCCACGGTGTCGAGTATCAACTGATAGTCGCCACGGCCTTCGAACAGCGACACCTTGCCGCGTACCTTGACCTGCAGACCGTCCTTGAGCGCCTGGCGCACGCGCGCTGCACTCTGGCGAAACAGCGCGCAACGCACCTGCGCGCCCGAGTCCTTCAAGGTGAAGTACACATGGCCCGAGGCGGGGCGCGAGAGGTTGGAAATCTCGCCCTCGACCCAGATGCTGCTGAACACATCCTCCAGCAACACCCGCGCACGGCCGTTGAGCTGGCTGACAGTAAGGACTTCCCGGTCGAGGCCGAGTCTTGCGAAAGGGTCTTTGATCATGTCGGGCATCATAAAGGCAATGCCGGTTGAGCGCACGAGGTCTGCGCCCCTCACGCTGATCGTTCCGCACGCTCTGCGTGGGAATGCCGCCCAGGACGCTCCGCGTCCGATCTTTCAGGCAATCCTGAGCGTGAAGGCAACACGTCGGTGTCTTTGCTAAAGTCCCTCCAGTCCCTCCAGAAAGGAAGCATCGTGGGCGATATCGGGGTGTTCGCAGCATTCTCTCAACTGGGCTTCACGCCGCTCGACTGGCTGATTATCGAGCTCAGCGTGGCCGCCGCTTATATCGTCTTCGGCATCGCCGGTTTTGGCACGGCACTGGTGGCAGGTCCCATCCTGATTCACTTCATGCCGCTGTCACGCATTATTCCGCTACTGGTCATGCTCGACTTCCTCGCCGCCTTCGGCAATCTGCTGCCGTCCCGCCAGTCCGTGGTCAAATCCGAACTGTTGCGCCTGCTTCCTTGTATGGCAGTGGGCTGCACGCTGGGTGTGATGTTCCTGCTCAATCTGAAGTCCGATCTTCTGCTCCTATTAATGGGCATCTTTGTCACGGCCTATGCGCTGTACAGTCTGGCAGTCAAGGTTCGGCCGACTCAGCTGGCCGCAGGCTGGGCCATTCCCATGGGCACCCTCGGCGGGCTGTTCGGTGCGTTGTTTGGCAGCGGCGGCTTTTTATATGCGATCTACCTCAACAGCCGCCTGACGTCCAAAGAACAGGCGCGGGCCACGCAAAGTGCACTGATCAGCTGTAGCACCATCGTGCGCCTGAGCCTGTTTCTGATCGCGGGTGTCTACGCCGACATCCCGCTGCTGGTGCTCGGCGTCTGTCTGTTGCCCGCGATGCTGACGGGCTCCTGGGCGGGGAGGGCGCTGACCAAACGCTTGTCCCGCGAAACCTTCGTGCGTCTGGTGACGTGGTTGGTGCTGGTCAGCGGCATCGGCCTCATTGGGCGCTATATCGCGGGCTGAATGCAGATTTCACGCTTGACCTGAAACCATGGCCGATTAAGCTGCGGCCTCAATCCGTTTCAAGCGACACACCGTCATGAACACCCAAAGCATTATCGTCCCGCAAATCTCTACCTTCCCGGCCCATGAAGCCAGGGCGCGCCTCATCCTGCGCTGGCTGATCAAACTCAACGTGGTTGAGCCGGAACTGACCACCTGCGGACGCGCTGGCAACAAAATGGCCTATGCCGTGGCGCCGGGTGCCAGACGTGTGGTGCAGAATCCGGAGGCGTTGCCGTTTGGGCAAGTCGTCAATGGCCTGGAGATCGTGACCAAGCGCTGCATCTTCACGCCGCTCAATAACTTCGCCGAAGAAGCAGGCTGCCCGGAATGCCGTCGCGAAATCGGCGAGGCGCTGTTCGACAGCCTCGAAGACTGGATGCCCGGTCACACCGACAACTTCACCTGCCCTGAATGCCGCCATGAAGACGACATCAACGGCTTTCTGTTTCTGGATGCGTGCGGTTTTTCGAACCTGGGATTCATCTTCAACAACTGGCTGGACGCGTCCTTCACCCAGACCTTTCTCGACGACTTCGCCGAACGTCTGGATCGCCCGGTGTCCTTCGTAAAAGTGCGTCTATAAACGGCTTCAATAATAGACTGAGGTTTACATTGAGCCGGGCGGGGTGTGTGGGTATAATGGCGCGCTTCCAATTTTCCCGCCCGGGAGCCCCCGCGATGCTGCGTATCAGTCAAGAAGCCCTTACATTCGACGACATTCTCCTTGTGCCCGGTTATTCCGAGGTACTGCCCAACGAAGTCAGTCTGAAAACCCGTTTGACCCGTGGCATCGAGCTGAATATTCCTTTGGTCTCCGCTGCAATGGACACCGTCACTGAGGCCCGTCTGGCAATTGCCATGGCTCAGGAAGGCGGTATCGGTATCATCCACAAGAACATGACCATCGAGCAGCAGGCTGCCGAAGTGCGCAAGGTCAAGAAGTTCGAGGCCGGTGTCGTCAAGGACCCGATCACGATCGAAGCCGACGCCACCGTTCGCGATCTGTTCGAACTCACCCGCATGCACAACATTTCCGGCGTACCCGTGCTGCATGATGGCGACCTGGTCGGCATCGTGACGTCCCGCGACGTACGTTTTGAAAACCGCCTTGATGTCCCTGTCCGCGAAGTGATGACGCCCAAAGAGCGCCTGGTCACCGTGCGCGAAGGCGCAGACAAGAACGAAGTGCGCGAGCTGCTGCACAAGCACCGTCTGGAAAAAGTCCTGATCGTTGACGCGAAGTTCGCGCTCAAGGGCATGATGACCGTCAAGGACATCGAAAAAGCCAAGGCCTATCCGCTGGCCAGCAAAGACGACCAGGGTCGTCTGCGTGTCGGCGCTGCAGTCGGCACCGGCAAGGACACCGGCGAGCGCGTTACCGCGCTGGTTGCCGCTGGCGTTGACGTGGTGGTTGTCGACACCGCGCACGGTCACTCCAAAGGCGTGATCGACCGCGTTCGCTGGGTCA
>Ga0265798_10002435_pt1 | contig 27555 bp, 21 predicted proteins | sample P3T30metagenome_FD_192430 | JGI IMG/M metagenome (GOLD analysis project Ga0265798, IMG submission 192430) | Plant litter microbial communities from East Loma Ridge, Irvine, California - P3 T30 | ecosystem: Environmental > Terrestrial > Plant litter > Unclassified | place: USA: California...
AATCGTAAGGAGATGGGAGCAGATTGATATGCTGAACGTCATAGGTGCCGTGATGGCTGTAGACTACCGGCGCATCCATAGCAGGCTGGAGATCATGCTGCTGCGTTTGGTGCTGGTGCCTCGAGCCCGCGTACTGCGGATCCTGGCCCTCGACGTCGTACAAGCTGTGGTAAAAGTCGGACTGCGCGCGACTGACGGGAATGTCCGACTGCATGGCCATCATCGTCTCTGGCGCGTGCGAGACGTAGACTGGGATTTCAGATGCTGGGTAGCCATGCGTCGCACGGTTTGGCGACTGGCCGTACGGGGCAAGGCGCCGATCGTTCCAAAGGTGCATTTTGGTGTTGGATTGTAGAGTCGAGACGAAGACTCAAAGGCCTGCGCGCATTCGAGGGACGCGACCTGTTGCAGGTTGTAGCTTTTGGTTGTAGGACGAAAGGAGAGGTTGTACGAGTCGAGTGGAGTAGTCGCTTGTATTGAACGCGTCCGCTTTTGTTGCGTCGAGTGCAAGAGACGAGAGCGTGAAAGAAGGACGCGAGTTGCTGCTTTTCCTGGAAGCGAGTGGTGGTGTCTGTATGAGAGTCGGGTGGCAGAGCGCGACTTTGGTGTCGACAAAGGGAAAGATTACAGACGTCACGGGCCTGCGAGGTCATCGGACACTTCACTAAGTTTTCGGAGTGCAGTGAAGGAAGTTGTGGAGCTCACTACTTCACTGAGGTTGACCTTAGGTTCTGCGGTGGAAGTAGGGTGAGGCGTGGAGGGTGTGAATGTTGGTGCGATTGTCGATGCGAATGTCGACCCCCTTCACAGTCAAGGTACTTGAATTTCGAACCCTGCTCTGTCAGGGGACAATGTCAATGGCTCATAGGTCCATGATCGGAGTCGAAGAGGTGGTGCGCTGGGTGTTCCTCTGGTTCTTAGTGCGAGCCATTGTCGAGGTTGCGTATAGTAGTGGCTTTTGTGTGTTGCTTTGATATTTACTCTTACTGTATGGCAGAGAGATTTGGCGACTACGTGATCGGCGTGTTTATGTAGCTGCGTGCGTGCTTTGTACAGTACTGTTTGTGGGTCGGTATCTGAGTTCGTGCTGTGTGTAAAGGGGTTTGCTTGTTATGCTTTGATGTAAAGATTAAGACAGTTGGTGACAAGTAAGAAAAGTGTGTGGTGAGATCAGGTTTGCAAAGGTGCAGCGCGACTCTTCTACTTTTCTGCTTTGGCCTCGTGCTCAGTGAAAGTAACAATTAAGAGGAAGCAAGTTCCTAGGAGATCACGACGGTCAAAGGCCACCAGGTGGTGCAGAAGGTACAGGGTGGGAAGAAGCTATGCCATTATCTATAGAAGTTTAGCTTTGAGGCGTGAAGGACGACAAAATGATACCGCGTGCGTGATCGTGACCGTGACCGTAAATCATGACAAGAGTGCCCAGGAAATGGAAGAACTACCAACCAGTCTTCCTCAATCAACAACCATCTAGCCCTGGCTACCAGGCTGCTGCGGCTTGCTCATATTCTTCGCCCTCAAAAACTCCTCGACCTTTCTCTCATCCATGCTGTCAACAGCAGGATCCTCCTTCTTGACTTCTTTCGTCGGTTCTTCTTGCTTCTGCTCTCCGCCCATACCAACAGCCGACAGAACGCTTTGAGGCAAGTAGCTAGCTGCGGTGCTAGCGGCGTTGCCAGCCACGCTCTTCGCTTGGTCGAGAACAGAAGGTGCGGGCTCTTCGGGTGTCGGGACAGGGAATTCTTTAGGCGACTGGCCGATGGTGCTAGGCTCCATGATCTGGACCTTGTCGCCGTGGCCGAGGTGACGGACGTCGGGCGTGCCTTCGGAGAGTCGTTCGGCGGCGTGGGTTGAGCCTTGTTGCTCGAAGCGGCTCTCGGAGGTGCCTGTTCGGACTTCAGGAGAGCGAGTGCGCTCGCCATGAGGATCTTGGAATGCTGGGTTGTGAGGTTGAGGCTGTTGATATGGTGGAGGCGGCTGAGAGGGTTGGGAGGGTTGGTTGGTGGTGTCTCTGATGGGAAGCGTGGATGTGGTGCCTTCGGTTGTGGTGAGGTTGCTGTAGTTCAGGTAGGTGTTGCCATCGCCTGTGTTTCGAGTAGCGTTGGGGATGACGCTGTCGTCAACTTTGCCTGCGCCTGGGCTGTTGCTAACATCATCCTCATCCGCGTAAGGGTTAGCTTGTTCACTTCCTGCTGGAGGCGAGGGAGGGTGAGTTGAGACACCTGTGGTCGTGCGAATGAGACCTTCTCTCTGTGCGGAGCCAGGGGCCAGAGATGACTGAGCATTGTTTGCAGCTGAAACAATCTCCGCAATGGGAAGATTACGCTTTGTACCATTGTTAGAGCCCACTGCGACAGCTTGCATCTTGCCGTCCGCGCCCCTCTGCCACTTGATCGGTCCAGTAGGCAAGGAGCGGAAGCCTCCTTTACGTGTCTCGTCATGCCACTCCAGACTGTCGGCGATTGCGGGCTCGAGCATCGGCATGTCGCCGAACTTGAAGTCTAGCTTACCGCCGTACTTTTTGGGGATGCTATCTTCGTCCATGTATTGGAGTAGGGTCGGCTTGACCTCAGCGGCTGAGAGGATGAAGATCTTGGAAACCGTGATTGGGTCGAACCAGCGCTTGACCCAGCCCCAAACAGTGGGGAAGAATGAAGGTGCTCCAATCAGGAAGATTCTGTCCAGCGTCTCGGGGTAGTGCGCGGTTGCAAGCAGCGAGGCATCTTGCATGTGTGCTTTGAGGTTCCCTTTTGCAGTGTTAGTAGAGCATTGTTACTTGAGTCTAGAGACCACTCACAAAATTGCCTCAGACCAACATTCGAGATGTCGACGATGTTGTTACTTTGACTGATAGGAGTTTCGGGGTAGGCGCGGTCTGTGACGGTTGAGCACAAGGGCAAAACGAAGCGACACATGTTTTCGTAGAGAGCGAAGAGGCGCATCATCTTAGGCGGCTCCTTGGTTGCAGGTAGTGAGCTCTGGCCTTTTTTGGTGGCAGCGTTGGCTGACACGGCCTTCATGTCGATCTGAGCGACCTCAAAGAGATAGACGGGGATGCCTCGCTTGTCGCGGCGGCCAAGCCACTGAGGGTACAGTCTCCTGGTGGCATCGTACTCTTCGATGTCAATGGTGTCGTACAGGGTGTCAAGCTGATTCTCCTTGCGCCAGTCTTCGGTGTCCTTGAATTGGTTGAAAGCTTCCTGGGGGAGAAACTTGCGGGCTCTCAGGTAGCGGAGCAGGGTCTCGTCATCGTGGCTCGCGGGTGTAGAGGCGGTTGCCGGAGTGTAGTATTTCTTAGATTGACAAAGGTCCTTGAACTTCTGCAGAGTGTCGAGCTGGTTCTGGGTGAGGTGTCCTACATGGCCGGATGGGTACTGGTGGGTCAATTAGAGGTGTGATCTGCGTTGGTGGAGGGGCACTGCGGGCGTACCTACTTGATAAGATTCGACCCTTTCAAGCTGACCGCCGTCTGGAGGAGGCGCCATATTGGAGGATAATGTGGAGTGGAGTGGAGGAGGACGAAGGAAGGGCGCAAGCGAGTTGTAGCTAATTCACAGGAAGGAGCAGGATGATGTAAGTGAATGGGGAGAAACAGCAGTATAAGTTGTAGGGCTGTGGTTGATAATATAATAATTAGGGTTTCAGCTGGACTATGATGACACGCTCCTGACCCGCGCCCTTGCTGGGCGCTTGCTGCTGTGCTGCTTCCGATCGATCCGATGAATCCGATTGGAGCCTAGTCTCCTTGGTAAACATTGACCGGCGGCACAAAGGAGCATCCGAGAGGCCGATGACAGGCTTATGTCAGTCTTGGTCGGTGTTTTTGTCCCGGCCTGGAAATTGTTAAGTTACAGTCTGTGAGCACGGTGTGACCTCGCTACTCTTTTAGTGTGAGAAGACATGACATCGCCATCATCAAAATGCTCGTACCTCCGCCTATGCTAAAGTTTGTCGAAATGGACAATCTCACTGGCACTAGCATGTTTACTGCGTATTAGGCCTAATGATACTGCCGCCTACGAGAGCCTGATCGGAGGCTACTCTCTCACTAATATGAGGGTGACTAGGGCATGAGGAAGTTGATGATACCACCATGTTAACACACCAACTTGAGCATGAAACCAGGTATGCAGAGTTGGACCAGCGATTGTCATTGAAAAGCTGATATTGTAGTATACAACATTACCTCAAAGCTGCTCGTCATCTACGCATGTGTTCGAGCACATTAGTCAACAGCTCGGTCGTACAGTTGATCAGCATACTCAGATGCGTCTCGTCCCTCACATGGAGCTCCACATCATCACCATGCAACCGCTTCTTCAACTCCTCTCCCACATGCCAGGAGACACTCTTATCATACTTGCCATACCACAGTTGAATCGGCAATTCACATCTGATATCCTCAAGCTCGAACCCAAGATTTTCGGTCGTCATGACCCGCCAGTCCTCCACCATGCCATCCACGCCATCAGCCCGCTTACAGTTCTCCTGGAGCAAGTCATACGAGTATTCGAACAACGCATCGTCCCTGAAGATTGCAAGGTCCTTTTCGTGCGGACGTGAAAGCAGTCGTACCCACCAGCTGGTCATCTGCTTCCTGTTCGTGTTTACGTAGTCCTCACGGCTCATATTGCTATACTTCGTCATTGCTTTCCTGGCTCCCCAACGCCGCAGCACAACACTGTTGTTGATGACTGTCCAGAACAGCCAGGGAAACCATTTGGCGTGCCGCATAACCGTTGACTTCCATGGCCCAGCGGCGACGAGCATGGTCACGCTCTTCAGCTGGTCTTCGGGAAGAACATGAGCACAAGCAAGCGTGAAGGGACCGCCGCCTGATGCACCAACGAGACCATAGTGTTGAGTGTTCAGTTCGCTCATCAAGCACTTGACGTCCTGTGCAAAATCCAGCACCGTACCACCCATGCGCGAGGAACTGAGCCCACACCCAGGCCGATCGACGCTGATGATACGCATGTCAAGATCCTCGGCAGCCTTGTGGAAGAAACCTCCAGACAGGCGGTTGTCACCTCCGCCATGGATAAAGAGGATGGTCGGCGCGTTTGGTAAGGCACTGCCGTAGAATGCGTAGCCAAGCTTGCGACCGTCTGGGAGGTCGAGAGTATGACGGCTACTTTCGTCTTGGTTCCTGAGACGAGCGCGGTGTAGGCTTTCGTGTACCTCCTTGTTGACGACAGGGGGTCGTTCGCTGGTGATGTCTACACCGGTTGACTGCTTGAAGTAATAGGCTGTAGCAGAAAGGATGCAGACAGCCGCAAAGAGGTATGGGACAGGAACTGTAGCCATGTCTGTAATGACGGCAGATAGCTGGCCTAATAGACCTCTGGATATGTGATGTTGCTATGAGTGTTGTGGTCTAAAGTCTGATGAGACTCATCGACAACAGGTATGTATGTATCCTATGGTAAAACGCACTTTAGTCTCCTTTTGTGGGCGGCATAAAGGAGCCAGGCAGCAGTCTTGGTCAATGTGTTTCATCCGCGACTGGGAAAGCTCGTGTGTGGTCCGAGCGTTGTGCAAGTGAGGGGCATTATTTGTTATCATCAATATCGATACATACACTGACGTCTACTATCGTCAACTGTACATGTAACTGTACCTTGACATCTTCGCCTGCCCGCCACCCACACTCACTATACATGTAGCCACACCCAAGACACCCAACCTCTTGGCAACTCTGCCTTGACAGACTACGCCAACACTTTGTCGCCTCTGCCACGACACCTCACGCCATCCACTCCTTGCCTACAGCACCGCCAATATGGATTCCTCGGCAATGCGCCTTCTCCCCAATGAGCTCCTCGAGGCCATTGTCTATTGGATGTCGCCCGCCGACGCACTCTCCTTCGGCGCCACATGCAAGCAATGCAACAAAATCACATACGAGCCACTGCTCTGGCGGCGGCACTGTATCGAGACCTGGCGTTACTGGGACAATCACCATGAGATCAAAGAGAAGATGGCCTCTGCACCGGCCCAGATCAGGTGGCGGGAACTATACAACGAGCGCAGTTTAAAAGACAAGAATGCGACCATGATATTCAACTCATTACTCCTCACACAACAATACCGCATGCAGCGCATGGAGAAGATTGCAGGCATGGGATACGACATCAAGGATCTGATGCTGCGAATGTATAATGACACACCGGACGATGCGGAAGATGTGCTGGCGAGGAGGTATCATGCGAAAGCAATTCTCGGTCAGCTGCATCGTGAGACCGCATTGGAAAAGTGGACAAGACTGGTCAAGCAGCAGATGGTGTCACTGGAAGAGGTGCTCGGAGCTTACGATTTGTTCGTTTTGACAGGAAGACGTGGAGATCTATCAGACATTTCTCGGGAGTTCGACAGGATTGCTGAATGCGTTCGTATGGAAGACCCGGAATGGGAAGATCGGAGCGTGCGTGAAAAGGCCCATCACGTTGCAAGATGGCTGCGCGCACGTGAGCTTGTCGGCAACCCAAGCGAGCAAGACTACCACGCACTACGCAACAACTTCATCAGCATCGCATTATTCGACGACGTCCACACCTCCCTGCCACTCCAATCTGTCGCTATATATTGTGCAGTCGCCCGCAGACTTGGCATCAACGCCAGACCCTCCAACTATCCAGCCCATGTGCACGCTGTGATCGCAGCGCCACCTGACAAGACACTTGACGGCAAGACCAGAACCCCGCAGTCCGACGAACAACCAGAAACTATGCACATGGATCCGTGGCGTTCTGCTGTGGAAGTGCCTCGTGAACCACTTGCCACTCGTCTGACCCAGCTAGGCGCGCCAATCGATCAGCACGATCACTTCCTCGGACCGACGTCTACTCTCGAAGTCACTCTGCGCACTGGCCGCAACATCATGAACAGTGTACAAGAGGCACGCGACCGTCAGCGCGGCATAAGCCAATCTTCTCTCGTACCGGATGTCGAAGCCGCCTGGTATAGCATGCTCTGGTCGATGATGATCCTCGGCGACGGACACAACCCCGCTACGGCAGTACAAAGACGCAAACAATGCCTACCGTATCTGATTGAGCACCACCAGTCGCATTTCCCGGAAGATCTTGGCTTGATTGAAAAGGTAGTGTTGCCCATGTTTGAAGGCGAGCGGGAGCATCACATCATCATGCATCTCATCACGACGGCAAGAAAGGCCGACGATAACAAAAAGGCGCCAAGCCCTCGCGATACTCTCACATCCAACGTGAAATACAGGATTGGTCAGCAATTCACACATCAACGATATGGGTACAAGGGTTTCATCATCGGCTGGGACATGCAATGTACCGCGGAAGACAGGTGGATCCATCAAATGAGAGTGGATGATTTGCCCAAAGGGAGGCAGCAACCATTTTACAATGTCGTGTAAGTTTTGAAAGACTGATTCTCTCACAACACAAGACTCGGACTAATGGAAATTGCAGTGCCGAAGACAAAAGCGTCCGTTACGTTGCTCAAGAAAACATCGTGATGCTGCCGGAAGCGCCTGCTAGGGAACTCACAGAACTAGCAGGCCGGTACTTCAAGCGTTGGGATGACGAAGAGCAGGTTTTTGTCAGCAACATTCGCGAAGAATACCCTCACGATTGAGACGGGCATGTGACGAGCTCGTCAAGGATCACATAGGCAACAATGTCTATGATCAACTGGGCACCGAAAGGATGTCAATCACTTCTTCTCAGCCTTCTCAGCCTCCTCAATGACCTCCCTCAACGACTTCGCCGACTTCGCCAACGCTTCCTTCTCCCCATCATTGAGCGGCAACTCCAACACCTGTTCCACTCCCTTCCTTCCAAGAACCACAGGTTTGCTCAAGCAAACCTTCGATTCCTCGTCGAAAATGCTCACGGCCCGCACGTTGCGCTGGTCGAACAGAATCGATTTGCAAATGCTCATCGTCACGCTCGCAATTCCAAACTCCGTCGATCCTTTGCTCTCGATCAGCGCAGAGGCTTTTTGACGTGTCTCGGCGGCGATCGCTTCGCGATCCAGAGATTTGGCTGACGGGTAGAGATCCAGTGGGATGCCTGCAATCGAGGCATTGGACCAGGCGACCTGCAGACAGAAAAATATTGTTAGAAAATGGACCACGACACGGGCAGCAATTTTCCAATGGCAAAAAACTCACAATCTGACTCTCGCCATGCTCCCCCAACACCCAAGCATCAATCGAGCTGGCCGCCACGCCGACTTGCCCCGAAAGTTTCCCGCGCAGTCTCGCGGAGTCCAAGAACGTGCCGCTGCCGATGACTTGCGTCGCCGGCAGGCCGGAGTACGAGTGCGCGAAATACGTCAGGACGTCGACTGGGTTGGCGACGAGCAGGAGGATGGCGGTTTTCTTGATCGGCTTCATGTCCCCGATCACGCTGGAGAGGATGGCTTGGTTGCGGCCGATGAGGTCGGTGCGGGACTCTCCTGTTTTGTGCAAGAAGCGTCAGTAAATCACAAACGCAATCGGTACATGCGTGACACAACCCAGTAGTCACTTAAATAAACAGGAATTCCTCCGAGTTCGGCTTTTTCGAAAAAAAAAACAGCAGTTAAATTGAAACAATCATTTGGATATGAAAATGTAGAATCTGTCAAGACGTTTTGAGAAAGAAAAAAAACTCACCTTCCTTCTGCGCCGCCCCAGCCGTAACAACAATGACATCGCACTGCCCGGCTTCCTTGTGCTCGGCGGCTCGCACGCGCGTCGTCGTGTTGCCGTGGTAGGTTGCGTCGCTGAGGTCTTGGACCTGGGCGTCGCGGATCTCGGTCTTGGGGTCGACGAGCAGGATCTCGCTGGCGATTTGGTTGTTCTGGTTTGCTTTCCGTTAGAGAGATGAGGGAGGGGAATGTGACAGCGCAGGGGGATAGATGACGAGGTTTGGAGATGGGGATTGGATGCGGTTTTCTTACGATCAGGGAGAAGGCGATGGTGGCTCCGACTGTGCCTGCTCCGACGATTGCTACGCTTGCGGTGGGGGGGTTGGGCATGTTTGTTGTTTACGGGTTTCCGATTCTGTTTTTCTCCAAGGTTTGGGTATGAAGAAGATGAAGATGGGGATTCGGATTCGCAGTCGAGTCTTTCCACTTGAAATGGCGATTGTGTTGGGAATCCCTCGCTAGGTAATCTTGGATCCTTCGATCTGTATGGTTGTAGATCCTGAAAGTCTACATCTCACGAAGTGATGGAAGGGCAAACAGTTGAAGGTCTAGAGTGTGACGTAATGATGCACCAAAGGGCTGGGTCCCATTTTTATTTTTGTGGGCATCATCATTGATCGAATGTCTGGACTCCTTTCTATTCCTTTCATCTCTCGCTGGACTTTTGTCGTTTTTATAAGGGAGGTTCGCTGATACCAGCGCTGACAACGATTCGTACCGGTGAGATGGCAGGATGCTGAGAGTGCTCTCTCAATGGCACGCATATGGATTTGATAGTTGATGATCGCTGATATTACCACTGAACAAAACCTGTACCGCTGAGGTAGTGGGGTTTCGGAAGAGCTCTCTCACTGGCACATGTGTCTAGATGGGATGAACGACTGTATTGTATAGCAGCGACGACATCATCGAACCCGCAAGTCATGAGAATTAATTACAAACACAAAATAGTAACAAAAACGAAGGAGCAACATCCCCCACGAGGAGACATCAAAGCAGACTAAACTGTCTGCTCGTGAACCTTGTGGCCCTTCTCCTCGTCCGCAGAGTCGTGAATGCTAGACATACGGCCTGCAAGTCTGGGGTCGTACTCAGGCGTGCCGGGCACCTCGCCGGCCAGTTGCTCGAGAGTCTTGCGCTTGGTCTCAGGGATGAGAAGGGTGGTGAAGACACCGCACAGCATGAACAGGGCGTAGATCTCCATGACGTGGTTGAGCCAGGGGCTCTTGTTGGCGGCAGTTGCGCCACGGGTGCGGAGGGGGCCGATCAGGACTTGGGCGATGATTGAACCGACTTTACCGGAGGCAGCCGAGATTCCGTGGGAGGTGGAACGGTAGCGGGTTGGGAAGCCTGAGATCGTTAGTATCCGGTCGTAGGTAACTGTGCTGACTGTAGGGGGACTTACATTCTCCGGGAACGATGAAGGTTGTTGAGTTTGGGCCGAAGTTGAAGAAGAATTGAGCGATGACATAACATGCTAGCAGACCGTTGTGGCCGATCTGGTGGTATCCTGTGGACTTGTTAGCGTTGTTTTGATTGAGTGTTGGTAATCGTCTTCACTTACCGAAGCCCATGATGCAGAACATGACGGTCAAAATGATGAAACCCATCAATTGAATTGGCTTGCGACCGATCGTGTCAACTGTCGCAACTGTGACCCAGTAACCGGGAATTGCACCAGCACAGACGAGGATGAGGTTGCCAACGGAGATGTTGTAGAAGATCTCATAAACGCTGTTGCCCTTGGCGTAACCGATGGCCGTCAAAATGGTAGCGTTGTTGAGACCAACACCGTAGAAAGCAACGTCGAGGAAGAACCAGGATCCAGCGGTTCCGAGAAGGACCTTTCCGTATTTCCATTGTCCGTAGTGGCTGCAGAAGTCGCTCCACGATGCCTTGGGGATCTCCATGCGAGGTGCGGCGTCTTGCATGGCGTTGACGCGAGTGATCTCGTCGGGGTGGCCCTCGGGCTCAGAAGAAAGGTAGGCCTTGACATCGGAGCCAGCCTTGACAACATCGCGAGACACATCGAAAGTGTAGCGGGGAGTCTCGGGGATAGTCAGACGGTAGTAGAGAGCAATGCAACCGGGCACGGCACCGAAGCCGATGATCACACGCCACATCTTGTCAACAGCGATGCCACAGACACCACTGCACTCGTTGACGGCATCGGCAGTGAGTAATGACTCCTTGAAGCCGGATGTAACGATAAGTGACATGATACCAGCAGCAAACTGGCCGATACCTTGCATGGCGAAGACAGAGCCCATCATGGCACCACGCCACTTGGTGGTTGCGAACTCGGATGTGATGATGGAGCTGAGAGGGTAGTCACCTCCAATACCAACTGTCGAATTGTCAGCGCTGTTATCAACATGATCCTACGCATGTGCTACTCACTGCCCATGAGAACACGCCAGAAGATAATGGTTCCAACGATCGACATTCCAGGAGAGTCGGAAGAAAGCGCCTGAGCCACGGTCGCGAAGATGATCAATATGAGTTCAAGACCGTACATCTTCTTGCGGCCAACGACATCTGCGAGGTAGCCAAAGCCGAGTTGTCCAATGACCGTGCCTCCGGAAGTCGCGACCTTGATCGCGGTGTCCGAAGAGGGCGGGATAACACCACGAACTCCGGCTGCGAGGCTGGAATCTTGCCAGTACACCACACCGAGCATTGCTGTTACGATGCCGATAGCGAAGATATCGTAAGCGTCTAGATCCCACCGTCGTCAGCATTCCCATCATTTTAATTATCATGATTAATGAAAAAATGGAAAAAGTTGCATACCAGTGAAAAAACCGATACCGGCGACGAGAATGGCGCGAACATGGTACCAGCCGAATGGCGCCTTGTCGATCTCGGCGAGAGCAAGACGACGACGCTCGTTAGGGTCGGCGATATGGGCGTAGTCGTTGTTGAAGTTGTGAAAGGCAGCATTGCCTCCTTCGGTTCTGGCCGCCATTTCGAAAACTTTGACTCGGTAGAGTGCTCCTTGTCTGTGGTGAGTGTCAAGGAAAGGGAAAGAAGGAACGCCAGTACAAGGCTGACACTTGGCAAAGGCTTGGGCAAAGAAACGAAGAACCAAGCTCACGGCGTGTGGCAGGTCTTTAATATAGATAGCAACACAAGAGAGACGGGCGATGCTTCTACGACCGCTCTCGACCGTGGCTAGCTTAGGCGAGGAAGGCAAACCTGGGTCCAATAGCGCTCCAATGCGGCAAACGGAGCGAGCGGACGAAAGCCTAAGCTTTCAGATACGCCCAGCTCGCTTGACGCTTGACCTATATAAGCACACGTGCGCCGGCATCTTCAGCTAAAGTCAGCCAATGGGAAACGCCGTTTCACGCATGCCTAGATGTGACAAGACTTCATGCGGCTTGACTGCACCAAGTCTGCCCCAAGCTTGACGCGAACAAGCAATACAACGAAATGATCACCAGATGGCATCGGCCTAGCAGGACAATGTCGGCAACCTCCATCGCGAATTGCAGTTGTTATGGGCCAATCGCGTGGTATGCTTGGACAGCCTCAAGGCGAATCATTTAGTACAGAAGCCTTCTGGATGCCCAGAGCCTGGACACCAACCAGGGACAAATCGGGGCTGATGGCCCATGGAACGTTGCACAAACGTCTCCACGTGCTTTCGATTGGTGGATCGTAACTATTCCTGGGGTACGCAGGTTGGAGTCTGTCAGCCGTTGGTGCAGCCTCAGTGCCTTGTGCTATCGTCTGCCACATGTACAGTATGTTGATGGCACCGACCAGGCGTGATACACAGCCGGCTTCGTACATGCTCGGATGGGCAGCGGATGGATGAGCGACGAGGCCAAGCCTTGTGATTCCAGTAGCTTGGACGCCACATTCGAGCGATGGAAGCTCAACGCAGTCGGATGTGTGAGGTTGATCAAGCCTCGGAGAGGGCGAGGTGATGTTGCTTGAAGCCGTCTCCACCAATGGCCGGCTCCAACGAGAAAACGTGGAGGCCCCTCAAGCTTTTGCCATGCGCCAAGCTTGAGTGCCGCAGGATTGCGCCTTGCCGCATGTCTCATACTATGTAATCTTAGAGAGACGAGAAAAAAAGAATGTCACTGCCTCTGCATCTCACGGCCTCGGCATTCAAGTTTACTTTCACGTGCATTCGTGCAGAAAAGAAATGATCTAAACTACAATTTTTGGTGGTGTTGTAAGTCTGGTTGTGTCTTGGCTGGTTCTCTTTGGTGTAGACAGCAAATGTACGTGTAGTGTCCGTTCGAACGCAAAGCACATCTTGCTTGAGCAGCCGGCTATATCTGATGAATGTCGGATCCAATATGGTCTCTACTCAACAATCATTTAACCCATGAGATCAAACAACACTCTGGTACTAAAGCAAACGATACAATCGTGCATCTAGTCAAAAACATAACCCCAACCCCAACCCTGGTGGCATGAGACGATATGGGCACCATCGTTGCATACGATGATCACCACGGGACCGTCAAGCAGAAGCGATACATGCCAGCTATTCGTCAAAGGCTTGAGCATTGACATCGTTCTTCCTCATGCCTATGGTCGAATTCACCCATAAAACAAGTTGGAGCCCTCAGAAGCAATCCAGAGTGCCATGTGGGTCTCGTGCTTTACAGCTGGATGATCGATGGTTCCTCGAGTTCAGGGAATCATGCAATACGTTCGATGTTGCTCATCTACGTTCCTACCGACTATTGCTCTTCTCAAGCTGGAGACGATAAACTCTTGATCCTTTCAAAGGTTCGATTGTCTTCTTCGTCAACACGAACATCAGACACAACGTTAATGTATATCTTTAACATTGGCGACTTTGGCATCACCAACGACCGGCTTCTTTAGCTCAGTGGTAGAGCGTGGGATTGCAGCGATGCAAGTTATCCTAAGGTCCCTGTTTCGATCACGGGAGGAAGCTGATACTTTTGCTTTTGCTCATAGTATTCCCAGACCCGTATGGAGGTGTTCCATTGCTTACACAGTTTTTATGCTATTTCACGCACATGTTGTACGAACTCGAGTCCACCGGCAAATCCTCGGCTCAACCCGCCCCAGATCTGCGCGGCCGAGGCGTTTGAATCTTGAACTTTTGAATATTTCCAAAGGCAACTTCTACACAGGTACTACTATCAACTAAACACCAACACAAACTCCCAATATGGCAAGCGACAAAGCCCGCTTCTACTTGGAGCAGCAGGTCCCCGAGCTCCAGGAGTATGAGCGCAAACAAATTTTTACCCGCGAGGAAATTACCGCCATCGCAAAGAAGCGCAGCGACTTTGAACACATCCTGAACGCTCGCGGCTCCAAAGCTGGCGACTATGTCCGCTATGCCACCTACGAGATGAACCTGGATACCCTGCGCAAGAAGCGATGCAAGCGCCTGGGTGTCAAAGCCACCGCACACAATGGACAGCGAACGATCTTTTTCATCCTGGACCGCGCGACCAAGAAGTTCCCCGGCGATCTCGGATTGTGGGTGCAGTATGTGCAATTCTGTCAAAAGGAGAAGGCGAGCAAGAAGTTGGCGAAGGTCTTCACGTCGATGTTGAGGTTGAAGCCCAGAGAGTGGGGTCTTTGGGTGTTGGCAGCGAAGCACTATGCTGAGGAGCAGGGCGATATGACAACTGCCAGAAGCTACATGCAGAGAGGGTTGAGGTTCTGCAAGGACGAGAGGCGCATGTACCTCGAGTACGCGAAGTTGGAAATGGTCTACTTGGCTAAGCTGGCTGCTAGAAGGAAGATCTTGGGTCTGGACGAGGAAAGAGTGGCACAAGCGGTTCCAGATGATGAGGACGACAACATGATGATGCTGCCGGAGATCTCAGCCGAAGACATTGATCCCGAGGCGAACAGAGGCGTGGAGGAAGTCAACGTCGCCGCTCTGCAGCGTCTGGAAAATGCGCCAGCCCACACCGGTGCAATCCCTCTGGCGATATTCGACGCAGCGATGAAGCAGTTCAACGACGACAGCGATGTTGCCAACGACTTCTTTGACCTTGTAGCGACGTTCGAAACCGTCAGATCGACCCGCAACATCCTCGACACCATTTACACTCGCCTTCAAAACGTCGCGCCCAACTCCGCCGACCAGATCATCTGCGAAGCAAAGATGCACACTTTCAGCGTCGACCCGGAATCTTCCAAGTTCCCCGATGCTCTCCGCGAAAGTCTTGCTACTATCAAGTCAGGATATGCAAAGGTCGCCGCTACTGGCCAATCGAAGCTTGCCGAGAACGCTGTCGTATACCTCTTGCGCTTTGTTCCCCGGGAGGACGACAAGATGGACAGCAAGATGGACATGGGCATCGTTCGCGTGCTTGAGGCGAGCATCAAAAAGTACCTTCGCTTATACGTGGAAAACACGAGAGGAGGTATGGACAAGGTCAAGACACTTCCCAGCAAGTTGCACAATGCAGGCAAGCAGCACGAGGCAGAGGTTTTGCAGAGTTATCTGCAGAGTATGGGATGAAAGCGGTTGCTTGTTGCTACGACGAAAGAATAGGCTTCTCAGGAGTCCTCCACCAGCCCAAAGGCCGCGTGCGGCGCCGCCGTTCACTCCGCAACGGAGATATTTTGCCAGACTACGTGCAGCGTTGATGCATAGGACGAGAAGCTGCAGTGGATGATCGCAACACGTAATGACATGCCATCCTTCAGGTCTTGGGAGACAAGACTGCGCCCCGGTGTCAAGCGACACTCTACTCGAGGATCGAGGTGACTGGGCGAAAGGGCAATATGTTGGTGGCATGGACTCTGCTGTATGATATTGGTATGATGAATTAGAGGTCGCATTACTAGGGATCGGGAGTCAAGAATTGCCTGCACCAACACTGGAGGAAGTTGCTTGTAAATACATGTCTACAAAGCGATTCAATATTGTACGTTCTCGCTCGATAATCCCAACAGTTGGCTGATTTTGATACAAAGCAGCTTTGTCATCCAACAATGGTACACCGCCGACATGTTTTTCCTTAGACATCCGTCGGAAGAGAGACCGGCTTAGCGTACCAGAAATAGGATGAATTCGTTCCTGATCATCACACGGTCGTACTGAGACACTTGGATATTGCCCGAACAGCCCTATGGAGCAGCCGCGTCGGTGTCCCATCTCGCTGTATGCCAGCATTCATCAAGAAGTGTACATGTGCATGCACGCGTGATGTTCATCAACTACATGTACGATAGAGTTTCGGCAAATGACAGACAGAGTGTCAAACACCCTTCGCGAAAGCCCCTTATCCTTGCAGAGAAGCGTTCTGTGTTCGTTGTATTTTCCTTGCTAGCGCGCGCCCTGCCGTCCAGGGCTTCCATGCCACTTCCAGAAATAAGTGTGAACCTTTAGGCGTGCAGAAACGGTGTGCTTGTGCAGGCGAGGTTGAGGACCCTTGATCACGCATCTGAGCTCGCTGCAGTCTGCTTTAGGAGGGAGGCAGGGCTGTAATCAACGTAATCAACCGCTCTCTTTGTTTGTGAAGGTCATACTCAAGCCCTTTGTCAGGAATATGCATTGGATCGAAGGAGTACATAACTAGAATATCCTCTTCATCCACTCACACAATCATCGTATCTCTCACGAATCAACCTGCCTGCCAAGGGACACATCTCCCATCTCGGTGATTAGGTATCTTACGGTTCGCGGCGGGAAGTTGAAACCTCTAAAACGGGAGCCGGCTTGTTCCCCAGCTCACTCTTGCTCTTGCTCCCTGAAGCCTGCAACCCAGAACTGCAAGCTCGCCTTCTCTTCTCCCACCACCACCCCGACATCCTCCCTCCCTCTTCCGACTCATCATCCGCGTCGAATACCTTTGAGGTCAGCAGGCACTGCAGGTCCCTTCGACAGCGTCTTCTCCCCCTCCCCCTCCTCGCCTTCGACCTCACGGCTTACGCTAGTCGCAAGCTCGACTATCGCTACCACACACGAGCTGCCATCTTTCTGCAGCAATCATGTCTGCCAGCAACATAATCGGCAACAGGAACAGCACTCCTGAGGCCTCCAGCTCATCCCTGCGCCCTCCCAGCTCGCGTACTCTGGGCGCCGGTCACCACCTGCGCGCTTCCGCTGATATGGGCGCCTTCACTGCGCAGCCTCCCCTCTCGGCTCGTGGCATTCGCCCGGCCTCCGAGGTCTACCTCAACCACTTCCCTCAGCAGGGCGCCAACTCGGGCAACCAGGACGATGCGGCGGAAAAGGCGGCCCAGCAGTGGATGACGGATATCGAACAATACGAGACCACCCTAGAAGACATGGCCTCTGCGACGCTCGACCAGGACTTCAAGGACGAGCTCAGTGCCATTGAGCAGTGGTTCCGTGTGCTCAGCGAGCCCGAGAGGACCGCTGCTCTGTACGCTCTTTTGCAGCAGACGACGCAAATGCAGATCCGCTTCTTTATCCAGGTTCTGCAGCAGATGGCCAAGAGCCACCCCATGTCTGGCGTTCTCTCGCCTGCCGCTTTCGGCGAGAAGGATCCCATGTCATCTCGCATGAACGATGCCATGAACAAACTCAACGTCGAGGGCTCTCGCGGCTCTTTCGGCTTCGGCACCAAGCCGCCTCCTTCGCCGGGTGCGAAACGCATGTCTGGACTCGACCCCAGCACCATCAAGTCCATGTTCCCCGATGCAGCCAATGCTATCGAGGACCAAAAGGCCGAATTCCAAAAGACTACAGGAACTGCGCCCATCTCGAACCGCAACAGCACTGTTGGTGACAGGTCCTCTTTCATGGGCCCTTCCGTGTCTGCGCAAGAGGAAGACGCACAGCAACAAAAGAAGAACCCACCGTCTGGCATTCCGGCTGGCCCGTGGAGGAGTGCCAGCTCTAATGGTAATGGTGAGAACCAGGCTCCGATTGGAAGGCCGAAATCTTCGTCGGGTCAGCAGGCGCCGATGGGACAGTTTGGATTGAGCAACCCGCCGCCGAGTGCAGGTGGTCTTCGCTCGCCGCGTCCCTTCCCGATCTCAGGTGACAGCAACATCCAGAACCAGTCGGCGACTGTTTCGGAGAGCAAGAACCAGCCCATGGGTCATGGTATCCTGTCTCCGTACGCTCCCGGAGCTAGCTGGGCGTCCATGTCGAACACTCCCATGGTGTCCAACTTCAACCACGCACAGCAAGGCCAGGCTCACGCTGACATGGTGGCCAACGCAACGGCGATGAAACTCGCCGCGATGTCGACCGTCAACAACCGCATTCAGTTGGACGATGTACGCAAGTACCGTCGCGCTCGCTCCAACGAGGGCCAGCAACAGTACCCACTTTCGCCCGGCCTTCCCAGTGGAATCAACCTCACGAACGAGCATGGTCACATCCTTACGCCTCAGCAAGCGCTTGCATTCCAGCAACAACAGCTTGCCGCTCTCCAGGGCGCCCGCTCTCGCCCCAACTCTCCCGGCATTGCAATCACAGGTCCTCACGGCGCTACCTCACAACTTCCCATGGGCGCCAACATGCAGAACAACGGCTTCCTGGCCGCCTTCGACGGCTCCAACGGAATGGGTGGTCTCAACAATGGCTTCCAAAGCATGAACCTCAATGCCTTCCCGATGGGCGGCGAAGGCTACCTCTCGGATGCTTCTGAAATCACACGCGGCCGCTCGCCTAGAGGTCGCCGTGGCAGCAGCAAGCCGCCAGAGGACCCCACCGACATTGCGCTCCTCAAGGATATTCCCAACTGGCTGCGTACATTGAGACTGCACAAGTACACCGACAACCTGAAGGACATGCACTGGCAGGACTTGGTCGCGCTGGACGACCAGGGATTGGAGAACAAGGGCGTCAACGCTCTGGGAGCGAGGAGAAAGCTTCTCAAGGCATGTTTTACTTCCTATGTGCCTTTGCAATTGAGTTCATTTGACTAACTTGCCAACTCTAGGTGTTTGAACAGGTTCGCGAGGCGCAGGCAGAGGGCAAAGTGTAGAATCTTTGTTCCTTTTATTGAGGCGCTTGGTTCCACTTGGACAGGAACGCCAGGGGTTGTGCACGCTGCTTCATGTCAGCGAAGCATTCCAAAAGTCATGGCTGCTGGTGCTAGCCACGTCGCTCGCAGTGTTCACGTATTTCCGAACCGCTTCAACAGACGAAGCGCGGATGATGAAAAAGGGAAAGAAATGCAACGAAAAGGGGGAAAAACCAAGAGATATCTTTTAATAATGCTTACACGTGATCTTTCCTCCTCTCTCTCTCTCTTTCTCTTTCTTCGTGTACCTGGTGCAAGGGTGGTACCTTGATTCTTCAGGTGTGATCACCCACTTGAACTCCCCCACTTGGACTAAAGCGAGCGGGTCACAGCCGATCACACTTGAAGCCACCACTGGAGATCACCCGCACCGAGTGACTGGGGTTGGTTGTGATGCACATCACACCGACCTCATCGACTGCATGCAGCAGGTACTGCACTGATAGACGGCTTGTAGGCGAGAGTACCTGTACTCCTGTTCTTTTGCGCTCGTGTGTACTTTTTGTCATACTCTGTATCCATCTATTGCGAGACATCACCATCTTGGCGATACTCAGCAGTCTGGCCAGCTGAGCCTCAATCTGGAACAAAGTGGCATACAGCCTACTGCGCCGAGCAATCGAAGCCACGTGCGATAAACGCCTCACGAGCTCCTAGGTTTATAAGACACGCCACTTGGGCACCGCGTGTCCTCTGGCTCTGGTCTTATACTTTCTCCCTCCCGTGGGAACGTACAAACGAATACCTTTACCTTTATATCTAAAAACAGAGAAACACGATGAACTTCCTCCGAGACATCGCCTCCCAGGGCAGACGCGTTGCCGTCGACGTCCTCCATGCCGGCAACATTGAACGCTCTTCGCCTTGGTCGCCAGATGTACCCGAGGACCTCAGATCTTGGTTGCCTGACCTGTTCGATCGCTTTCCGATCACTTTCCCGTAAGTAACGCTGGTGAATAGCTCTGTTGTTGCCGTGCATTTCAACTCACATCGACAGCTGGGAGAAACCAAAGCCAGTTGATCCAGCGCTGCACAACGTCTGGATTCTAGACAACACTGCTTTCCGCGAGGGCGAACAGTGGAAAGCTGAGTTTGTTGCTTGCTACTTTATCAAGAACTCTGGCAAGGTAAGATATACGTGAGAATGGATGCGAGAAGATGGCGCGAAGTCTGACGATATCTACCAGGACGTCGCCAAAGCGGTAGCGACTGTTGCAGACGCCTTGGACCTCGATCTTGGTGACGAGGAATTGAAAAAGCGTATGACCAAGCGCCTACAGCCGTTTGCAGACCAGATCCTGCCCAACCGCACTCTCGAAGTTGTCGTTGACGGCAAAGAGACCTTGAAACTCGGTCCGGGTAATCAGAGCGGCTACAGCTCTCAAGTACGCGACCTTAGCTTTGCGTAAGTATCGAAAACATGCAGCTCACCCTAGACACCACGACACTAACAACACACCACAGACCCTCCAGCACCCAAATTCAAACCGTAGCCAAAAATCTCCCACCCCCCTTCGTCCTCGAAAGCACCACCCACCTCGCCGAACCCACCGGCTGGGCAATCATAAGCGACATCGACGACACGATCAAAATAACCCAAACCACCTCCCCACTCGGCATCCTGCACAACACCTTCTGCGTCGAAGAACCGCTGCCCGTCCAAGGCATGCCCGAGCTCTACTCCGCCCTGCAGAAAACCCTCCAAAACCCTCCCTTCCTCTACCTCTCCGCAAGCCCCTACAACCTCTACCCCTTCCTGCGCGACTTCAGAGCAACCCACTTCCCCCCCGGCCCCCTCATCTTGCGCGACGCCTCCTGGCAGAATCTCGGCGGCCTCATCTCTTCCCTTAGCCAGGGCACCCAGGAGTACAAATCCGCCCGCATCGCCAAGATCCACTCCTGGCTGCCGAAGAAAAAGGTCATCCTTATTGGGGATTCGACGCAATCTGACCCAGAAGCTTACGGCGAGTGTGCTAGGAAGTTCCCCGGCTGGGTCGGGGCGATTTTCATCCGCAAGGTCACGGGGATTGCGGGCATGGATGAGGGGGCGAAGAATGGGGAGGAGAGGTTTGCGAAGGCTTTCGAGGGGGTGGAGAAGGGGATCTGGCATACTTTTACGGATCCGAAGGAGGTTGGGGAGGAGGTTGAGAAGTTGGTTGGTGGAGGGTAGATTAGATGGACGGGTTCTTTAGCCCGTCCTATTTGCTTTTTTTTTTTGCGTCTTGGTTTTTGTTGGCTCTGGCGCAATGTATTTTTTTTTATGTTGATATCGGCGTGAGGGGGTTGGATGCAGGCAGTACAGAATGCTGTTCATCGGCTAACGAGACAGAACACACGAATCCCACATTGTCGAATGCAATCGATAATGTTGTGTGATCAATCGATCGAAGTCGAAGTTAAAGCCCACGAGGGAAGCGGACAATGGACAAGAACGAAAAAATGCCGGGCAAGGTCGGCGATTCAATCGCGAAATTGGAACGGAACCACAGAGCGCCGTGAGAACCAGTAGAACACTCACAAATGTTGCAGATAAGATTTGATTCGAACTAAACAAACATACACCGAATTAAAACGCGAATCAGCGCAAAGGAACTCTGGGAAGTCTGGTCCTGAATCTAGCCTTACGGACGCTCACATCAGTCCATACTCCAATTTTCCCACTCATACCCTTTTCTCCGTAACCAGAAGGTTGGTTGCCTGTCCCACCGTGCCTGTGAACCCGAACAGCCGTCCTTCCGTCTCCTGTAGCCATGCTCCAACCGAAACCGAGACCAATCGAACCTGTCCGTGAATCGAACGTCCACGCCCTATTTTTCCATCCGCCGTGTAGATACTCCAGACCGAGACACGAAAACGTTGAGCAGATCAGGAAACCAAAAGAATAAAAGCTAACCACCTCTCTCTCCAAACTCCCTAGCCCAGTCCTCAAACTCCTTGAGTCCCTGCTTACTCACACTAGGTCGGATATTGGTCAAACTGGCACGGAAGTCCTCGATACCAATGGGCCGGATGTCTTCGGGCGACATGTGCAGCAATTTCTCGCCGAGAGAGCGCAAGGGACCCATGGCGGCGTCTTTGGCGAGGGCGGTGATGTCGGAGCCGGAGAAGCCTGCAAGATAATGGGTTAGCGGTCAATTTGATTACATTGCATGTCTTATGCCGGACAAAACTCACCATCGGTATAGTGCACGAGTTCGGCGAGCTCGGCGTCGTGAATGTTGTGTTTCTGCGCGGCTAGCAAATTCCTCAACTGCAGCGTGCGGACCCAGTCTTCCGGTAGTGGGATGTACTGCCTGCGGACGAATCGACGGCGAGCGGCCTCATCGATCGCCCATGGTAAGTTGGTAGCCGCGAGAACCAGGACGCGACTCGCATCGCCTTTTTCCTTGTTCTTCTCCTCGCGACCCGCGGCTGCTTTCTGCAAGTCTGACCATTGAATCAGGAACTCAGTCTTGATTCGCCTTGTAGCCTCGTGCTCGGAGCCGCCTCCACGGGCACCGAGCAGGGAATCGATCTCGTCGACGAAAATAATGCTGGGTGCGAGCTCTTTGGCAATAGAGAAGAGCGCGCGGACGAGCTTTTCACTCTCACCGAGGAACTTGCTGGTCAAGCTACTAGCCGAAATCGCAAAGAAAATGCTCTTACTCTCCGTCGCAACAGCACGAGCCAACATCGTCTTGCCGGTACCGGGTGGTCCGAACAGCAGCATACCACGCGCAGGCTCTCGGAGGCCCATGAAGAGATCCGGTCGCAGGAATGGATATACGACAGTCTCTTTGAGCGCACTCTTTGCGATCTCCAGCCCAGCAACATCGTCCCAGTGAACTTCGTCGCCCTTGATGACGATTTCGTTGAAGATCTGTTTTGCGGCTGCTTCGTCGACGCCTTTGGGAAGGTTTTTCATGATGTGCTTGACACGCTTGTCCCATGCCACCTTGTCGGTTGGTAACGCGGTGGAAGAGACGTCTCCTGCATCGTCCGATTCATGGGACCCATCGCTCGCGGGTGGAGTGATAGTCTTTGTAGGAATATTCTGTGCTGTGATTTTTGATGGAGCGGCTCTTCTTGCTGTCGGCCTGGATCCACGTGGTTCGTTGTCCAAAGGGCTATTTGGGTCTGCATCCTTTCTGTCTTCGAGTTTCGCGGCCACACTATCGAGCCTTTGTCGCTGTGCGGTGGCATTAACAACGCCAGCCGCTCGACCAACCGCTTTCCGTGAAATCGGAGGCACTGGTTTAGTACGCCTAAACCCGGCCGAATTCTCGGTGACCGCAAGATTTGCCGCTTGTTGTATTGCAATCTCTGGCGCCTTTCGAGAATTCACCGGAGGGTGGTTTGGAAATTCTCGCATGTATGTCATAGGTTGTGCAAGGCCAGCCTGTGCCATCGTTTGTGGTGCTGAGGTTGTTCTCTCGGCTGTCGTATTACCCCTAGGTGGTGGAGGTGACATGGGCGACTGGTGAGGTGGCGGGACTGGGGGCTTCTTGGCTCGTTCAAACGACTCATCACTGCGGGAGAAGCAGTCTTTGGCGTATGAATTAGCCCGAGGAGGATAATCGGGGTACGGTAATGGCGGCCGTGTGGGCCTCGATCGATGCGACTCTTCTAGCGAGGTATTGCTGTGTCTCGTTTTCAGGTAGCCTCGGGGGCTCGGTGGTTTGGCGAACGTGTTATCCGATGACCTTCTGTCCGGGAGGTCCACAGAGCGTCTCACAGGCGGCGTCTCGACTAGCGAACGTGTATACGGATCCCAGGTGGTGTTGGTGCCCTGAGCTGTGGTTTGTGACTGTTCAGAACTCCCCATGCTGCTTCCCATGACTGGTCGTTGACCTGCCCAGACCTGCGAGGCCGCAGAAGCTGCGGCTGTCGGCGCCTTTTGACGCAGTGTCGTAGCCATCTTTCCCGAAGAAGAGCCCTTGCGCTCCTTGCCCTCTTTCCGCAGTGTCTTCAACATGCCGCCTCGTTTCTCCGGGCTGGGCGTCCTAGACCCTCTTCTCGGCTGTGAATTCGGCGGGACAAGACCTGATCCTGAGTTGGTCTGCGGGCTGTTCGTCCGGGGCATGTCATCGCCGGATCCCTTCTTGCTAAGATAGCTTGGTCTCGGAGACGGCAGTGGTGCACGCGACACCGGCGGCGAAGGTCGAGGAATGTCCGAGTAGTTCGCAGGAGCAACGGTGTCACCTCCTAACCAGGTCGGTCTGTCTGTAGTCGCCTTTGGTGTTCCAGCGGGCGACTCTTTGCGGAGTCTAGAAGGTAATTCGGGTGGTCCAGCCGCCTTGCTTTCGTCTGCTGCATCGTCCCTACTCTTCTTCAGGGCTTCCAGCAAATCCACGCGCTCTTTACATTGCAATTCCATGCTTCGGAGGGAGTCCTGTAGCGCCTTCTCAGTCTCGGACCTGGCGACATAGCTGGAAGGCACGCGATAGGCATTGTGGTAGTAGATCTGGTCGAGGGCCTCACGCCAGGACCGGAGGGCTTGAGCTTCGTTATTCTATTGTTCATAGCCTGTCAGCGATCACTCTCAGGCTGCACTGATTGCGTCCAACGCACCTGGCCCTCAAAATAGATCGCAGTGGAGCATGTCAGATAGCATTCGTCGTACGTCTTTTGCATGGACGACGCCGGCGCCTTTCGCAGATTCATGTTGGCGGGATATGTGTAGCGTGCGCAACCATGTCCTCTTGCAACGGAGAGAAAGAGAGTGCTGTGGCAGTGAACAAGGTTGTTGTTGTAGGCCGGATCGTTGGTACAGTTGCGGGCCCTCGATGGTGAGCCGCAGTTTCGAAGCGTGACGTACTGCGCGCACCGCCACATTATTATCAGACGACTCAAACCACGAATCACGAAGCCATCCGATTTCTGGGACCGACCTCACGTGCGACATCAAGCACTACGTCCATCAGTTGGCAGGGATGAGGGCATGGCGGTCGGCACGAGGCAATGCGCAGTTCCTTAGACACGGTGGGAGACACCTCACCAGCGCGACACGCGGCAGTCCAAGGGGAAGCAGTATAGCCACAATCCTCAGCCGAGATGAGCCAATCGAGAAGGCAGAGGTCAAAGGATGGATTCGTTCTGTGAGGAAACAGAAGAAGATCGCCTTTGCTGCACTTGGAGACGGGTCCAGTCTGGACTCATTACAGGCCGTTTTGAAGCCTGAGCAGGTCGAGCAGTAAGGAAATCAACAAAGATTGACCCGCGAGAACATGTACTAAACTATGAAAGGCTGTCTACTGGTACTGCAGTAAGACTCCAAGGTGCCTGGGTCAAGTCTCATGGCAGCAAGCAGAGCCACGAGCTGCAAGTGTCAAGCGTGTCTGTCTTGGGAGAAAACGACGCCGAAAACAACCCAGTACAGCCCAAATATCAAACGGCCGACTACCTTCGGACGGTGCCTCACCTCAGGCCTCGCATTCCAAACAACGCGCTTCTGCTTCGTCTGAGATCGCGGGTCATCGCCAGCTTGACACGGTTCTTCAGCGATGAAGGCTTCGTCCAGACGCATACGCCTATCATCACTTCGTCGGACTGCGAGGGAGCTGGAGAAGTATTCACAGTCTCTTCGAACGCCTCGAAGGAATCCGAGCAAAGGACCAAACCTGAAAGCGAGGCAAAGGTGGAGCACTTCTTCCGCGAGCCCAAGTATCTCACAGTATCTGCCCAGCTGCACCTCGAAGCGCTTGCACAAGCTGTCGACAAGGTGTGGACACTTTCGCCAACATTTCGAGCCGAGAAGAGCGACACGCCCCGTCACCTCTCAGAGTTCTACATGCTCGAGGCAGAGCAATGCTTTGTGGACGATGCCAACCAAGTCATGGACTTGATCGAGAACATGTTGCGGTTTGTTGCAACAGACACGCTTGATTCAAAGCTATACCAGGAACTGCTACAGGCCAGAGGAGTCGCATCGCCAGACGACGGCGACACACATGTTGACTCGGCGGCTCTCGACCAACGCTGGAAAGGCCTGCGGGCATCCTACTGGCCGCGCATCACTTATGACAGCGCAGTGAAGTTGCTAGTAAGCGCACAGAAAGAAGGAGAAGTCAAGTTTGAATTCCCACCGTCTCACAAAGATGGCCTCGCAGCGGAGCATGAGCGCTACATCGCAAGCACTGTAGGAAATGGCTCGCCAGTCTTTGTCATTGATTACCCGGCTGAGCAGAAGCCGTTCTACATGGCGCCATCTGCCAGCGGGAGCGACACAGTTGCTTGCTTTGACCTACTAGTGCCCGACTTGTGCGAACTAGTTGGCGGTTCCATGCGTGAGCATCGGTCGAAAGAGCTGATGGACGCGATGCAGGCGAAAGGTGTTGCGAATTTGGATTGGTATCAAGACTTGCGCAAATACGGGAGTGTGCCTCATGGCGGTTTCGGCCTGGGCTTCGATCGTCTGCTGTGTTATCTTTCTGGTGTGGCGAACCTGAGGGATGTGGTTGCATTCCCTAGATGGCATGGTCGCTGCGATTGTTGAACGGGTTGATGAATACGCAATCACATGTACTAGTATATAGGTGTAACAATAATTGTACAACAGGCATACCTGCAGGCGAGCATCCTCATTTTGACAACTGTAGTAGTGGAAGGATGGAACGGATGCTTCAGCTCGCGCGCCGTCCAGAAAGGCAAAGGACAGCGAGGTGATGTGCACTGTCAAGGATAATTCATCTCCGAGGCTCGGCACGGCGGTATCGGGGATGCCGTCTGCAAACCAAACCAAAGCAAGCGTCACTGCTGAAGCCGAAGGTTTGTAGGAGAGGAGAACAAACGCTGTTATTTGGAAGTGGAAAGCATCTTTCTTTGTCCAGCCGACCACTGTACAATAAGTGATCCCGCTTCGCTTGGATCAATATACATCTCTCTCGCTATCATCATCATCACCCCCTCAATCAAACAGCTCGCTCCCGACAGTACGGCCGCGGTCGTCCAAGCGCATCTGATAACAAGGTATAGTATTTCCTGGCTCTGGCCCGAGCTTCCAACACGAAAGTAAACCGTCCAACTAGGGCCCATTGGCCGCAGCAGACCTCCGGGCATCATTACTGCCGTCTTCCACCATCTGCTGTCGATTACACCCTTACATCGCTATTCTGGGACCGACGGCAACATCAGCTCTTTCATCACGCGAACGCGACCCGTCACCGCCAACACCGCCAGTGTCCAAGCGTGAAATCTTCTCCCTGGCACAGTCGAGCTATCCGCCAGCGTCCCTCTCCGCCAACTCCGGATTCACTGGATGTCTGCCGCCAGCAAGATCGAACAAGCTGTGGCAGAGCCACACCAAATGGCTACCGTGCACGACAAGGGCCTGGTTGAGGACGATGAATACGAGTATGCGATGGCAATGCCCCAGACTCGTCTTGCGCGCAAGAGGCGCTGACGAGATTCTTTCACAGCTATGAGGGGCTCCCTCCCAACTTCTCTCTTGCGGCCAACATGGCGGCCGGCGCGTTTGCCGGTATTGCCGTATGTTCATACAAACGCCTTGAAAGGATAGAGACGAGAGACTAATGCGCAAAAAGGAACACTCGGTGATGTACCCAATCGATCTGCTCAAGGTACGGCTGGCATCTTTCACTGCGCTCAGATCAGCGCGGAGTACTGACTTTCTCTCGACAGACTCGCATGCAAGTCGTGAACCCTACACCCGCAGCCATTTACACCGGTATCGGCAACGCCATTTCGACCATCTCAAGAGCGGAAGGATACATGTCATTGTGGAGGGGTGTGTCAAGTGTGGTGCTTGGTGCAGGTGAGATTATTGAAAGGAAGAATGGTTGCACACAAATCTGACAGTATCAAAGGACCGGCACACGCAGTGTATTTCGCTACCTACGAGGTTGTGAAGCAAGCCATGGGCGGTAATGCCGCAGGCCACCACCCCGTCGCAGCAGGTATGTCTTCTTTTTCCCTTGAG
>Ga0265798_10002437_pt1 | contig 27545 bp, 21 predicted proteins | sample P3T30metagenome_FD_192430 | JGI IMG/M metagenome (GOLD analysis project Ga0265798, IMG submission 192430) | Plant litter microbial communities from East Loma Ridge, Irvine, California - P3 T30 | ecosystem: Environmental > Terrestrial > Plant litter > Unclassified | place: USA: California...
GTTGCCGAGCGGATTGAACGCCGAGCCCTCGAGCTCGCCGTCGGCCGGCACGCCGACGCTCTGGCCGCCACCCTGCGTGTCGAGGTCTTTGCTGTCGTCGTCTTCGCGGTCGGAGCCGGTTGCCATGGTGAGCCTGTGGTGTGTACTTCGGTCCTGCCGGTAGTGGGGCGCTGGCGGCGTTGCAAGCGCGGTCACAGTCATGGTAGGGCAGGCGGCCGAAGCCGACTGTGCGCGGCTTCACGCAAGCATGAACCTGGCGTTGCCGCAGGAGGCGGCAGCGCCATGCAATTATCCGATACCGTTTAGCGCTGGGATATAATCATGGCATTCCGAAGCTTGGCAATGCTGCAACGCGACCAAGTGCGAAGTCAGCTATCGGCGTCTGGAGCAGGATCGCCGATTCATCCGTGGAGTAGCAAATTTCCCCTCCTATTATTGTCGATCTGGACGGTACGGTGATTCATACCGACATGCTGCACGAATCCGCGTTGTGGATGCTGCGGGATAATCCACTCCATGTGCTGCGCATCCCGAGCTGGCTGATGAGCGGAAAGTCAGTGCTCAAGCGTAAGCTTGCTGGCGGGGCCGATTTCCATCCGGGCTCTCTGCCTTATAACCAGCCGCTACTGGCCTGGTTGCAGGGGCAGCGGGAACAGGGCCGCAAGCTGATCCTGTGCACCGCGTCCGACCATGCTATTGCGCATGCCATCTCCAGCCACCTCGGCCTGTTCGACGAAGTCATGGCCAGCGACGGCAAGGTCAACCTGGCCGGCCGCGCCAAGGCGCAGGCGCTCGTGCAACGCTTCGGCGAAAAGGGCTTCGATTACGTCGGCAATTCCAGCGCCGACCTGCCCGTCTGGGCGCGCGCGCGCCGCGCCATCGTGGTCAACGCTTCCAGGCGCATCGTCGACCAGACGCGCTTGCAGTGCGAGGTCGAACAGGTATTCCCGCGCGCAGGGCGCGGCCTGCAGGCCCTGGCCCGGATGCTGCGCGTCCACCAGTGGATGAAGAACCTGCTGCTGTTCGTCCCCTTGGCCGCCGGGCACCAATTCGGCGCCGCCGCTTCCTGGCTGGCCCTGATCCTGGCCTTTGCTTCCTTCAGCCTCTGCGCCTCGACGGTGTACATCCTGAACGACCTGCTCGACCTCGAAAGCGACCGCCGGCATCCGCGCAAGTGCGCGCGGCCGTTCGCTTCGGGGCAGGTGCCGGTCTGGATGGGGACTGCGCTTGCGCCGCTGCTCCTGCTTGCCAGCCTGCTGCTGGGCGTCCGGGTCGGCGGCAACTTCCTGCCCTGGCTGCTGTTCTACCTCGCGGCCACCTGCGCCTATTCCTGGTGGCTCAAGCGCCTGATCCTGGTCGACTGCCTCACCCTGGCCATGCTCTACACCCTGCGCATCGTGGCTGGTGCCGCCGCGGCCGGCATCCTGCTGTCGTTCTGGCTGCTGGCGTTCTCGGTGTTCCTGTTCCTGTCGCTCGCCTTCGTCAAGCGTTATGCCGAATTGCAGTCGCAGATCCTGAGCGGCAAGAGCGTCGTGCACGGGCGCGGCTATCTCAGCTCCGACGCGCCCCTGGTGCAGATGCTGGGCATCGCCTCGGGGTATGCGGCGGTCGTGGTGCTGTCGCTGTACCTGAACAGTGACGCCGTGCTGGCCCTGTACCGGGCGCCGCAGGTCATCTGGGGTGCGGTGCCCGTGATCCTGTTCTGGATCAGCTGGACCTGGATGCAGGCGCACCGCGGCCGGATGCACGACGATCCGCTCGTGTTCGCCGTGCGCGACCGCACCAGCCTGCTGGCCGGCCTGGCGTTCGGGACGGTCTTCGCGCTCGGCGCGGTAGGGGCGCCATGGTAGCGGTATCGTCCTGGGGCCGCCTCGGCAGTCCGGAGCACGAACTGCGCGTGCTGTCGGACCCGGCACAAGTAGCCGGGCAGTTGCAGACCCCACTGCCCGGGCTGGCGCGCGGGCTTGGCCGCAGCTACGGCGATGTCGGCCTGAATCCCGGCGGTGTGCTGTGGCAGGCCACGGGCCTGGACAAGTTCACCCATTTCGATGCCGCGCGCGGGCGCCTGGGCTGCGAAGCGGGCGCGACGCTGCGAGACATCCAGCGCGTTGCGCTCGCCCGCGGCTGGATGCTGCCGGTCACACCGGGAACACAGTTCGTCACCGTCGGCGGCGCCATCGCCAACGACGTGCACGGCAAGAACCAGGCAGCCGCCGGCAGTTTCGGCGACCACGTCCGCCGCCTGACCCTGGTACGTACCGACGGCACACGGATTGTCTGTGGGCCCAGCCTAGAGCCGGCCTGGTTTGCCGCGACCGTGGGCGGCGCCGGACTGACCGGCGTGATCACCCATGCCGAACTCCAGCTCAAGCCCGTCGCCGGCCCCTGGCTCGATACCGAAACCATTCCCTTCGACGACCTGGCGGGTTTTTTCCGGCTTGCCGGCGCTTCCGAGACTGGCTGGGAATACACGGTGGCGTGGATCGATTGCCTGTCGCGGCGCGGGCGCGGCATCTTCATGCGCGCCAACCACGCGCAGGCCGGACCTGCGCGCCAGGAGCCGGCGCCACGCGAGCGCCGCATTCCATTCACGCCGCCGGTGTCGCTGGTCAACCGCATGTCGCTGCGCCTGCTCAACAGCGCGTATTACGGCGTGAACCGCTACCGGGCGGGCGCCTTGACGGCGCATTACGGCAGCTTCTTCTACCCGCTCGACGGCCTGCAGGATTGGAACCGCATGTACGGTCCCAGGGGGTTCTACCAGTACCAGAGCGTGGTGCCGCGCGCAGCGGGGGCAGGTGCGGTTGCCGCCATGCTGGAGGAAATTGCGCGCGCAGGCGATGGCTCCTTTCTGGCCGTGCTGAAGACGTTCGGGGACCGCGCGGCGCCGGGCATGCTCAGCTTCGCTCAGCCGGGCGTGACGCTGGCGCTCGATTTTCCGAACGCGGGCGCGCGCACCGCGCGCCTGTTCGAACGCCTCGATGCAATCGTACGCGCGGCCGGCGGCCGCCTCTACCTGGCCAAGGATGCGCGCATGCCGCGTGCGCTGTTCGAGGCCGGCTATCCGCGCCTGTCCGAGTTCCTGGCCTACCGCGACCCCGGCATCGGCTCGGCCCTGTCGGGCCGGCTGATGGGGGCCTGAGGACGCTTATTGCGGCGCCGGAAGCGGCGGCGGCATACGGAGCCGGCCTGGTCCGTACAGCAGGACCTCGCGGTTGCCGCACGTAACGCTGCGCAGCGGTTCGCCGTTGACGGCGACCAGCTGAGCCCGCGGCAGGCGCAGGAACGGCACCTCCTGCCCGGCAATGATGGCGAAGTCGTAGCGCTCCTGGAAAAAGCGCTGCGAGGTAATCCATTCCATCGGCGCCAGGTCGCCCGTGTATTGCGCCATGGTCGGACGATGGCGGCTCAGTGCCTGCAGCTGCTTGGCGTCCCAGTACTGGGCAACGCCGTGCCGCGCGTTCGATTGCGCCAGCGCGCCGTCGATGCAGGCGACCTGTTCGGGGTAGAAATAGCGGCCGCCATTGTCCGCATGGCGTACTTGCCACGCATCGAATGCGAGCAGGCCGGCGAACACGCAGCCCAGGCCCAGGCCCACGGGGCGGAAGCCGGCCCCGAGCCAGTAGGCCAGCAGGAACGCGCCGGCCACCAGCGGCAGCGACAGGGGCGCGATCAGGTAGCGCGGCGCCGGCGGCGCCTGTTGGGATAGCAGCATCACGGTCACCGTCGCCGCGCACGAGAGCGTGGAAAATACCAGCATTCCGAGCAGCGCCCGCGGCAGGATGGGTGCCGGTTTCCTGCGCAGGCAGGCAGCGCCGCACACCAGTCCCGCCAGCAGCGCCAGCAGGATCACGGCGGCCAGCACCCGCTGCTGGCCGAACAGGCCGGCGAGGATGCGGCCGAATTCGGCGAGGTTTTCCGGCAGGCGGGCCAGGCTCAGGCGTGCTTCGTAGCGCGTCGGGTGGGCCACCACATGGCGGTACGACCACATCCCCAGGACGGAGGGCAGCGCCAGCAGCAGGGTCATGCGCGCGAGGCGGGCGGCCAGGCGCTGGGTTCCGCCGCACAGCAGCAGCGCCAGTGCCAGCGGCGCCACCGACTGCACCAGGAACAGCGCATCCGACAGGGTCGTCAGGCAGGCCAGCAGGGCGCCGGCCGCGCCGGTCCACCACGCACGCGCCGGCTGCCGGCCGTTGTCGTCGGGTCCGAGCCAGAGCGCGGCCAGCAGCAGCGTGCACAGGAAGGCGCCGTAATGGTGGGCGCTGCCGTACAGGCGCAGGAAGGGGTCGCCCGCATGCAGGCCCAGCCAGGCCAGCAGGGGCGCGAGCAGCGCCGTGGCGGGCCAGGCATGCGGGCCGGTCACCTTGCGCGCCAGGAGATGCACGGCGCACGCCATCAGCAGCGTCTGCAGCAGGGCGAACGCCGTCGTCTGCGCCGGAATGGCGCTGCTGGCCAGCCAGGCCAGCAGGTACAGCGGAAAATCGGGAAAGAAGTACGGGGCCGGCGTCAGGTACCAGTCGCGCAGGGAGCCACCGTTGCGCAACAGGTCGTCGAACAGGACCGGCAGGTAGAGGGCGTCGGAATGCGCCAGCTGCTCCTGCACCGGATGGCCCGCATGCAGGATCGCGAACAGCGCGCCGAATGCGGCAAGAAGGGCGGCGAGCGCCGGCAGGACGGTCCTGTGCATGTGCAGTCTCAGATGTTCATGCGGTTGAAGACGAAGCCGGGCAGGTGGCGGATCACCAGCATGATCAGGCGCCACTTGCCCGGTGCGTAAACGACTGCCTGGCCGCGCGCGATGGCGGCGACGATCTGCGCCGCCACCGTCTCGACCGGGGCAAGCGGGGTGCTGCCTTTCAGGTGGGCCGTCATCGGCGTATCGGTCGGGCCCGGCTTGACGAGGACGACCCGGATGGCGCTGCCGGCGAAGCGGTGGCGCAGGCCCTCGAGGTAGCGCTCCACCAGGCCCTTGGCCGCGCCATAGACGTAGTTCGACTTGCGCCCGCGGTCGCCGGCGACCGAACCGATGACGGCCAGCGTGCCGCGCCCGCGGGCGGCCATGCGGCGCGCAAAGGCTTCGGCGAACAGCACCGGCGAGAGCGCATTCACGGCCAGGGCGTCGCGGCAGGCGGCCAGGTCGTCCTGGCATGCCTGCTGGTCGGGCAGGACGCCGTGCGCCACCAGGACCACGTCGGCGCCGCCGCCCCAGGCGGCAGCGGCCGCGGTCTCGATGTCGGCCGGCTCGTGGAACCCGGCGGCCACGACCTCGATGCGGGCGCCGGCGGCGCGCACCCGCAGGTCTGCCGCGATCCGTTCGGCGCGCCGGGCGTCGCGCGCCACCAGCACGATCTCGGCCGCACCGCTCGCGGCCCACAGGCGCGCGCAATGCTCGGCGATGGCCGAGGTGGCGCCGACGATGACGATGCGTTGTTTGCTGTCCATGGATGACTCGCTTGTTCAGGCAGGACCACGGAAGACGTACCGTTTGTCCAGGTGGTATTTGGCGGCGTAGCCGATGGCAAGGCCAATGGCGGCGCCCAGGTAGCGCATCGCGCGGGTGCCGAACAGGTGCTCGAAACCGAGTTCGACGCTCCAGAAGATGGCGGTGGTCGCCAGCCCCATCAGCATGTAGAGCGCGAAGGTGCGGCTGTCGTGGCCGAGGTCGCGGGCGCGGAAGCGGAAGATATAGCGCTTGTCGAGCACGTACTTGACGGCCAGGCCGATGGCGGTGCCGGCGATCATCGCCAGCACCACGGCGTACGGCCCGGCATACAGCCGCGCCAGCAGGTCCTGCGCGCCGATGTTGGCCAGCGTGGCGACCAATGCCAGCAGCGCGTAGGTCAGGGCCAGTTTCACTGCGCCGGCTGCTTTCCGGTGATGACGTCGGCCAGCAGGTTCTTGCCCAGGTAGTCGGATGCGACCGGCGTCAGGTGGCCGTAGTCATAGCTGACGAGGCCGGTCTTGCGGTCGTCGGTCAGGTAGGTCAGGCAGCCGCTTGCATCGCAGAAGAATTTGAACATGTCGATCAGCACCACACCGTCCATCGGCTTGAATTCGGCCTGCAGTTGCTCGTTCGCCTGCTTCACGCCCTGGTCGATGCCGCGGTAGGTACGGCGCGGCGTGTTCACCCAGAAGCGTGTCTGGATCAGCTGGGGCAGGTCCGCCGTCCAGCGCGGAACCGGGCCGGCGAAGATGACTTTCTTCACGCCGGCCGCGCGCAGGGCCGACCCGATCTGGTTGATGCGCTCGGCGGTATGGCCGTTCAGCTGCGCGACGACCACGACATCCGGCTTGGTCTCCAGGATCGTTTTCTGCGCAAACCAGTTCGATTGCACGCACTGGTCGGTCGTGGACGGGCCGAGCGCGTTCAGTTGCGGCGGGCAGCTCGACGAGGCCACCTGCAGCACCTGCCAGTCGGCAGGCAGGTTCTGGCGGATACCGTATGAAAGGTGGGAGGCGTGCGAATCGCCCCAGAGCATCACGGCATGCGGCTTGGACGGATCGCGCTGGTAGCAGCTTGGCGCGATCGCGGCCCGCGGCTGGGCCGTGACGTTACCGGCGAGGTATTGCTCGATATTATAGAACTCGCATTCGAAATGGGATTTCTCCGGGATGCCGAGGCGCTTGAAGAAGGTCCATTGCGGCACCGGGTTCTCGAAATAGGCGGCGAATTCCTGGCGGTCCTTCATGCGGGACGGCAGGCCGTCGCGCCGGTGGACGGTGTAGCCGGCCAGGCCGACCGCCAGCATCAGGACCACCAGCACGCCGGTCTTGACGCCGTTGTGGCGGCCCGAGCGCATCCGCTTCTCGACCACCGCATAGCTCAGCCAGGCCAGTACGAACGCTGCCAGCACCGCGCCTGCACGGATGGCGGCCGACGGCGTTTCGCGTTCGATCAGGCGGGCAAAGGCCAGTAGCGGCCAGTGCCACAAATACAGGGGGAAGCTGATCAGGCCCACCCAGACCAGTGCCCGGTGTGCCAGCACGGTGCGGTTGAACCAGGACTGGCCGCCGGCGGCGATGATCAGGACCGCGCCCGTCACCGGCACCAGCGCCCACCAGCCGGGGAAGGCGCGCTCCTTCGTGATGAGCCAGAAGCCGGTGGCGATCAGGGCGATGCCCAGCGCCGACTGCACGTCGCGCAGGGTACGGCCGTCGGCGGGCGGCGCTTCGGTGTAGACGATACGGCCGAGCCAGCCATCGAGCCGGGCCTGCAGCGCCGGGAATACGCGCCGCTGGCGCAGCGTCAGCCAGGCCAGGACGGAACCGGCCAGCATTTCCCAGAAACGGGTCTGGGGCGAATAGAAGGCGGCATCCGGGCTGGCGCGCACCGTGCCCAGGTTGAGCAGCAGCGACAGCGTGCCGACCACGATGGTGAGGGTCAGGAGGTTGAAGCGCTTTTTCCACGCAAACCACAGCAATGCGGGCCAGACGATGTAGAACTGCTCCTCGACGCCGAGCGACCACAGGTGCAGGAGCGGCTTGGTTTCCGCCGCATTGTCGAAGTAGCCGCTCTCGCGCCAGAAGGTAAAGTTGGCCAGGAAGCCGGCGCCGCTGGCCGTGTGCAGGCCGAGCTGCTTGTATTCCGCCGTAAGCAGGGCATGCCAGCCGAACGCCAGGCTGGCGGCCAGCACCAGCAGCAGGGTAGGGAAGATGCGCCGGATGCGCCGTCCATAGAAATCGGCGAAGCTGAAACTGTGGTTGTCCAGGTTGCCGAGGATGATGGTGGAGATCAGGAAGCCCGAGATGACGAAGAAGATATCGACGCCGATGAATCCGCCGCGCAGCACGGACGGGAAGGCATGGAAGATCACCACGCTCAGGACCGCGATGGCGCGCAGGCCGTCGATATCGGCGCGGTATTTCGGATGGACGGCATGGCCGCCGTGTTTTGGTGGCGCCGCCTGGGCGGCGGGCGGCTGGTGGAGAGTATTCACGTTTTGTTATTGGTATCGGATGGAGCGGGGCCGCTGCGGCGGCCCCGCCGGATGGCGCCGGGGCGCAGGCTAGTCCAGGTGTTCCTGCTCGATCTTCAGCAGGTATTGGCCGTAGCCGCTCTTGGCCAGCGGCAGCGCCAGCTGGCGCAGCTGGGCGCTGTCGATATAGCCCTTGCGGTAGGCGATCTCCTCGGGGCAGGAAATCTTCAGGCCCTGGCGCTTCTCGATCGTCGCGATGAACTGGCCGGCGTCGAGCAGCGAGTCGTGCGTGCCGGTGTCGAGCCAGGCGGTGCCGCGGCCCATCAGCTCGACGTTCAGCGCGCCCTGTTCCAGGTAGACGCGGTTGATATCGGTGATTTCGAGTTCGCCCCGCTCGGACGGCGCGATGCGCGCGGCGATGTCGCACACGTTGCTGTCGTAGAAGTACAGGCCGGTGATCGCATAGTTCGACTTCGGCTTGTGCGGTTTTTCCTCGACGCTGACGGCGCGCCGCGCGCTGTCGAATTCGACCACGCCGTAGCGCTCAGGATCGTTGACGTGGTAGGCGAAGACGGTCGCGCCGGCGGTGCGCTCGCCGGCGGCGCGCAGCTTGCCGGCCAGGTCGGTGCCGTAGTAGATGTTATCGCCGAGGATCAGCGTCGACGGCGCATCGCCCAGGAAGTCGCGTCCCAGGATGAATGCCTGCGCCAGGCCGTCCGGCGAAGGCTGCACGACGTAGCTGAGGCTGATGCCCCACTGGCTGCCGTCGCCCAGCAGTTCCTGGAAGCGCGGCAGGTCGCGCGGGGTCGAGATGATCAGGATCTCGCGCAGGCCCGCCAGCATCAGCGTGCACAGCGGGTAGTAGATCATCGGCTTGTCGTAGACCGGCAGCAGCTGCTTGGAGACGGTGGTCGTGATCGGATGCAGGCGCGTGCCAGATCCGCCGGCCAGGATGATGCCCTTGCGCGCGGGGTTCATTGTCCAGTCCTTTCGCCGGTGGCGCGGGCGCCGTAGTTCTTGTCCATCCAGCCCAGGTAGTCGCCCGACTGGACGTCGCGCACCCAGTCGTCGTTGCCCAGGTACCATTCGACCGTCTTGCGGATGCCGGTCTCGAAGGTTTCGACCGGTTTCCAGCCGAGTTCGCGCTCGATCTTGCGCGCGTCGATGGCGTAGCGGCGGTCGTGCCCGGGACGGTCCTGGACATGGACGATCTGGTCGCGGTAGCTGCCGGCCGCCTTGGGCGCGAGCGTGTCGAGGATGCCGCACAGCGTGTGGACGACGTCCAGGTTGGCCATCTCGTTCCAGCCGCCGACGTTGTAGGTTTCGCCGCAGCGGCCGCTTTCCAGGACACGGCGGATGGCCGCGCAATGGTCGCCCACGTACAGCCAATCGCGCACCTGCTGGCCGTCGCCGTAGATCGGCAGGGGCTTGCCCTGGCGTGCGTTGGCGATGATCAGGGGGATCAGCTTTTCCGGGAAGTGATAGGGGCCGTAGTTGTTCGAGCAGTTGGTCGTCAGGGTCGGCAAGCCGTAGGTGTGGTGATACGCGCGCACCAGGTGGTCGGATGCCGCCTTCGAGGCCGAATACGGGCTGTTCGGCGCATACGGCGTGGCTTCGGTGAAGGGCGCATCGCCGGGGCCGAGGGTGCCGTAGACCTCGTCGGTCGACACGTGCAGGAAGCGGAAGGCGGCCTGGTCCTCGCCGGCCAGGCCCTGCCAGTAGGCGCGGCTGGCTTCGAGCAGCGCAAAGGTGCCGTTGACGTTGGTCGTGACGAAGTCGCGCGGCCCGTGGATCGAGCGGTCGACATGGCTTTCGGCCGCGAAGTTCAGGATTGCGCGCGGCTTGTAGCGTTCCAGCAGGCTGGCCACCAGCTGCTCGTCGCAGATGTCGCCCTTGACGAAGATGTGGCGCGGGTCGCCGGCCAGCGACTGCAGGTTGCCGAGGTTGCCCGCGTAGGTCAGTTTGTCGAGGTTGATCACCGGCTCGTCGCTTTGCGCGAGCCAGCCGAGGACGAAGTTGGAACCGATGAACCCTGCGCCGCCTGTAACTAGAATCATGTGCGTAACTCGATTGATGCCGGAGGCGGCGCAGCGCCGCGCCCGGCGGTTGGATGGATTGCGGCCCCCGCGAAGGCGCTCAGAGCGACTCGGCCAGCGCCACGACGACGCGTTCGAGCTGGTCTTCGAGACCGATCCACAGCGGCAGGCGCACCAGGCGTTCGGACAGGCTGTCGGTCACTTCCATGCTGCCTTCGGCGCGGCTGTGGATGCGCCCGGCCGGGGCGCTGTGCAGCGGCACGTAGTGGAACACGGTGTTGACGCCGAGTTCCTTCATGCTCGCCATGACGCGCGTGCGCTGCTCGAGCGAGTCGAGCAGGATGTAGTACATGTGCGCGTTGTGCACGCATCCTTCCGGCAGCACCGGGCGGCGCAGCTTGCCCGCCGCCTCGAGCGGCGCCAGCGCCGCATGGTAGCGGTCCCAGATGGCCAGGCGGCGCGCGGTGATGTCTTGCGCTTCTTCCATCTGGGCCCACAGGAAGGCCGCAATCACTTCGCCCGGCAGGTAGGACGAGCCGACGTCGACCCAGGTGTACTTGTCGACCTGGCCGCGGAAGAACTGGGAGCGGTTGGTGCCTTTTTCGCGGATGATTTCCGCACGCTCGGCGAACTCGGGCGCATTCACCAGCAAGGCGCCGCCTTCGCCGGAAATGATGTTCTTCGTTTCGTGGAAGGAGTAGGCGCCCAGGTGGCCGATGGTGCCCAGTGCGCGTCCCTTGTAGGTCGACATGATGCCTTGGGCGGCATCCTCGATCACGACCAGGTTGTGGCGCTGCGCGATGTCCATGATGGTGTCCATCTCGCAGGCGACGCCGGCGTAGTGGACCGTGACGATTGCGCGCGTGCGCTCGGTGATGGCGGCCTCGATCAGGTTCTCGTCGATGTTCAGGGTGTCGGGACGGATGTCGACGAACACTGGCACCGCGCCGCGCAGCACAAAGGCGTTCGCGGTCGAGACAAAGGTGTAGGAAGGCATGATGACTTCGTCGCCCGGCCCGATGTTGGCCAGCAGCGCCGCCATCTCGATGGCTGCCGTGCACGAGTGGGTCAGCAGGGCGCGCCGGGTGCCGGTGCCGGATTCGAGCCAGGCGTGGCATTTTTTGGTGAACACGCCGTCGCCGGACAGGTGGCCGTTGGTATGCGCCTGGGCGATGTACCACAGTTCGCGGCCCGTCATGAAGGGTTTATTGAATGGGATGGGATTCATGGAATTATCCTTGTGCGGCAACGATGGTGCCAAGACAGATCAGGCCAACGCCGATAATGCGGGTCATCGACAGGGGTTCGTTAAATAGCCAGGCGCCCAGCAGCAGCACGATAACGAAATTCAGGCTCATGAAGGGATAGGCATGGCTGAGCTGGAACTTGCTCATCGCACCCATCCAGGCGACCGACGCCATGAAGGCGGACGCAAAGGCGCTGATCACCCAGGGGTTCAGCAGCAGCCGGATCACGAACATCAGCTTGTCGCCGCCGGCCTCGGGCAGGGGGCCGGCCTGGGCCACCTGCATCTTGAGGGCGATCTGGCCGTAGACCGTGAAGAAAATGGTCAGGGCGATATACAAATAATTGCTCAGGCTGCCCATGTGGTGGTCCTGGATGATTGGTTCATGAGTTTATTCATTTGCAAGTTCAATATTCATCAACGTCAGTCTTGCCGTCCCCGCACTGAAGACGCGGAACTCGACGCCGGTGGCAGCCTTGTCCAGGATTACCGGCAGCACGATCTGCTGCCTGCCGGCCTGCCCGATCGCCTTTTTCGCAAACACCTGCTTGCCGCCGTCCCCGGTGACGTCGACGCTGCCGACATCCTCGGCCGTGGCGTCGTCGACCGCGAGGTCGAAGCTCACGCGATACCGCCCCGCGGGCAAGCGCCGATAGGGACCGTAATGCAATGCGCCAGCCTCGCCTTTGTTCGCGGTCAGTACGCGCTGCTCGGGCACGAACTGGCCAATCGGATGCAGGGATGCGGAGGTCGGCCGGTATTGTAGCGGCTTGACGATCTCATCCGACCAGTCGGCGAAGTCGTCGGCGATATTGTGGTCGAACACCAGCACCTGGTAACCCTCGAAAGCCAGGCGCTTGACCGGCTGTCCGGAGAGTTCGCTCATGCGCTGCAGATCGAGCGATGGGGCCTCGCCATCGGCCAGCAGGATGAAGGAAGGCCCCTGCCAGGCGCTGCTGCGGTACCAGCGGTTCGAGGACAGGTGGCGCATCGGCAGCGGCAGGCCATTCGCGAACTGGACCTGGCGCACCTTCACGGCCGAGTTGCTGAGCACCGTCAGCTGGCCCGCGTTCCAGAACGTGGCGTAACCGTAGCGCAGGCCTTGCGCTTCCAGGAAGCGCGCCAGGCGCACCCTGTGGTTGGCCTGCTCGATGCCGCCGGCGCGCTGAATCGCCGCCAGGTCGGCCACGCCAAATGCGAGCGGCGCCGACAGCATGGCAAGGCCGATGGCTGCCAGGCCGGCGGTGCGCGCGACCGGACCGGGACCGGAATCGGCCCGGTCGACGAGCCAGGCGACGAGCGCCAGCACGGCCAGCATTGCCCCGGGGACCATGTAGCGGACCAGTTCTTCGTCCGGGCCGGCGAGCGCCAGCGTGCTGGTGGTAAAGAGGAAGAAGCTGGCGCCGAAGCTGGCCGCGGCCGCGGCCGCGACAAAGGCCCGCCCCGGATGACGGCTGCGCAGCAGCCGGCTGACCGCCAGCGGCAGCAGGGCGACCAGGGCCAGGCCGGCAACGAACTTGACGGCGCTCACCAGGCCCATGGCCGAGGCGACCGGTGTTCCCGGCACCGGAACGCCGCCCAGGGTGCCCACCAGGCCGTGCACGGTGCGCATGACGTTGGCGACCATGGTCGGGAAGTCGGTCCAGGCGACCGTGAACGACGGCGCCATGCCGGCGCTGTGGGCGAGCGTGGAACGGTGCAGCAGGAAGCCGGCGACGATGCCGGCGACGGCAAGCGCGGCAAGGGCGCCGATGCGCGCCAGCGGCGGCGTGCCGGGCAGCGCATTCCGGCGCCCGGTGGCATACGCCGCGACGACGCCGGCGGCCAGCGGGAACAGGAAATACACCAGGCCGCGTTGCGGGTTCGGCCAGATCACGAGGACGGACATCGCGGCCAGGGCCGCGGCCCAGCGCCAGCGCACGGCGTTTGCGGCGTGCAGGAACTTCCAGCCGCAAACCAGCATGGCGCAGGACAGGTAGTAACTGGTCCCGTAGGCCTGCTGGCCATAGATATGCTCGCTCATGCTCGGTGTGAAACCGGCGCTCAGCAGCGCCAGCGCGGCCAGGCGCATGCGCAGGGACGCGCCGAGGATCGTGCAGGTCCCCCAGGTGACGATGCCGGTGATCAGGCAGCCGATGACGGCGCCCGCGCCATGCAGGGCAAATCCGTTCGGGAACAGCGGCAGCAGCAGGGCGACCCAGGTGTGGGTCGACAGCACCCAGAGATCGCCGAACACGTAGTTCCAGTCATCGGGGAAATACTGGCCGCTGTCGTGCATTTCCTGGGCCAGCAGGTTGGCGACTGCCGAGTCCGAGTGGAATCGGAACTGGTATCCATAGAAGAGGTAATACGCCAGGCAGGCCAGGTTGAAGCAGATCAGGGCAAGCAGCAGGCGGTTCCCCCGGCTGAGCCGCGGCCGGGACACGGCGGACACCGTGGAAGCGCGGGGGGCCGGGACGGGCGCTGCCGTGTCGGACGGATCGGGGAAGAAAGTCTTGGTCATCGAAGGTTCTGGTAGGAGCAGGCGCTTGCCGCCGTCATGGCGGCATCCGGCAGTGCAATGCCGCCGGTCGAAGGGCGTGCATCGCTGCAAAGTGGATTATGTGGCGCTCGTCAAAGTGTAGTGGTACTGAGCAACATCCTGATTAGTTCGATACCCGGCGCCGGCATGCGGTGCCGCCGCGATGTGGATTGCCTTGTCTTCATGCTGGCGGCGCGGCGGTTCTGGCCGGCCAGCTCAGGAACGCCGGCAATTTCTTATCATCCTATAAAGATGTTAATAAGAAATTGCAAGGAAAACAAGAGGTGGATTATACCTCAACAGTCTTGCCGCCTCCAAGCAGGCGCCGGGCCAGCCGGCGCCATTCAGTCGAGCGTGTAGCCGAATGCCTCGTAGTCCACGTGAACGATGCCCCAGAGATCGCGCTCGACCGGATAGTCGGGAAAACGGACCGCGAAGCGCGACGCGCCCGGGCAATAGTCGACCACCTGGTCGACCAGGGTCTGGCCATGGTTGCGCGGGTTGTCGTACAGCGTGGCGATGCCGGCCGTGACGCCGTATTCGCCGGGGCAGAGCGGATTCTTGAAGGTGAATTCGAGCATCTGCAGCGTATGCGGCGCGGCATCCGACGCATACAGGCCGGCGAACATCGGGTTGAAATGCAGGATCTGGCGCCCGGCGTTGTCGGTAACCGAGACATTCAGTACCGCTTTCGGCGGCGGCGCCGACTGCACCCGGTACAGCACGCGGATCTTCAGCTGTTCGCCGAGGTCGACCGAGTCGGTATCGGTGCCGCAGTGGTCGATGACGTTGATGTCTTCGATGCGGATCTCGCCGCTGCCGCTGCGCAGCGGGGCGACGCGCTCGGCAAACGCCGCGCGGCGCGCATCGTCGAGCACGGGACGGCCGATGCCGGCGGTGGCGGCGGCGCTGCCGTCGAGCACCGGAACCGCGTCCGCGTCCGCCGGCGAGGCGGCGTCGGCTTGTTCCAGGCCGCCACGGACCATGCGTCCGAAGATGTGGCTCTGGTAGGCGGCGCCGACCTGGCTGGCCGAGCCGGTGTGGCGCATGCGCCCGTTTTCCAGCCACAGGCCTTCGTTGCACAGGGAACGGACGGCGTCGGCGGCGTGGGTCACGTAGATGAACGAGGTCCCCTGGTCGAGCATCGACTTGATCTTGTGCAGGCACTTGTTCTGGAAATAGGCGTCACCCACGCTCAGTGCCTCGTCCACGATCAGGATGTCGGGCTGGACGTAGACGGCGCAGGCGAAGCCAAGGCGCACGGCCATCCCGCTGCTGAAGGTCTTGACCGGATGGTCGATGGCGTCGCGCAGTTCGCTGAACTGGATGATCTCCGGAAGCGCCGCCTCGATCTCTTCCTTCTGCATGCCATGCAGCATGCAGAACTGGCGGATGTTCTCGCGCCCGGCGATCTCGGGATTGAAGCCGGCGCCCAGTTCGAGCAGCGCCGACACGCGGCCGTTGACGCTGACCTGGCCCGACGTGGGCGTCAGGACGCCGGCCAGCACCTTCAGCAGGGTGCTCTTGCCGCTGCCGTTTTCGCCCACGATGCCCAGCCGTGCGCCGGGCTGCATCGAAAACGATATGCCGTCCAGCGCGCGCGTCTCGCGCGCATACTGCTTGCGCCCGCCGGAGAGCAGCTCGAGCAGGCGGTGCCGCGGCGACTCGTAGGTGTGGTACACCTTGCTGACGTCACGCAGGCTGATGGCGAATGGGGTATCTGGAATGCTCATGTGAACTCGGGTTCTTAGATGACGTCCGCGAATCCGGGCTGCAGTTTGCGAAACAGGGCGACGCCGGCGGCGAGGATGATCAGGGCGACAAGCGCCAGCACGGCAAGGCTCTGGGCCTCCACCGGCGCGCTGCCGAAAACGGCATGGCGCGACATGTCCACCACGTAGTAGAAGGGGTTGTAGTCCATGATGATGGTGCGGATCCAGAACGCGCCCTTTTCCTTGACCAGGGTGGCGGGATACAGGATCGGGGTCAGCCAGAACAGGATGGTGATCCCTACCGGTACGGCCTGGACCATGTCGGGCACGTACACCGACACGCTCGCCACCGCATACGCCACGCCCATCGTGATCAGGATGGCGACGATCCAGATGACAAGGTAGAGCCAGGCGCTCGAGGCGATGGCGACCCCGAGGTGCAGCGCCAGGCCGATCGTCAGCACCAGGATGATCGCCTGGCTCAACAATGCCGAGGCAAGCGGAACCAGGGGCAGGACCCAGGCCGGAAAGGCGATCTTGTTGATCAGGTAGGAATATTCGCGCAACACGTTCGGTGCACGCCCTACCACTTCGGCAAACAACGTCCAGAGCGACAGCGGCACGAAATAGAACATGGCAAACGGAATGTCGCCGTAGGCTTTTCCCATCCGGCCCGACATCAGGATGGAAAACACCAGCACGTTGATGCCGGAATACAGCAGCGGCACGCCGATGTTCCAGGCGATGCCGGCGTACGAGCTGGCATAGCGGTTTTGCAGGTCGCGCTTGGCGAGCATCCAGGCCAGGCGCAGCTGGGCGCCCGGGTTCTTGTTATGACGATGTTGCATTGCTAGCGGTTCCTGACCGGGATCGGCGCCAGGCGCCTGATGAGATGGAGATAGCGCCGTTTCGCCGAGTGCGGGTCGAACTGCGCCACATAGGCGGCCGCGCGCAGGGAATACTGGACGTAGCTGTCGTCCGCGCCGCCACGCCAGGCCGGTGCGGCGCAGGCATCGGCAGTGGCGCACATCGCCGCGGCGAGTTGTTCCTTGTCGCCCGACGGCACGAGCGTTGCCAGGCCGCCGGAAATGTGGGGGATGTTCGAATTGTCGTAGGACACCACGCGGCAACCCGAGGCCAGGGCTTCCAGGATGGGAACGCAGAAACCTTCGTGGTAGCTGGGGAGAACGAAGATGTCGGCCCGCGCCAGGCAATCGTTCTTTTCCTGCTCGCTGGCATTCGCGCGCAACGTGACCTGGACGCGCGAACCGAAGCGCTTTTCGATGGCCAGGGTCAGCGCTTTCATTTCCTCGATGATTTTTTCATCCGAGAACGTCAGGCTTCCCACCAGGTCGAGCTGGACGCGCAGCGCCGGGCGCTTCCTCAACACGTCGCCGAGCGCCACTAGCAGTTCGGACGGGCCCTTCGAGCGCACGAAGCGCCCGAGGAAGGCGAAGCGCAGCACCCCGTCCTGGAACGACGGTTTGCTAGAAGGCAGCATCGGCCGCTTGCGCAGGGGAAGCGGCAGGATGGTGGCCGGGGTGCCGATGCCGGCATCGCGCAGGACATCGAGGTTGGTTTGGCTGACACAGACGACATGGTCGGCGAAGTCCATGTTCGCCATCTGCGCGAACGACTGGTCGATCAGGTGGTGGCTCGAGGGCGCGACGAACTCCTTGGGCGTGATGTTATGGAACACGACCATGCGGCGGGCATGTTTCGGCGTCGCCGCCAGGAGATTGAATAATGGATAGAAGACGCCGAAGTGGAAGATCACCAGGTCGCTGGACTGGAAATGCGCGTCGAACGCGATGTCGCCCACATCGTTGACGATATGGGCAGACAACGCGGGGTCGTCGCAGGCATACACATACAGCCGGACGTCATGCTGTTCTTTCAGCCAGGCGACTTCTTCCCGAACCGCATTCGAAATCGCGTCGTTGCTGAGGCAAATTCCGTTGATGAAGGAGATCTTCACATGCTGCCTTCGTGTATCGTTCTGGCGGTCGCATATACCTGGCCGGAAACGACTGCCATCTGGCGGGCCGTGAAGCGTTCCAGGTAAAGGCGGCGTCCGGCTGCGCCCATGGTTTCGCGCAACTCGCGCGAACCGATCAGTTTTTTCAGTGCATCGGCGAGGCTGGCCGGGTCGCCCGGTTCCGCGAGGATGCCGTTCACGCCGTCGGAGACGACCTCGGGCATGCCGCCGGCGTTGCAGCCGATGACCGGACGGCCCTCGCGCATCGCCTCGACGAAGATCAGGCCGAACGATTCGAAGCGGCTCGGCGCGACCAGCAGGTCACAGCGGTGGTAAGCCTCGAGCAGGGTGTCCTGGTCGGTCTTGCCTTCGAAGCGGACGCGGTCGAGGAACGCGCCGTTTGCGCGGTGATCGAGGAAACGGGCCTTGTAGGTCTTGCCGTCCGCCGCGACCAGGCTATCGTCGCCGACGATGCGGAAATGCGTCTCCGGATAGGCGGCCAGCACGTCCGGAATCGCTTCCAGCAGCACATCGATGCCTTTGCGGGCTTCCAGGCGGCCGACGAACAGCACTTCGACCGGCCCGGCCTTGTCGCCGGCCGCTGCGCTCGCGGCGGCGGGCGCCGCCACGTCCGGCATGCCCAGGGGGGCGATGACCAGGCGCTCGGGCGCGAAACGGAAATCGTAGGCTTGCTCGATATCGCGCGCGATGGCCTTGCTGATCGCACGTACGGCATCGCATTCCTGCATCATTTTTTTCTCGAGCGCCAGCATCGGATTGCCGAAGGAGGCCATCCACGCCGCGTCGCTGCGCGACTCGGGGTGCGACACCAGCCAGAAGTGCAGCGTCGTCTGCAGGCTGGTCACGAGCGGCCAGGCGCCGTTGAGCAGGAAGGCAATGCCTTCGCAGTCCCAGATCGGCGCTTCGACGACGTCGATCGGGCGGTGCGTCGCGATCCGCGCAGCCTCTTCCAGGGCAAGCGCCGACCAGTTCCAGACGTGCTGCGGCACGTTCAGCGCCGCCGCTTCCGCAGGCATCGGCATGTCGCGCGGCGCCATGCGGTGGACCCACACGCCATTTTCCATGTCGACCCGGTTGATGTCGGGACTTTGCGTGATCACGCAGACCGTATGGCCCTGTTCGGCCAGCGCTTCGGCCAGGTCCTTGTTGAAGGTGGCGATCCCGCCGCTATGGTTGGGTGGGAAGTCGCGCGAGACGAGAACGATGGCCTGGGGCGCAGGATGCGAGCGCAACTGCCTGAACGGCAGGAATTCGCCCTCCCACCGTGTCTGCTTTTCCGGGGTGATGTACTCATACTCGCCGGACAGGCCGCGCGACACGCCGCGTTCCCAGGCGCGCTCGTTCTGGTCGGCGAACACCTCGCGTTCGCTGGCGGCCAGGCGCCCGCCGGCGATATGGAATTCGATGTCGTTGGCCTGCTGGTCCGAGAATGTTTTGTTGTCCGCCAGGATCTCGGACAGCGGCATGTAGGCGCGGCCGTGCTTGATCGAGAAATAGACCTTGTTCTTGATCACCGGATAGCGGTAACGCGTGATCTTGTGCTCGTCGCGAATATTACTCGGCGCGAATTTGTGGTGGACGTAGGCGTCGCCCAGCTGGCGGATCACGTAGCCGGCATCGATCAGGCGGCAGCACAATTCGGTTTCGTCGAGGTAGTATTCGAGCTCTTCGTCGAAGCCGCCGACTTCCAGCAGCGCACTGCGCCGGAACGAGGCATTCGTGCCCTGCAGGTAGGGGAACTCGAAGGAATGCGGGAAGCTGTAGTGTTCCGCGCTTTTCGTCAGCTTCCAGTTTGCGTTGGCAAGCCGGTTGGCGGTCGAATATTCATATTGGTAGGTGTAGCCGCTCTGGTCGAACACCAGGCCGCCGGCGCCGCCGATCCCGGCGTCGGTATATGCCCGGGCAAGCTGGGTCAGCCATTCCGGCTCGGGAATGGCGTCGTCGTCGATGAACGCAACGACATCGCCGCGCGCCATGCAGATGCCGATATTGCGCGAAATCGACAGGTTTGCCACATCGCAGCGGGCCGCGCGGATATGCGGCAGCCAGCTGTCGATGACTTCCTGGGAATTGTCAGTGGAGGGGCCGTTGACGACAATGACTTCGAAATCGCCGTCGTATTTCAGCCAACGAAAACTTTCCAGTGTTTTTGCGAGAAGCTTGCCACGGTTGAGCGTATTGATGACGATAGAAAAGGTAAGAGGCATGGTCATTGTTCGTTATTTTGCCGTGGCCGCCACCGCCTGCTTTTTAGCGATGATTTCGAATTCGTAGCAACGGCCGTTCTTGCGTCCGCTTTCCACCACTTCCGGCGCTTCGAATCCCGCTTCGACCAGCAGCTGGCTCAGCGAAGCAGGCGTGAACATATTGAAATGGAAGTCGCCGTCGTAATCCTGCGATCCGTACAGGACCTCGCGCATGTCCTCGTATGGATAGTTGCCCTCCGCGTAATTGGCGATCATTGCCTCGGCATCCGGCACGACTGCGCGGAATACGCCGCCGGTTTTCAGCAGCGAGTTGTAGTAAGGCAGCAACTGGCGGCGGAGCTGTTCTTCCGGGAAGTGCTCGAGCAGGTGCGACGAGAAAATCTCGCTGGCTTCGCCCGGGCCAAGCGGCAGGGCATCGACTTCCGCGACGATGTCCACGCCGGGCAGGGCACGCCGGTCGACATTGATGTAGCCGTCGAGGGCGATGTGTCCGCACCCCAGGTTCAGGCGCAAGACATCGCGCCGCGCCGCCTCCAGCTTGTCATGGGACAGGATTTCGGCGGTCGTGTCGAGGGCCTTGTTGCCGCCCTGCGCGCCCGCGCCGTAGCGCAGTTCGAACATCAGTTCGCGGCGCACGAATTCGATACGCTGGATCGCAAATCCGATTGAATCGCCGACACTGTCAGCCTTGCTGCCGGCTTGCGCGCTGCTTGCGGCCAGCTGCTCCGACTGATCGCGCAAGCCTTGCACGGCTTGCTCGAGGACGGCTACTTGCTCGCGGGCGGCGAACTGCCCGAGGGCTGCCGACATCTGGGCCAGGTCGCCTGCAACATGGTCGAGCCGCGCTGCAACGGACATGGTCTGTTGCTTCGCTTCGGCCAGCTCGCGCTGGTGATCGGCGGCACTGGTCTCGATATGCGACAGCAGCAGGGCGCTCTGGTGCTTCGCTTCGGCCAGGTCGCGCAAGTGCTCGGCCTTGGCGCTTTCGAGCTGGGACAGGAGCAATGCGGATTCGTGCCGCGCTTCCGTGACGGCGCGCTGATGGTCGGCCTTGGTGCTTTCCAGCTGGGCCGCAAATTGGGCCATCTGCTGGCGCAACTCGCTCGACTCGCGGGTCAGCTTGCGCAGCGCGACAGGTGCGGAAACGCGTAGGTTTTCCTGTTTATTCTCCGCCGCGATTTGACGGTGATTCAGATCGGAAATTACCTGTAGCAAGGTAGGGAGTTGGGCCGAGCCAAACTGCTCCCAGTGGCGATGCTGGTCGGATGGAGCGGCGTCGGCAGGAGGGAGGCTGATTGCATGCCAGGCGTTGCGTTCGTTCATCTGCTGATCGCGGAATTCGGGAAGGCGGATAACGGCCACGCCGATACGGATCAGGCGTCCAACGACAGGCCAGTGCGCCATCGAACGAACGGTTTTTCGTAAAAATGCTTTCATTAAATCAACTTTGAAAAGTGAAAATGCTGCAGTCGCCATGCCTTCGGAGGGCAGCATGTACAACAGCGCGAGCGCATTGTGGATGCGGCGAGGCCGGTCAGTTAGGGGGCGACTTGAACGCACACATGTTGGCGCGGGCGGCTCCGAAACAGCAAGGGGCCAGCTAGTATGGCTCCGAAGAAACCCGGCAATTATAATATAGTTACCAATCTTGGAAAACAGTTGAGCTCCGTGTGCATGCGGATGGGGATGATGTTGCAGCCTGCCCGGGACGCTGTACGGGGCTGTTTTCCAGGCGCCGGCGCTGCCGCTCGCGCCCGGCACGCGGCGGGAAGCGGCGGGGAGCGGCGCGTTCCGGCGTTGGCGCAATGTACAATATGTGCTTGACTTGGCGGCTATTGGCCTGATGATACATCGGCCAGGCATGCAGGCCGCCGGCGTCATGCCGGGCAGGCTGCTTGTTGCCGGGCTGCCCAGGAGGGCTGGCGCATGGCCCGGTCCGCGCCCATGCGCGCTTGCCCGCTGCGGCCGCATGCTTGCTGCTTGCCAGCGCTTGTCCGTCATTTTGCAGATCCGGCTATTCGGCGTGGGCATGCCGAACGCAGGCCGGACTTGCCTCCGATTATGTATTTCAGGCAGAAAGCCAACTCTATACTCATGCGCATCATCATCGACATGCAGGGCGCCCAGGCACTCGGTTCGCGTCATCGTGGCATTGGCCGCTATACCTTTTCGCTGGTACAGGCCATCGTGCGCCAGCGCGGCAGCCACGACATCGTCCTCGTGCTCAACGACGCCTATCCCGATGCGGTCGAGTGGCTGCGCACGGCGTTCGCCGACCTGCCTGCGGAGTGCATCCGGGTATGGCAGGCGCCTGCTCCTGTCAACAGCATGGCGCCGGACAACGAATGGCGCAGGAACAGCGCCGAACTGCTGCGCGAAGCTTTTCTCGCCAGCCTGCAGCCCGACTTCGTGCTGGTGACCAGCCTGTTCGAAGGACTGGGCGACGATGCGACGACCAGCGTGGCGAAGCTGGGCAATGCGGTGCCGACGGCAGTGATCCTGTACGACCTGATCCCGCTGATCAATCGTCGGGTCTACCTGAGCAATCCGGTGGTCGAGGACTGGTACGAGTCGAAGCTCGATTCGCTGCGCCGCGCCGACCTGCTGCTGGCAATCTCGGATTCGTCGCGCGGCGAGGCGGTCGACTACCTCGGATGCGAGGCCGCTGCCTGCATCAACATCTCGACCGCCGCCGATGCCCATTTCGCGCCGCTCGCCGTGACGCCTGAGCAAGAGGAGGCGCTGCGCCAGCGCTATGGATTGCGCGGGCGCTACGTGATGTACACCGGCGGCATCGACCACCGCAAGAACATCGATGGCCTGATACGCGCCTACGCCGCACTGCCGCAGGACCTGCGCGCCGGCTTCCAGCTGGCGATCGTCTGCTCGGTCCAGGATCATCACCGCGCCGAGCTCGAGCGTGTAGCGGAGAGCGCCGGACTGGCAAGGGACGCGCTGGTGCTGACCGGGTTCGTGCCGGAGGAAGACCTGGTCCGGCTCTACAACTTGTGCACGGTGTTCGTGTTCCCGTCCTGGCACGAGGGTTTCGGCTTGCCGGCGCTGGAAGCCATGTCCTGTGCCCGGGCGGTCATTGCAGCCGGGACCTCGAGCCTGCCGGAAGTGGTGGGGCGCGCCGATGCCTTGTTCGATCCGCACGACACTGCATCGATGGCTGGCAAGCTGGAGCAGGTTTTGCGCAATGACGCCTTCCGCCAGGAGCTCGAGCAGCACGGCCTGCGCCAGGCACGCCGCTTTTCCTGGGACCGCAGCGCGGGGCTTGCGCTGGCGGCCATGGAGGGGGCGCATGCCCGGCGTGCGCCCGCGCCGGGGCCGGCAGCGCCTGCACGGCGGCCGCGCCTGGCGTATGTCGCGCCGTTGCCGCCCGAGCGCAGCGGCATCGCCGAATACAGCGCCGAGTTGCTGCCTGAACTGGGCCGCCACTACCAGATCGACATCGTGTCGCCGCAGGCCTCGGTCTCGGATCCCTGGGTCCGGGCGAACTGCCGCCTGCGCGGCGTCGACTGGTTCCGCGAACACGCCGGGCACTACGACCGGGTGCTCTACCACATGGGCAATTCTGCATTCCACAGCCATATGTTCGGCTTGATGGAAGAAATTCCCGGTGTCGTCGTCTTGCACGACTTCTTCCTGTCCGGGGTGGCCGCGCATATCGAGATGACCGGCGCCGAAGCGGCCTTCTGGACCGCCGCCCTGTACGAGAGCCATGGCTACGCTGCCGTCGCCGAGCGTTTCGAGCGCGACGTCGACGCGGTCAAGTATGCCTATCCCTGCAACCTGCGGGTCTTGCGCGCGGCATTGAACGTCATCGTCCATTCGGATAATTCGCGCCGACTGGCCAGCCACTGGTATGGCGCGCAGGCGGCCGACGACTGGCGCCTGATCCCCCACATGCGGGTGGCGGTGCCGGATATCCGGCGCCGCGAGGCACGCCAGGCGCTTGGGCTGGATGACGGCAGTTTCGTCGTCTGCAGCTTCGGCCTGATGGATTCGGTCAAGCTCAACGACCGCCTGCTGTCCGCCTGGCTGGACTCGACGCTCGCGCGCGACCCTGCCTGTGTGCTGGTATTCGTCGGCGAGAACGCAACCGGAGAATACGGCGCGGCGCTGCTGGCGGCGATCGCCGCATCGCCGGCGCGCGGCCGGATCAAGATTACCGGGTGGGCCGACACCGCGCTATACCGCCAATACCTGGAAGCGGCCGATGTGGGCGTGCAGCTGCGCGCGCATTCGCGTGGCGAAACCTCGGGCACGGTGCTGGACTGCATGAACTACGGACTGGCGACCGTCGTCAACGCCCACGGCAGCCTGGCCGACTTGCCCGACGATGGGGTCGTCAAGCTGAGGGATGGTTTCGCGGTGAGCGAGCTGACGGCAGTGCTCGACCGCATGCGCGCGGATCCCGCCGAACGCCTGCGCCTGGGGGCGCGCGGCCGCGAGATCATCCGCACCGTGCATGCGCCGCGCCGTTGCGGCGACGCCTATGCCAGCGCAATCGAGCAGGCGTATCACGACAGCGCGCAAGGGGCGGCAGCGCTGGTACCCGCCGTTGCCCGGCTGGACCCCGGCCCCGCCGACGACCATGACCTGGCGGCGTTCGCACAGGCGATGGCGCAGTGCCTCCCGCCGCGCCTGCGCTTGCCGCAACGGCTGGTCGAAGTCGATCCGCGCACGAAAGATCCCGCTGCCCTCGCAGCGCTGGCGAGTTTGCTGCGCGCGCCATCCGGGACGTGCCGCGTCGAACCCGTCTACCTGCACAAGGATGGCCGCTACTGGTACGCGCGCCGCTTCGCCCTGCAAGTGCTGGGCTGTCCGGCCTATGCACTGAACGACGAGGTCGCCGAATTCCACCAGGGCGATTCGTTTATGACCCTGCCGCATGCGGGCGAGGGTGAGCGCGCCGGCATCCTGAAAAACCTGGGCATGCGCGGCATCCGCCTCTTGCCGGCATGATTTAATTGGAGCAGAACGTGAAAGCTGTCATGAAACAACTCGTCGTTGGCCCGCTGCGCTACGCGATCCGGCAGGTATTGCAACGGCCGGGACTCAAGAAGCGCGTGCGCGAGCTGCTCACGCGCATGCCGGGCCTGCACGCCTTCCTGTTGCGGGTGATGTTCCAGTCGCCTGCCATGGCACTGCCCCGGCGCCGTGCCGGACGCACCGACCTGTCGCCGAATGCGCAACGGGCGCACCGGGCGCTGAAGCAGGCAATCCGCACCTGGAAGCCTTGAGCCCATGCCCGGCGTGGCGTTCGAGCTTTTGCAACCGGCAACTTAAACATGACAATTATTTGTCTGAATGGTAAATTGCGGGGCGAGCGCACCGCTGGGCCGGAGTCTCGACACCATCTCTACGCCGATATGAATTTTCACCAGATGAACGAAGCTCCCATTACCACCCCGACGTCGTGTGCGATCAGCATTGTCACCACGATGTACCGCTCCCGCCCTTTTCTCGAACAGTTCCTCCGCGAATGCCTGCAAGCACTGGAGTCCGTCGGCTGCGACGACTTCGAGATCGTCCTGGTCAACGATGGCTCGCCTGACGATTCGGTTGCCTTTGCCCTGGAATGCCGCCGCACGCTGCCGCAGCTCGTCGTCGTCGATTTGTCGCGCAACTTCGGCCACCATTACGCGATGCAGGCGGGCCTGCAGAACGCGCGCGGCGAACGGGTTTTCCTGATCGACTGCGATCTCGAAGTATCGCCGCTGACGCTGGCCGAGTTCAAGAACAAGCTCGATGCGACCGGTTCCGACATGGTGTATGGCTACCAGGAAGCGCGCAAGGGCGGGGCGTTCGAGAAAGCGAGCGGCGGGCTTTTCTATACGGTCTTCAACCTGCTCAGCGACATCAAGATTCCCGAAAATATCGCAACCGAACGCATCATGACGCGGCGCTACGTCGACGCCCTGCTGCGCCTGGGCGACCGCAACCTGTTCATGGCGGGGATGATGAGCTGGACCGGCTTTCCACAAGTCGGCCTGCCCTTGAAGAAAAAGCAGCGGGACGGCAAGAGCAGCTACACGCTGACCAAACGGATCACGCTGATGGTCAATGCGGTCAGTTCCTTTTCCGCGCGTCCCCTGACCTGGCTGTTCAACGCCGGGGTGATGATCACCCTGGCGAGTTTCCTGTACCTTGGGTATTTGCTTGTACGAAAAATCCTGTTCGATGATGCGATGATCGGGTTCACCTCGATGATGGCGTTGATGGCACTCAGCCTTGGCATCATGACGACGGGCATGGGCATTATCGGCATCTATCTCGGCAAAATCTTTAGCCAGGTGCAAAACAGGCCAACGTATATCGTGAAGGATATCCACCGCTAGCAGGCAGGGCGGGGATGAGAACAGCAACAAGAAAGAAGCCGCAGAGGAGTCAATGAAGTTATTAATGTATGGTTCCAGGGAGTTCGCCCAGACGGTGGCCGAACTTGCGCTGGACTGCGGGCACGAGATTGCAGGCTGCATCGACGATCACGCATCCGGCCCCGGCGTGCTCGGAACCTTCGGCGAGGTCCTGCGCAGCCATCCGCCCGGCGAATACGGGATTGCGCTTGCCGTCGGCTACAGCAACCTGGATGGCCGCTGGCAGGCATGGCAACGGATCCGTGCGGCCGGCTATGCGACGCCCGCCCTGGTCCATCCGCGCGCCTACGTTGCGCGTTCTGCCGAGGTAGGCGCCGGCGCCATGGTCATGGCCGGCGCCATTGTCGATGTGCGTGCCCGGATCGGCGAGGCCGCCGTGCTCTGGCCCGGCGCCTGTATCAACCACGATAGTTCCATTGGCCAGAATTGCTTCGTTTCGCCGAATGCGACAGTGTGCGGCTATGTCGAATTGGGCGAGCACAGCTTCGTCGGCGCGGGCGCAGCCATCGTCGACCACTGCGCGGTCCCGCCAAGGACGAGAATTAAGATGTCGAGTTCCTATACCGGTGCAAAGCAATGAAGAAGGTCGTGATCCTCCAGTCGAACTACATCCCGTGGAAGGGCTATTTCGACCTGCTCAATGACGCCGATGTGTTCATTTTCTATGACGACGTCCAGTACACCAAGAACGACTGGCGCAACCGTAACAAGATCATGACCCAGGGTGGTCCGCGTTGGCTGACCATCCCTACCGGAATCGATGCAAACCGCCTGGTCTGTGAAGTTGCGCTCAACGACCCCGGCTGGCAGGCGAAGCATTGGGAGACGATCCGCCAGAACTACATGCGGGCGCCGCATTTCAAGTTCTACCGGCCGTTTTTCGAGGAAATCTACCGTGGCACGGAATGGCGGACGCTATCCGAGTTGAACCATCACCTGATCAAGCATATTGCGCGGGACCTGCTCGGTTCGACGACCGAGTTCGACGATTCGCGCCGCTACCAGCTCAGCGGGCAGCGCCTGGAACGGCTGCTCGACCTGGTCGGCCAGTCCGGGGCAACCCAGTATATTTCCGGTCCTGCCGCGAAGAGTTATATCGACGAAGCCGAGTTCGCCCGGATCGGCGTCGACCTGGTCTGGAAGGATTATTCCGGCTATCCCGAATACCCTCAGGGACAGCTGCCGTTCGAACATGGCGTATCGATCCTGGACGTTCTTTTCAACGTCGGTCCCGCAGCCAGCGATGTCATCTGGGGCTGGCGCCAGCCGCGCCAGGATTGAACAGCCCGACCGGGCAATAGTGCAGCCGTCACCGGTCTGGGCATGTGGCCCGGCCGGCGGCGGAGATGGCGGAATCAGGCTGCCTTGGCCGCGCAATGCGGGCACGACACACCATAGACATATTCCGGCGCCAGCTGCTGGCGCGGCGTCACCACGGCGCGGCAGGCAAAGCACTGGACCGTTTCGGTAGGCTCGAGCTTGGGATTCAGGGCGGTACGGTAGTCGAACACGAAGCAGTCGC
>Ga0265798_10002438_pt1 | contig 27544 bp, 24 predicted proteins | sample P3T30metagenome_FD_192430 | JGI IMG/M metagenome (GOLD analysis project Ga0265798, IMG submission 192430) | Plant litter microbial communities from East Loma Ridge, Irvine, California - P3 T30 | ecosystem: Environmental > Terrestrial > Plant litter > Unclassified | place: USA: California...
TCAAACTCAAAGTAAATGCTGTTAAGCACCACTTTACCATCTACAATAATATTTTCTATTGGCTTAAGGTTCGCTGTAATGTCTACCGTACCACCGCTGTTTTTAGGCAGGTTAACGCTGCTGCTTTCGTAGCCGTCGGCACCGGTTTGCAGGGTATAAGCCGTATTACAGTCTACATTATAAGTAAGGTTACCGTTAGCATCGGTGGTTTTGGTTTCAATAATATTTTGCCTGCTGTCTAAAATGGCAACGCTTGCATTGGCAAGTGGTTTGCCGGTATTACTGTCTTTAACTAAAACTATTGCCTCTACGCCGCAAATAGGCAGTGCCATATACAGGTTGTCTTTACCGGCCTTGCTGCTCGAAAAGAAACCAACGTTTTTGGCTACGTTAAAGCTAAAGGCAAAATCGTCATCTTTAGAGTTTACAGGTAGGCCTACGTTTACTACCTCGCCATCGCGGGTAAGGTCTACGAAAAAGATATCCATCGCGCCAAAGCCCTTGTGCCCTTCCGATGCAAAGTACAGTTTGTTATCATCTGTTAAATAAGGAAAACCCTCACGGCCTTCTGTATTTATTTTTTTGCCAAGGTTAACCGGCTCGCCATAACTGTTGCCGCCCTTAACCTCTACCTTCCAAATATCCGACGCCCCAATAGACCCTTTCCTGTCGGAAGAAAAATAAAGTGTTTTGCCATCTTTACTTATAGCCGGGTTACCGGTGTTCCATTTTTTATCGTTAAAAGGCAGTGCCACTACATCGCTCCACTTGCCATTTGTTTTTGTTGCTTTGTAAAGGTAGATAAGGCTTTTAGACTGGCCTTTTTCTTTTTCCGAATCGCCTTCCCTAAAGCTTTCGCTGGCAAAGTACATAGTATTGCCGTCGGCAGTAACTGCCACCGGGCCGTCATGGTATTTTGTATTAAGTTCTGATACCGTAGTTGGGCCACTTACCGTGCCATTGCTATTATAGGTAGCCTGATAAATATCAAGGTATGGCTGTTCGTCCCTGCCGTAAGTTTTGCGTGATGTGTTACGTGAACTGGCAAAATAAAACGTACCATCGTTAACTAATACGCCACCAAAATCGGAATACTTTTTATCGTTGATGTCCAGTATCTTCTCGTCGAATAATTTAGTCTGGCTTTTTAGCTTAGGCAGGTAGTTAGGGTCTTCGTTAAATGATACCGCCCTCTGGTCTTTTGGTGCAAGCTCGGCAAATTTTGCCATCTGCTTGTTGGCCTCTTCATACTTGCCTTCTGCCTTTAGCATCTGGGCATATTTGTAGTAGGTCTCGGCGTCTTGTTTGCTTTCTACGGCTTTTGCATACCATTTTATAGCCTCTTTGCTGTTATATACATTGTAGTAACTCTCTGCAAGTTGCTTGTACACATATGGGTCTTTACCTTTTTTTGCCAGTTTAAGATACTCCTGTGCAGCATCTACATACTCAAAACGGCTAAAAAGTTTGTCGGCATTTTCGGTGTCTTTGTTTTGTGCCATTAATGCCGTAGTGGCGAGCATAAAACTAAGGGTAATGTATAAATTCTTCATGTGTCTCTTTATGTCGCTTTTAGGTTAGAAATAACGTGGTGAACGGGATACTTTTCTCGGGAAGTTCAAATCGAACAATAGCAGGAACTCGTGCGATGCAGGGGTAGTTACCTTCAGGTCCGATACGATATGGTCGTAGGCGTAGCCTATTCTGATGTTCGGGGTAATGGCATAGTTTACCATCCCTCCAAAAGAGTCATCAAGCCTGTAAGTAGCACCGATCTCAAACTTGTCGAAGAACATCGCGTTTAGCGATCCGTCGATAGACGGGTCTACACCAAAAGCCGATTTTACCATAAAGCTTGGTTTTAGCTTAAAGTTATCGCCTATCTCAAATACATAACCTCCCGTTAAGAAGTAGTGGCTTTCTTCGGAACCAAATTTACCCGGTTGGTTAGCACTGCCACTTGGTGGCTGGTAATCAAGGTGCTTGCTCTTTAGCATGTTGGGCACCGAGAAGGCTAAGTAGTAATGTTCTGTGTAATAAAATGCCCCTGTACCTACGTTAAAGTACGTACGGTTGATGTTGGAGCTGAATGCCGGGTCATCTGCATCCGGTACATTGCTTTCCCCGATATCGGTAAACAGGCCTACATCATGAAAAGTGGCTCCTGCCTTGATACCCAATGCCAAACGGTGTTCACCGCCCAGTTTTAAGGTATACGAGAAATCGGCATATACGTTGGTCTCTTTTACCGGCCCTATCTCATCTACTATGGCTGATAATCCAAGTCCTACATTTTTGCCTACAGGGCTATGTCCCGAAAAGGTACCCGTGCTGGGTGAATCTTCAATATCTACCCACTGCTTGCGGTAAAGCAAACCTATGGCAAGGTTTTCTTTACTACCCGCATATGCCGGGTTGATAACATTCATGTTGTACATGTACTGGGTGTAATGCGGGTCCTGCTGCGCAGTGGCGTCCAGCAGGCCTCCCAATGCCATTAATGCTGCAAAATAAATTTTCTTCATGCGGGTAAGTGTGTTTTATTGGTTGAACAAAAGCTTTTTACCTTAATAAAATGCCATAATTCATGGTGGCTAAAGATAATTATTTTTCAATCATTAACATTTATTTAAGAAAACAATTACGCTTTTAGCTGTGTTAAATTTTTTAGTGGTAGAATTCTCTGTTCTTTGCATTTATTATGATGATAAATGCAAACTGCTGTTTAAAAGAAACTGCCGTTTGCATGGTTACGGAAACAATACACAAAAAACAGTAGTAGATTTTCGCTGTGAAACAAAAAAGTAAAGCGGCGTAAAGCGCTAATTTCTAAAAGATAAGATTTAAACTGCTGATATGTAATCGAATAAATCAACATTTTTGGGAATTTCCATTTTAGCGGCAATGCGCTCTTTTCGCTTCTTACAGGCTACTACGGTAATATTGAGTATAAAGGCAATTTCTTTTATGCTAAGGTTCATGTAGGTGTAAGCAATAAACCTGATATCGTTACTGTTTAACGATGGGTGCAATGTTTTAAGCCTGTTTAAAAAGCCCTGGTTTACTTCCTCAAAATGGGCGATAAAGTTATCCCATTCATTATCCGTCTTTAAATGGTTTTTAAGCGATTGGATGTAGCTAACAATGGTAGGGTCTTTTGCAAGGCGCGGCTTTTTAGAAAGGTAAGTCACAAAATCTTCAATAAGCTCATTACGGCCTGATAGGTAAAGCGCCTTACTGGATAGTTTCCTGTTCCTGTTCTCCACCTCATTTTTAAGGCGTTCCTGCTCTAACAGGGCAGTGGTAATTTGTTTTTCCAGCAAAAGGTTATGCGTTTTCTCTTTCTCCAGCTCAAAGGCTGTCATGTGCTGGGTACGTTCGGCCAGCATCTTTTTTTGACGTAGCGCAAGGGTAATGATTATTACCAGTGCTGCAATTACTGCCAGTACCGAATAAAATAAAATGCGTTCGCCGGTAATCTTCTGCTCTTTGGCGCTTATTTGGTTCTTATAATTTTCTATTTCAAAGCGCACACGGTTATTCTCAAACAGGCGGCCGTTTTTACTGTTATTTATTTTTACCTCAAGCACAATTATAGAGTCCTTACATTGCAATGCCTTGGTAAGATTGTTAGATTTTTTGTAAATGCGTGCCAACAGGTCGAACACATCACGTCTTAAATCAGGATCCGGACTCTTAGCTAAAAGTTTTTTTGCATAAGCTTCGGCATCCTTAAAATTATTTTCCTCAAAATAACTTTTTGCAACTATTTGCCATATAAAATAATCCAGATTATCCTGGGTAGGATTCTCCATAGATTCGTATAATGCCCAGGCGCCATCCCTTGCTTTTTTTGTGTTACCTAACAAAAGGTCGTTTTCCAACAGCAATACTTTAGCCGATAGGTAATGGTTTGGGTTCTTTTCCAGATAGGGCATAGACTGCTCTATATAGGGGCGAGCTTGTAAAGGCTGGTTTTGCAGGTTGTATATATAGCCAAGGTTCATGAGCGGGAGGCCCATCCGCGATTCTATATTTTGCTCTTTGGCCGTTTCGTAAGCGCGGGTATAATATTCTTTTGCCTTATCGTATAACTCTTCTTTAGTATAAAGGTTGGCAATATTATTTAAGGATGCAATTTCGTCTTTTGGGGTAAGGTTCTTTACTGCGGTGGTGTAGCTTTTTAAAAAATATTCTAAAGCCTCACCATAATCCAGCATGTAATAATAGTTATTACCTATGTTAATAAGGGCGTCATACTCCTGTTTATCCCAATGGTTCTTTTCGGCAAGGGTAAGAGCCTCGGTATAAAATTCCAAAGATTTAGCGTAATTGCCGGCGGCATATTCTGCTGTTCCTTTTTTTAAAAGGGCGTTACAATGGCCTATAGTCTGGCCGTTGCACAAAGAGCATAGCAATAGCAGCAGCATAGTGCTGAACCACATTTTTGCGCCTACTCCTTTTAACATATTTTTAAGTAATTTTTTGCCAAATATAGTCAATGTGACAGTTTGTATGAAAAGAAACTGTGAAATTGCTGAATTATTATGTAGGATTGTTAATTTTTTTAACTAAAACGATTGTAGCAGTGATTTAAATTGCGGAAAGATAATCGTAGAGTGTGGTATTAGGCGGCAATTGCATTTTTGAGGCAATACGTTCTTTGCGTTTTCGGCAAGCTTCGGCGGTAATATTAAGCATCGATGCAATTTCCTTGGTGCTTAAATTCATGTAGATGTAAGCTATAAAACGCATGTCGTTTGCAGTAAGGTTTGTATGCTTTTCTTTAAGGCGGTTCAAAAAGTTATTGTTAACCTCTTCAAAGTGGGTTATAAAGCTGTCCCACTCATCATTAGTTTTAAGATGGCTTTTTAAAGTTTTTATATGACCTGTTAGTGATGGGTTCTTTGCCAACTCCGTAGTGCTGCTTAGAGATGAAAGTATCTCCTCTATAATTTCATTCCTGCCCGAAAGGTATAACGCCTTTGCTGATAGCTTGCGGTTACGGGCTTCAATTTCGCTCTTTAAGCGTTCCTGCTCTAAAAGGGCGGTAGTTTCGCGTTCTTTTATTTGTTTTTCCAGCAACAGGTTCTCGTTCTTCTCTTTTTCCAGTTCCAAGGCCATTGCGTTTTTACTGCTTTCAGCAATAAGCTGTTTTTGTTTGTGCTTAACCGAAAGGTTTCTAAGTACTAATATTATAATAGTTACAATAGCTATTATAACCGCAATAATGTAATAAAAAAGCTTTCGTTCTGCCGATAGCTTCTCCTCATTAATAGTGATCTGGTTCTTGTAATTTTGAATCTCGAATTTTACACGGTTATTCTCAAATAAGCGGCCATTTTTTATCTTATTCAGTTCATTTTCTGTTTTCAGGATAGAGTCTTTGTAGGCAAGCGCTTTGTCGTACAATTTACTTTCGGAATAAATTTCAGATAGTACCTCATATGCCATCCTGCGGGCTTCCAGATTGGGCTTATTAGCAAGAATGTTGTTAACCGATGCAATTGCCGCGGGATAATTGCCTTCCCGGCTATAGCCTTTGCCAATAACAACAAGCAGGGTTACGCCAAGATCGTTAAAATTAAGGTTGGTTACTTTTTTGTACAGGCTTTGGGCTTTTTGGCGTGCAGCAGTGGAGTGGCCTAAAAGCAGGTCGTTTTCTGCAAGGCCACTTTCTGCCATAAGGTACATCTCCGGCGCGTTTTTTAATAGTGGGAGCGCCTCCAGCATATACATGCGTGCTTCCTTAGGGTTGCCACTCTCGTTAGCTACGTTGCCCAGGTTCATGGCATAGAGGCCAATCTTAACGGTGTCCTTGTTTTCTTTGGCAATGTCGTAAGCTTTTTTAAAATATTCTTTAGCCTTAAGATAGTTTTCTTCTTTGCTATATAAAATGGCAATGTTGTTAAGCACCACCATTTCAGATGTTGGTTCCAGCTCCTTAACGGCAATAGTATAGCTTTCTAAGTAGTAATTAAGTGCTTCACCATAATCTAACATCGAATAATAATTAGCTCCTATATTATTTGTTGCAAGGAATAATTGCTTGTACCAACGGTTTTTTTCGGCAAGGTTCCGGGCTTCGGTAAGGAGTTCCAGCGAATGCACATAGTCTTTTTTCCACATGGCATCAATTCCCTGTTTAATAAGCGAATCGCAATGTGCAATAGTATTTGCAATAGCCGATGTGCCAAAAAATAAATACAGCAGCACAATAACTGTCTTTATATTTATCTTATTATTTGGCATTTTTTCATACAATTTTAGTGACGCCAAATATACGGGTTTAAGTGTTTACGTGAGAATTTGGTAATTTGTTTATTTAAACCGTATGAGTAACCTATATAAGCATAAATACAAAAGGCTGCCTAAACTAATAGACAGCCTTACTTGAAATTGCATTAGCGCAATTATTATTTTTTACCTGAAGCCTCAAGGTTACGTTCAATTTTATGGCCCGGGCGTGTCCATCTTGGTTTTTCTCCAAGCGGTGCAAATTCCGAATCTTCTGCCTCCACAGTTTTAGGCTGCGATACTTTAGTAAACGGTTTTTGAGCTACAAGCCCAAGCATCTCGAACATCTTCATGTCTTCGTTTACATCCGGGTTAGGGGTAGTAAGCAATTTATCGCCTGCAAAGATAGAGTTTGCCCCTGCAAAGAAGCACATCGCCTGGCCTTCGCGGCTCATTTGTGTACGACCCGCTGATAAACGTACCTGTGTTTCGGGCATTACAATACGGGTTGTGGCAACCATGCGTATCATTTCCCAAATTTCAACAGGCTTTTCATTTTCCATCGGGGTGCCTTCTACAGCTACCAGCGCATTAATAGGCACAGATTCCGGCTGCGGACTTAATGAAGCCAGCGCTACCAGCATACCGGCGCGGTCTTCAACACTTTCTCCCATTCCTATAATACCACCGCTGCACACGGTAACGTTGGTTTTCCTTACGTTTTCAATAGTTTGCAAACGATCTTCAAAACCGCGGGTAGAAATTACCTCTTTATAGTATTCTTCAGATGTATCAAGATTGTGGTTATACGCATAAAGCCCGGCTTCTGCAAGCCTTTTAGCCTGGTTTTCGGTAATCATACCCAAGGTACAACAAACCTCCATATCCAGCTTATTGATGGTACGAACCATTTCTAAAACCTGATCAAACTCCGGCCCGTCTTTAACGTTACGCCATGCGGCGCCCATGCATACGCGCGATGAACCGCTGGCTTTAGCCCTAAGGGCCTGTGCCTTAACCTGTGCAACCCCCATAAGGTCGTTGCCCTCTACTTTAGTATGGTAACGTGCTGCCTGCGGGCAATAGCCGCAATCTTCGGGGCAGCCCCCGGTTTTTATAGAAAGCAAGGTTGAAACCTGCACTACATTTGGGTCGTGATTTACTCTATGAATGGTAGCTGCCTCAAAAAGCAGGTCCATTAACGGCTTGTTATACAGTGCTATAATTTCTTCCTTGGTCCAGTCGTGCCTTTTTATGCTCATAACGGATTTTGTGTGTGTATTATCGGCTCAAAAATAACCAATTTCCCGTTAATGTAGGCCCTAACTTACCCAAAGTTTAGTGGGGGTTGTGCGCCCTGTCGTCAATTGTATTGATTTTTTCTAATTTATCTTTCCAGTATTGCATTAATGCAAACGATACAATTACCGATGCAGCAAGGCCTTCTATAAACAACCCGATACCAAACTGGTAAGGCGACGGATTACTACCGCCAAAAATATAGGTATCGGCAAATTCATGCAGGTAAGCTTCACCACCTTGGGCCTCGGCATAGATCATAAAGGCAAATACACCAAGAACAAGGCTTAATACTCCAGTAAGTATGGCAGAAGCAATATTGGTAAAGTACCCGTTGATATTGTCTTTAAAATTGCCCTGTAGTGTGCGGTTGATACCGTAAATAACAAATACAAAGTTTACAAGCCTTAAATAGATGTTTTTATGAAGGCCAAATACCTGCATTAAAAGGAAAAATGCGGCTATACAAACAAATATTAATATCCCGTTGATGATGATTCTCGAAACTTTCATAATTCTTTTACTTTTTGTGTTCTTATTCAGTTAATTTTTTGTTTTACAGACTATTGGGGAGATAGTTATTGCTGGCTAATTTGTATGTAATACAGCCTGAAGAATAACTACACCCGAATTTACCAATAAAAACACGTAACTAAATGTGAATTAGTAAAATTTTAATAAAAGAAGTATTATAAATTTAAGGAATTGTTAAAGTGTTTATTTAATAGGAATATTATTATCATCATATAGTAAAATCCAGTCGCAGTGGGCAAAGTAATCCCATGGTACAGCGGCAAGATCTACGTTAGGGTCTATAAAGATTTTGTAAGGGTCGGCATTTACGGCAACGTTGCTGTTGGCGTGTACTTCTACATCTTTTCCCTGGTTTGCAAAGTCCAGTTTTATGCGCTGTGCCATTTGCCAAATCATATCCGGGCGGGTGTTCATGGCACTGCGTTGTTTAGACGTTAGATTGTCGCTAAGGCTATAATTAAGTACCTGTTTTGTGTCTTTATCTATTACTACAAATTTTGTCCTGCCGTTTCGGTTGCGCAGCATCATGCGCCAGCTAAGGCGGTGGCCTTCCTCAGTCCATAATACATCGCCTTTAATAAAATAATGGCGTAAGGGCAAAACTACCTGGATTATAAGGTAGGGTATAAAAAAATGCAGCAGGATATTTTTACCTTCATAGGATGTGCCTTCGCTTACAAAAGCCGGTTTCTTTTTCAGGAATATCTTTCTTATTGTACCAGGTGGGTAAAAGAATACCGCAAAGGTTAAGGCAAAAAATGGGAAAATGCCTATTTGCAGCGTAATTGAGTTAAAAATATGAAAGATTAAGGAAGCGATAAATGCTATTGTCCTTGTTCTTTTATACAGCATTAGCGGTACTATGAGTCCGTCGAAAGCAATACCTGCATAGGCAATAAACAGGTAAAACCACTTTTGGGTCATGATATCGTGCAGCCACGGTATACTTACCGATGTGCCTAACAAATTTCGGGTAAAAGTACCGTCTAACCAGGCAGGGTAAAATTTTGCCAGTGTAGCAAAAATGTATACAATAGTAACCTGGGCTATCATTACCCAGGAGCACCATGCGGGCATGCCGGCTGATTTTATCTGTGGGTTTTGTTTGGCATCTATAGAGGCGTAACGGTGTGCGGGTAAAAAACACATTATAAGGCATACCAACACTAATAAGTAGTAGTGGTTGTTGTACGATGTTTTTTGCATAAAATATACACCGCTCCATAACACAGTAAATAGCGCTATGCTATAGCGGTATTTATAGCCTGCCATGACCATTAGGCCTAAAATACCCATGGCAATAAAGTAAAAATACATGCCATAGCCGGGCAGGGGCTGTAGCCAGTCCATCCCTATAAACGAGAACGTGAATTTAGGAGTAATAAAATTATTTTTTACCCAGCCTGTTAAGATAGCGCCAAAGGTTTCGCAGGCCAGTAAAAAGCCAAAGAAAATCCTGAAGACCACCAGCGGTGCATTGTCTATTTGCTTAAACAGGCGTTCTCTCATACCTCCTTGTTCTTAAAAAAATCTATGGTCTGCAGCCTGTCGTTTTGCAACTGGGCTTTAAGGGCGTCTATACCGTCAAATTTTTGTTCGGCGCGCAGCCTGTAGTGCAGGCTTATTTTAAGCTCGTGCCCATAAATATCAGCATCAAAATCAAGAAAATGCACTTCTATTGTTTGGTAGGTTCCATCAACCGTGGGGCGGGTGCCAATGTTCATCATTCCAAGCACCGTTTTACCATTTATAACAGATGACACAGCATACACACCCTGTGCTGGTATTTGCTTGTAATCTTCGGCAATAGCAATATTAGCGGTGGGGAAACCAATGGTGCGTCCCAGCTGCTTGCCTGTAGTAACTGTACCCGTTAAAAAATAAGGATACCCTAAAAAGCGGTTGGCGGTATAAATGTTACCTTCTTCCAGAGCCCGTCTGATCTTGGTAGAACTTACCGATACCTCATTAACTTCTAACGCAGTAATTTGTTCTACTTCAAAATCATACTGCTGGCCAAATCGTATCAGATCGTTAATATCAGCGGTGCGGTTGCGGCCAAAACGGTGGTCGTGGCCTATAATTATTTTACAGATGTTAAGGCTGTCTATCAATATATTCTTTACGAATTCTTCGGCCGTAAGGCGCGAAAATTCCATACTGAACGGATGGATGATAAGGTTATCTATACCACATTGCTCCAGTAGCCAGGCTTTCTCTGTAATGGTGTTGAGTAATTTAAGATCGCTGTTTTGCTGCAATACCATGCGAGGGTGCGGAAAAAAAGTAAGCACTACGCTTTCGCAGCCTGTTTGCTTGCTGCTTTTGGTAAGCTTTTCTAAAATGCTTTTATGGCCTTTGTGCACGCCATCAAAAGTACCAAGGGTAACAATGGTTTTTTTGGCAGCGTTAAACTCCTGTATCGAATTAAAAATTTTCAAACCGCAATATTATGTTAGGCAAATTTACTTTATCTGTTTGTAATTAAAACACTAAAGGGTAAAAAAAGAAGTTTATAGGGCACTGTATGGCTTAATTATAAAAATATGTTAATAAAATGTAAATGGAGGGGTATTTTATTAATGAAATCATAATATCCGATATCTTTGCTTCTCTATACAACAATCTAATGGTTGTTTAAGTAACTGCAAATGCGGTTTTCGCTACAGGTCGGTAACTTATGTGGTATATTTTACGAAAAATTTGACGTTCACATCATAATTTTATGATTATTTACATGAACTCAACCGTTTTAGTGAAAATTCTGCACAATAAGTTATAGGTTTTGGAGTTACTTAATCAATTGATTAACTAAACTAAATAAATGAAAAAAGAATTACTCGTGGGAATGTTATCCATTTTTAGCCTTACGGCGGGATACTCACAAACTAAGGAATTCTGGACAGCAGTTGCGCCACAAAAGGCAAACGCGCTGGGCCAGGTAAAAAAGGCATTTGAACTTAACGACGGTACACTTAAATTTGTATCGCTGGATGCTACAAGGCTAAGGGCTGCACTTGCATCGGCTCCCACAAAAGAGTCTGGTGCTACAGGTGTTATCATCACTATACCTACATTAAATGGTACTACAGAGCATTTTAGGGTAGTAGAAGCTTCTAACTTTGCACCGGGCCTACAGGCTGCGCACCAGGATATACGCTCTTATGCGGGTAACGGTGTAGAAGACCCAACGGCTTACCTAAGGTTTAGCGTGTCGCCTAAAGGCATACAAACTATGGTGTTGCGTGCAAATGGTAAAACCGAATTTATTGAGCCGTATACAACTAATGGTGAAGTTTATGCTTTGTTTACTTCGGGTGCTAAGCGTGCCGCTAAAGGGCAATTGCCTTTTACTTGCTGGACTCCCGAAGACCAGGCTGTGCATAATGCTGCACAACATGCGTCTACGTTAAGAGGCTTATCTGATGCATCTACACTTAAAACATTCCGCCTTGCATTATCTTGTACTGCTGAGTATACTATATACCATGGTGGTGCAAAAGCTGATGCGCTTGCTGCAATGAACGCTACTATGACGCGTGTTAATGGTGTTTATGAAAATGACCTTGCAGTACACCTTAATCTTATAGAAGATGAGCTGGATATTATTTACACCAGTACATCTACAGATCCTTATTCGCCTGCAAGCGGTATCAATAACTGGAATGGCCAGTTACAAACTACACTTACAAACGTTATTGGTGAAGCTAATTATGATATTGGCCACCTTTTTGGTGCCAGTGGTGGTGGTGGTAATGCCGGCTGTATTGGTTGTGTATGTGTAAACGGACAAAAAGGTAGTGGTATTACATCGCCTATTGATGGTATCCCGGAAGGAGATAATTATGATATTGATTATGTTTCGCATGAAATGGGCCATCAACTTGGCGCTACGCATACTTACTCTGTTAATGATGAAGGTTCCGGCACTAACGTAGAGCCGGGTAGCGGAAGCACCATTATGGGCTATGCAGGTATTACAGGTCCTGCAGATATACAAAGGCATTCTGACGATTACTTTGCTTACATATCTATAGCTCAAATACAGTTTAATCTTGAAGATAAAGCATGTGCTGTAAATACTACCCTTACAAATCCTGCTATTACGGTTAATGCCGGCCCTAACTACGCAATACCAAAAGGAACTGCCTTTGTTTTAAGAGGTGTAGGATCTGAAGCTAATGGTGATAACGTAACCTATAACTGGGAGCAAAATGATGATGCTAACGGAGCATTTGCCCAAACGGGTGGTTTTCCAAGTGCTACATCAACTGTTGGTGCAAGTTTCCGATCTGTGCCGCCAAGCGCTTCAGATGTAAGGTATATGCCTGCATTTAACCGTGTATTAAATAACCAGTTAAGTTCTACATGGGAAACTGTAAGTAATGTAGCAAGATCATTGCACTTTACTTTAACAGGCAGGGATAACGTTGCCGGCGGCGGACAAACAGCTACCGATGAGGTAACTGTTAACGTAAGGAATTTTGGCCCTTTTGCGGTAACATCTCAAAATACAGATAACCTTGCATGGCAGTTAAACAGCCAACAAACGGTAACGTGGGATGTTGCAGGTACAACAGCTAATAACATTAATACAGCCAATGTAAATATTTTATTATCTACAGATGGTGGTGCAACATTTGCAACAGTGTTAGCCGCTAACACACCAAATGATGGTAGTGAGGTAATTACTGTTCCTGCAGGTATAAGCGGTACTAATTGCCGTATTATGATAGAGGCAGTGGGTAATATATTTTATGCTTTAAACCAAAAATCTTTTGGAATAGGCTTTACTACCAACACAACTTGTGAGGTCTACACTAACGATGCTAATATGAGCATCCCTGATGGTGCTGTTAACTATACAAGCCAAACGTTAACCGTTCCTTCTACAGGTACAGTAACATCGGTTAATGTAACTGCACAGGTTACGCATTCGTATGTTAGCGATCTTGTTATAGCGGTTACTAACCCTGCAGGTGTACAGGCAAATTTATGGAACCAGCAATGTGGTGGCAATAACAACTTAAATGTTACTTTTAGTGATGGTGCTAATGCATTAGCATGTGGTAATCCTACATCAGGTACTTACGCTCCACAAGATCCTTTATCTGTATTTGCAGGTGCTGATGCACAAGGTACATGGACGTTAGACCTTATCGACCTTTTCCAGGGCGATGCAGGTACATTAACATCATGGTCTTTAGAAGTGTGTACGCAAACTGCTATACCATTGGGTACTGAGGATTTTGGGCTAAGCAACTTTAGTGTTTACCCTAACCCTAATAAAGGTTCGTTTACTGTGGCGTTTAATTCTAACAGCGACAGTAAAATTGGCATTATGGTGCATGACATTAGCGGCAGGCAGGTATTTAACAATACTTATGATAACACAGGCTTGTTCTCAGGTAATGTAAACCTTAGCAGTGTACAATCGGGTATCTATATGGTAACCGTACAGGATGGTACACGTAAAGAAGTTAGAAAAATTATAGTTAACTAATTAGTTACTTTATAATACAGGAAAAGGGCGCTTATGGCGCCCTTTTTTATTTACATATATTCCGTTATTCTACAGTTTCTGTAAAATGAGTGTTGCCTTCATAATCAAAAGGCAGGTACAGGCGTTGCCATACAGCGCCTTCTATAAGCCTCCAGGTATGCCCGTGCCCGTGAGTATCTTCGGCAATTAAAATTATACCGGACTCTACAATAAACGTATCGCCATTGGTAACCATAAATTCAAGCTTGCCCTGCAGGGTAATTACATACTGCTTTCGCGGCGCCGGATGACTGGTTTTTTGGTAATCATCTATATGCGTTTGCGCAAAGAAACCATTAGTAGCTATGGTTGTGCGGTTAGGCAGGGTGCCGGTTTTAAAGGTGCAGCTGCCATCGGGCAGGTTATACAGCCAAACGGCTTTTATTTTGGTTTCGGGTGGTGTCTCCATCGGTAGTAATTCGGCTCAGGGCTTCACTGCTCCGGCGCACGCCAAATATACTGCACTAATGTTATTTAAAAGAAACCGAAATATCTTTTGTTAGCTGCCCGTCAAAAATATTTTCCGGCAGTTTTATGTGCAGTTTACTATCATCATATTCAACTTTAGCAGCAATAACTACATAGGTACCTGCTTTACCACGGCAAAAGCATTGCACGGTAAAATAAACCTCTTCGGGGTGGTTGCCGTTTGTAATATTAGAGAATGTTGCATCAGTTTCGAGCGCTACCACTTCATTATAAAAATCGTCGGGAAGAGCAGGGTTGCGGGCCTTATTGTAAGCGTATTTTAAAACCACTTTACCCGGAGCATCAATAATAGTATAATAGGTACGGCCGCTGGCATCTTTTACAATATTAAGCCCTTTGTCTTTTAATACCTCAAAATTGCAGGTGCCCGCTGTGGGGCAGTCGCTCGTTATAACGGAAGTACTGCTAAGAGCACTTTTTTGCGTGGTGCAGCCTGTAAGCGTCATGGCAACTAGTAGTATGAAGCGTTTCATGAGTTCAAATTTCGATATTGCTAAAGATATATAATAAAATAAAGGAGAATAGTAGTGGGTGCAAATATTAGCTGCGATATCATAATTAAATATATTAATATATTGTAAATTGCTATATTCGTGAACTTTAAAAACTAACGCACAAACTATGAAATTAAAATTACTCTACCTGTGTTTAGCGGTTTTGTCGTTAACCACAGGTTTTGCACAAACGCCTGTATGGGGCAGGGCAGACGGCGCTACCATCACTCCGGGTGATAAGCTGGAGCGGGCATCATCGCCCACGGCCTACCATCTTTTTACGCTTAACCTTGCGGCGCTAAAGCAGCAGTTGCAGGCAGCGCCTATGCGTTTATCGGGTACAACATCTAATGTGGTAATAGCTTTTCCTGATGGGAACGGGGAGCTGAAGAACTTCCGCATTTATGAGGCGCCTACCATGCAGCCGGGCTTACAGGCAAAACACCCTGATATGCGCAGCTACATTGGTAAAGGCATTGATAAGCCTTCCGAAACTATTCGCTTTAGTATTACGTTGTTTGGTTTCCATAATATGATGTTCGCTAATGAGACATCGTATACCGACCCTTATACAAAAGACCATACGTATTATATGGTGTACAAGAAAAAAGACCTTGGTGTAGGCCGATCTTTTTACTGCGGATTTGAGGAATTGAATCCTGATGCCGCAGCGAGAACCTTTGGCGTTAACCAGCCTCAAACGGTACAATCTACCGATGGTACTTTCAGGGTATACCGGTTAGCAATGAGTAACACTATTGAGTATGCTGCTTACCATATTAATGCTGCCGGACTTAACAACGGCACACAGGCGCAAAAAATAGCAGCTGTACAGGCGGCAATGGTAGTTACAATGAACCGTGTAAACGGCATTTATGAAAGGGATTTTGCTGTTACAATGGAATTTATAGACAATAACGAAGACCTTATTTTTATTGATGCTGATGAGTATGATAACTCCAATACCGATAACGCCCTTTTAGGCCAGAGCCAAACAACAATCGATGCTATTATAGGCTTTGATAAATATGATATTGGCCACACGGTAAGTACCGGCGGTGGTGGAGTAGCCTCTTTCCAGTCGGTTTGTTCAGGCAGTAAGGCGGCAGCTATAACAGGCCTGGGTGCCCCTGTGGGCGACAGCTATGATATTGATTTTGTTGCCCACGAAATAGGCCACCAGTTTGGCGGTAACCACAGCTTTAATAATGAGTGCGGCGGTAACCGCAACAACGCAACCGCTTATGAAACCGGTAGTGGTACTACCATTATGGCGTATGCCGGTGTGTGCGACCCCAACGTGGAGTTTCATTCGGATGCGCAATTTCATGCGCAGAGTATTATAGAGATGTCGGCTTTTATTGCAGGCAACGGCAACTGTAGCGTTAATACTGTTACAGGCAATGTACCTCCGGTAGTAAACGCCGGTAAAGACCATACCATACCTTTTGGTACGCCGTTTATACTATCAGGTTCGGCTACCGATGAAAACGGAGACGACCTTACGTATTGCTGGGAGCAAATGGATAAAGAAATATCGGTTCAGCCACCTGTAAACACATCATCACAGGGGCCTAACTTCCGTTCGGTGCCTATTAAAGATGTACCACAGCGTTTTTTACCGGATATTGATGATGTTTTAGATAACAACCTGTACCCAACCTGGGAAGTGATAAGCAACGTAGCACGCGACTTTAAGTTTGACTTTACTGTGCGTGATAATAACGTGCTGGGCGGCCAGGTGGTGATAGACGATATGGTGGTGCATGTATCAGGCACTGCGGGGCCATTTGCAGTGACATCGCCTAATACTAATGTGAGCTGGCAGGCGGGTACCAATCAAACCGTAACGTGGAATGTAGCAGGAACCACCGCAAATGGTGTAAACACACCTTATGTAGATATTTTACTTTCTACCGATGGTGGTTATACCTATCCAACTATACTGGGCGCTAAAGTGCCTAATGATGGCAGCGAAACCGTTACCATACCCAACATACAGGGTACTACCAACAGGATCATGGTAAAAGGGTACGACAATATTTTTTACGACCTTGGCAATGCTAACTTTACCATTACGGCACCGGCAACCACTATGGCTTTTGCTGTAAACGGCGCGCAAAACATTACCGCCTGTAAAGGCAACGATGTGGCGTATACGCTTGCTTACAACGCGTATTCCGGCTTTAATACGGCTACAACATTCACTATAACAGGTAACCCTGTAGGATCTGTAGTAACGTTTAATCCGGCAAGTATTTCGGCAACTGGTGCGGTAGCGGTTACTATTAGTAATACTACAGGTGCTGCCACCGGTTTCTATACCATGACGGTTACGGCAACATCTGGTTCGGTTACTAAAACCTTCCACCTGTATTTAGATCTTTTAGATTCGGGTTTTGGACCTGTAACGCAATTGTCTCCGGCTAACGGTGCAACGGCTGTACCTCTGGTAACAACATTTGATTGGGAAGACACTGCTAATGCAGGCCTTTACCAAATAGAAATTGCTACCGATGCTGCGTTTACCAATATAGTAGAACAGGCTACCGTTACCGAAAGCAGCTATGCTACAAACCTTGGCGAAAGCTTTACCTATTATTGGAGGGTTAGCCCGGCTAATGAAGGCTGTACAGGCGATGCCAGTCCAATATTCTCCTTTACCACAGGGTATACCCTTTGTGTAGATTATATATCAGATGATGTGCCGGTGCTTATATCGCCAACTGATGTGTCTACAGTGACCTCTAACGTTATGGTGGATGATGAAACTCCAATCGAGAGCATTACCGTGAGCATGGATATTACGCATACCTGGGTGGGCGACTTAACCATAAAACTAATAAGCCCTCAGGGAACCGAAGTTCAGTTAATAAGCCAGGAATGTGCTCAGGGCGATAATGTACAGGCAACGTTTAACGATGATGGCGCTGTGTTTAACTGTGGCGATAACCCATCAATAGGAGGTATAATTATTCCGGATGTACCACTTTCTACCTTTAACGGAGAAAACCCGGCAGGGGAGTGGACCTTGAGCGTTTTTGATGAATTTGGCGAAGACGGTGGTGCGCTTAACAGCTGGAGCCTGCAAATATGTGCAACGCATGAGTTTGTGGCGAGCGTAACAGATGTAAAATTCAACGATTTTACTGTGTATCCTAATCCAACTAATGGCGACTTTACCGTGCGTTTTAATCCGGCTACAGCCGATGAGGTAAGCATTATGATATATGACATCAGGGGCAGGCAGGTACTTAACCGCGCCTTTACGGCGCCGGGCAGTGTGTTTGAGCAAACGCTTTCTTTAAGCGGGGCGGAAAGTGGCATTTACCTGGTTCATGTAAAACAGGGAGCAACATCTGTAACAAAGAAAATTGTGGTTAACTAAAGATCGCAATAGTTATAATACTAAAACGTCCCGCAATTGCGGGACGTTTTTATTTACCGTTAAAGGTGCTCATAGTATCGGCAAGGCCTGCCAATGCGAACGATTTTATCGCTTCAACTGATTTGTCCAGCCTTTCGGGCAGGGCAAGTTTTTCTTTATCATCCCACTCGCCAAGAACATAGTCTACCTGTTTGCCTTTTTTAAACTCATCGCTAATGCCAAACCTAAAGCGTGGGTAATCGCTGGAATTCAGCAATTGCTGAATGCTTTTAAGCCCGTTATGGCCGCCATCGCTGCCTTTGGCTTTAATGCGGATGGTGCCGAACGGAATATTAAGGTCATCGGTTACTACTAAAATATTTTCGGAAGGGATGTTCTCCTTTTCCATCCAGTACTTAACAGCTTTGCCGCTAAGGTTCATATAGGTGTTGGGTTTAAGAAGTATAAGGGTACGGCCTTTAATTTTATATTCGGCCACCGCGCCAAATTTAGCGGTTTCGTAGCTAAGGCCTTCCTGCTGTACAAGGCGGTCTAATACTTTAAAGCCAATGTTGTGTCGCGTGTTTACATATTCCGCACCAATGTTGCCAAGGCCGGCTATCAAAAATTTCTTCATGGGGTCTGTAGGTTCTTCTTTTTGTTTTGCAAAAAGGTTGGTAAGCCATTTCATGAGGCAAAAATAAGATTATTTGTTGATTTGGTTATTTGTTGAGTTAACCGATTTTGTACTTTTACTATAAACCAGAGTATTATGCTTACTATGCGTTACATTGCTTTTGGGCTATTTGCCATTATTTCCTGTTCAGACCATAAAGTTTCGCAGGATAGCCTTCAATTTTGTAATAGGAAAGGAGATGAATCCCGCTTCTCCACGTAGGGGTATTAAACTTGCGACCGATAGTTTGTATTACTGTGAGGAGGTGCTTCCTTACATAGGGAAGTATAAATACTATGCAAGAAAATTTGATAAGGACAGTTTTTATGTTTTTAAAGCTAAAGCCGAAGATTTATTTGGAAACATAGGCTTTACGGAGAGTGATATTGCTGATGCAACCGTGTATGCTATAACCATAAGAAATGATAAAAAGCTTAAATTTAGGAAAGAATTTATTTATGAATACCTTGATAAAGACAGGTTTGACTTTACATTGAAACTTGAAAAATTGTTTTACGGAAAACTTAGTACATCTGCAAATTCGGCTATAATCGACGGGCTTTTGATAAACATACCACAGGAGCCTCCACTCCCACCAGATCTGTCTTCTTCGGGTTGTATCAGGTAAAAGGCTATTTGAGATTTGATACTGAAAATATAAATTAGGTATTGCGCTATAGTAAAGATTTGCAGATTGAACAGGTTTGATGTTAGCTGTTTAACGTTATAAAAAAGAACCATTAAATTTTGTCCCGGCATTAAAGCTATCCGTTATCCTCTTAATCTCATCTTTAGAGAATAGTATAGCATATTTATCTAAAAATTCTTTTAATGCCAGGCTGTCTCCGGTTTTATTATCATCGTCAACCAAATAGAGTTTATCTTCAAATTTTAATACTTTATGTATAATGCGTGTAGACATCGTTCTTGCTGTAAAACAATAAGTATATAAGCCGATGCAATTTTTATCTGAAACTTCGGTTCCTAAGAACAAAACTTCAGATAATTTGTCTTTGTTAATAAAGTGGCTGTTCACTAAAAATTTCACTTCTTCTTTATTAAAACATGCGGCGGCAGTACCGTCTATTTCCATACCCTTATATTTATTTCCGGCAGAACAACCAACTAACAAACTCATTGTGAAAGTGAAGACTATGCAGTAAAATATTTTATAATGATATTTCATACTTTATTTTTAAAGCAAGATAAGCTTTTTATCCATAAAAAAAGCGCCCCGATTGGAGCGCTTTAGATATATCTGTAAAAGAGTCAGAATTATTTTTTCTTTCCTTTTGCAGGAGCTTTTGCAGCTTTTGCAGCCTCCTGAGCAGCTTTCATAGCAGCACGAGAGATACGAACCTGAGCAACAACAGTGTTGTCTGGCTGAAGCAGTTTAAAGTTATCCTGTACAAGTTTAGTTATGTAAAGTTTGTTACCCATTTCAAGTTCAGAAATGTTAGCTTCTACAAAGTCAGGTAGGTTAGCAGGTAAAGCCCTTACTTTAAGTTTACGTTGGTTAACACGTAGTACACCACCACCAAGTACACCCGGAGATGTTCCTGTAATTTTAACCGGTACATCCATAGTGATTTCTTTATCATCATGAAGTTGGTAAAAATCGATGTGAAGTATTTTGTCGCTTACCGGGTGAAACTGGATATCCTGAAGGATAGCGTTGTAAGAACCACCTGGAAGTTCAATTACCACTGTGTGCACGTTTGGAGTGTATACAAGGTTTTTAAATGCAATTTCTTCTGCATTAAAATGCACTGGCTGATCTCCTCCGTATAACACGCAAGGAACCATTCCAGCATTACGTATCGTACGCGTTGCCGCTTTACCTACGCTTTCTCTTTCAGATCCTTTAATCGTAATTGATTTCATTTGAAATAATTAATATAGTTAATAATAAAAAATTCTACTGTAAGAACTTGCCGCTTATAGAGTTGTTGTTTTGCACCATGTGCATAACCTCTGCAAAAAGGTCGGCGCAGCTTACCACTTTAATTTTAGAAGTTTCCTTCTTAAGCGGAATACTGTCGGTAACAATAAGCTCTTTTAATTGCGACTGTTCAATTTTTTCGTAAGCACCACCACTTAATATAGGGTGCGTACAAATGGCGCGCACACTAAGTGCTCCTTTTTCCATCATAAGGTCGGCTGCTTTTGCAAGTGTACCGCCTGTATCTATCATGTCGTCTACCAGTATAATGTTACGGCCTGTAACATCACCAATAAGCTCCATAGTTTCAATTTTGTTGGCCTCTTTACGTTGTTTGTAGCAAATTACAACATCGCTGCCTAAAAACTTACTGTAAGCATAAGCCCTTTTAGAGCCGCCCATATCCGGCGATGCAATAGTAAGGTTATCCAGGTTAAGGCTTTTTATATACGGTACAAAGATGGTTGATGCAAACAGGTGGTCTACCGGTTTCTCAAAAAATCCCTGTATCTGGTCGGCGTGTAGGTCCATAGTCATTATCCTTGTAGCGCCGGCGCTTTCTAACAGCTTGGCAACAAGTTTAGCCCCTATTGGCACACGCGGTTTATCTTTGCGGTCCTGCCTTGCCCAGCCAAAGTAAGGTATAACGGCAGTAATATGTCTTGCAGAAGCCCTTTTTGCAGCATCTATCATTAACAGCAGCTCCATAAGGTTATCTGCAGTAGGAAAGGTAGAGCATACCAAAAATACGCGTAAACCCCTTATAGACTCTTCAAACGACGGCTGAAACTCGCCATCGCTGTAAGTAGAAAAGGTTACCTTGCCTAAGGTTGTGTTATAGGCAGCTGCGATTTTTTCGGCCAGGTAGGTGCTTTGAGAACTTGAAAATATTTTAGCTTCCGGTTCTTTATAAGACATTACAAATTGTTGTTTAATAGTTAGTTAGTGCTGAGCTTTATAAACAGGGTGCAAATTTAGAAATTTAATTTAATACACGCGGTAAATTGTTGCCTATTTTTCTGAGTTTTAAATATTATTTTCTAAATTTGCACCCACAATAAGCATACCGCATGCCTGGATGGCGGAACCTGCCTGCCGGCAGGCGGGTTGGAAGACGCTCGGGACTCTAACTTGTGTATGTTGTTTTGAATAATGCCTGGATGGCGGAATTGGTAGACGCGCACGACTCAAACTCGTGTACTTAGGTGTGTGGGTTCGATTCCCACTCCAGGTACGAAACCTCTCAGCGATGGGAGGTTTTTTTATGCTTTATATTTCATTACGACTGATAGCGTGGATTTGTAATTATAAGTGTTTGAAATTCCGCTATATTTACGTGGGCGGATTGCAAATCCGCGTTATTGAGTAGTGAGAAGAAGTATCAGCAAATTGTAGTTCAGTTGTGCGCAATGAAATATTTAATAAATGTCTGGCGATAATTTTTGTAGTTTTATCTGTGGTGGCGACTATGTCAAATAAAAGCTGCTAACATTGAATATAATGCTTACCTAAGGTACTGCTATTATAAATATATAGCTATGAAAATAACACATCTTTTAAGTTTCCTTATTATCTTCTTCTTCGCTTCATGCTCAACACCTGATTATATTTATTATACCTATGATGGTACTACCGTTACGCGTATAGACGACGAGGATGGGATATACTTTTATCATGGCAGATTTAATAACGGTGATAGTCTTCCTAATTCGTATTTAAAAGCAACTTATAAAGGGCGTGATGGTTATATGGAAGGTTACCTTGTTTTTAAAGACGATAATAATGTTGATCTTATTCGTACCGGAGGGATTTGGGATACAATCAATGCCGGAAAGCATTTGAAATTGACCCGCTTTAAAGATAATGCGGCGTCTATAAAATGGAATGATGAAAAGGAAGGCAATTATAACAATGTGTTTCAGCTTAGTAGCGCACCGGAAAGTGAGATAAGGTGGAATAAAGAAAATAAATCTAACGTAAATGCTGAATACATGGATTGATGACGGGAATTTGCAATTTGTGCAGTGAAGGCTTAGAAATCAACTGTATGTATTTACAAGAATTTTCAATATCCACAGCTTGCTAACAAATAAATGGTATTGAATTGTTTAGAGCAACTATAACAAACTATAGCAGCAAAAGCTTCAAGGTATCATTTATATCCCTACCTTTGTTAAACAAATGTTTAATTTTTTTTGGACTTTCTTGTAACAAAAGCACTAATCATTCGTTTTATAGGTATTATTAATCATATGAGTTATGCAAAACGATCATCAAATTGTATATTTCTTAGACCATTCTGACATTGCAATAGTAGAGGTAGAAGCCGCAGGCAGCGGTTTTAAAGAGATGCTTTGGTTTATGTACCACAAAGCCAGCCATACTATAAAGCGCTTTAAATTCAGGCCGCTTAGTGCCGCTACAAAAGTAAATGGCAAGGCCGATAAAAAGGGTTTCCTTAAGTTTACTTCTAAGCCCGGCAGGTACAGTATAGAGATTGACCACAAGATATTCGACTTTGATGAGCAGCTCCCTGAACAGATGCCTACCGATGCCCGCACTGATATTTTGAGGTATCTTAACGCAGCCGTTATTTAGTCAATGCGATGCATTTATGTAAGGTAATTTGTGATAAAATTAAAGAATACAGCGAACATTTTATTAAAAAAAAGTTATTATATTCTTAAATAGATGGCGGTTTAATAACCTGTTTTTTAAATTTAATATAGCATTCAGCATTTAGTATACGTAAGTATTTAGCAAATGTTGGGTGGCTATATGATGATGCAGAAAGATAAATTAAACATTGCTATTGCAAACGATGATGCCGAGGACAGGCAATTTTTTAAAGAAGCCTTTAAGCAGGTTAAGGTAGCCACAACGGTTACTACATTTAAAAGCGGACGCGCCCTTTGTAATTATTTAAGGCTTACGCCCGATTTACCCCACCTGGTACTTATTAACCTTAATAAACCATCGGGAGCGGGTATGGAGTGGCTTGGCAAGATAAGGGCGAATAAAAAACTTCGTGATGTGGTGGTGGGTGTATACTCATCCTCGTCCTACATGCTGCATGTAGAAGAGGCATTTATTGCGGGTGCCAACATTTATATTAAAAAGCCCGACGATTATAACGCTTTTAAAAAGGTACTTACAGATGTAGTAGGTTTGAGCCTGCTATACTTAACCGATGGCCTTAACCGCGAAAGCTTTATGGTAAGTTATTTAGAAGACGGGTTGTAAAGCCCGTCTTTTTTAATTAACTACTTTATTACAGTGGTATGTTGCCGTGTTTTCTTTTAGGTGCGTCTACTACTTTATTCTCTAACATGCTAAATGCTTTAAGCAGCTTACGGCGGGTTTCTTCCGGAAGGATAACCTCGTCTATAAAGCCGCGTTGTGCCGCACGGTACGGGTTGGCAAACTTCTCTGCATACTCGGCTTCTTTTTCCAGTAGCTTGGCAGCAGGGTCTGCAGCTTCAGATATCTCTTTTTTGAAGATGATCTCGCTGGCTCCTTTGGCTCCCATAACGGCAATTTCGGCCGATGGCCATGCAAAGTTCATATCGGCACCTATATGTTTGGAGTTCATAACATCATATGCACCGCCATAGGCCTTACGTGTAATCACGGTAATGCGCGGCACGGTAGCCTCGCTAAGGGCATACAGCAGTTTGGCACCGTGCACAATAATACCGTTCCACTCCTGGTTAGTGCCCGGTAAAAAACCCGGTACATCTACCAATACCAGTAACGGAATATTAAAGCAGTCGCAAAAACGGGTAAAGCGCGCTGCTTTAACCGAGCTGTTTACATCTAACACTCCTGCAAGGTGCTGCGGCTGGTTAGCCACTATGCCTATACTGCGGCCACCCAAGCGGGCAAAGCCCACAATGATGTTCTCGGCAAAATCCTTATGTATCTCGTAAAACGAATGTTCATCTATAATGCCCTGTATAACCTTATGCATATCATACGGCTTGTTGGCATTTTCCGGGATGATACCTATAAGCGACTCGCGAATTTCGTCTTTAAAGTCAACATCCAGTTTAGGGGTAGTTTCGCGGTTGTTTTGCGGCAGGTAACTTAACAATGACTTAATATCCTCAAGGCACTGCACATCGTTAGCCGATGTTATGTGCGCCACGCCGCTCTTGGTAGAGTGGGTACTTGCGCCACCTAATTCTTCGGACGTTACGGTTTCATTCGTTACCGTTTTAACCACATTGGGGCCGGTAACAAACATATAGCTGGTGTTCTCTACCATCATGGTAAAATCGGTCATGGCCGGTGAGTATACCGCGCCACCCGCACACGGGCCCATAATGGCGCTAATTTGCGGTATCACACCACTTGACTGTACATTACGGAAGAATATATCGGCGTAGCCGCCAAGCGAACGTACGCCCTCTTGTATACGGGCACCGCCACTGTCATTAAGCCCAATCATGGGTACGCCGGTTTTAACCGCCATATCCATAACCTTACAGATCTTCTCGGCATGCGTTTCGGACAGGGCACCGCCAAAAACAGTGAAATCCTGCGCAAAAATGCACACCGCACGGCCGTTTATAGTACCATAGCCGGTAATAACACCATCGCCATAATAGGTTTCCTTATCCATGCCAAAGTCGGTTGTGCGGTGGGTAACCAACATGCCGGTCTCTTCAAAAGAGTCTTCGTCCAATAGGTACTCCACACGCTCGCGGGCGGTAAGTTTCTTTTTAGCGTGCTGTGTGGCAATACGCTTTTCGCCGCCACCCAGTTTTGCTAATGCAATTTTATCGTTAAGGGCCTGTATCTTATTTTCCATGGCTTACATTTTTGGTAATCGTAAAATTTTGCGGTCTTCAAGGTAGTGTTTTAGGGCAATGTAAGCGGCAATCTCTGCTTCGGTATCCATTTTAGCCTTAAGGGCAGCACTGTCGTAATATTGTTTTACAAAGTGCGTATCAAAATTACCCGACCTAAATGCCTCATGCTCCATTACAAATGTGCCAAAGGGCAGGGTAGTAGCAACGCCTTCTACATGGTAATTGGCAATTGCCTGTATCATTAATTGTATGGCTTCTTCGCGGTTTTTGCCGTAGGTAATAAGCTTGGCCAGCATGGGGTCGTAATAAATAGGCACATCCATGCCCTGCTCAAAACCGTTATCTACACGGATGCCTTCTCCCACCGGGATCTGGTACGTGCTTAAATGCCCCACACTTGGCGCGAAATCATTCACCGGGTCTTCGGCATATACGCGAAGCTCCATAGCGTGGCCTTTAATGTGCAGGTCTTCCTGGTTGATGTCCATAACCTCGCCTCGGGCAATTTTTATCTGGAGTTCTACCAGGTCAAGCCCCGTTATCATTTCCGTTACCGGATGCTCCACCTGTAGGCGGGTATTCATCTCAAGGAAGTAAAAGTTGAGGTTTTCATCTAATAAAAACTCCACTGTACCGGCACCAAGGTAATTACATGCCTTTGCCACCTTAACGGCAGCCTCGCCCATAGCCTTGCGTATTTGCGGTGTAAGTACCGATGAAGGTGCTTCTTCCACCACTTTTTGGTGGCGGCGCTGTATGCTGCATTCCCTTTCAAAAAGGTACAGCACATTGCCGTGGCTGTCGGCCATTACCTGTATTTCGATATGCCTTGGTGAGGCAACATATTTTTCTATAAAAACCGACCCGTCGCCAAAGGCTGAGGTAGCCTCGCTTATGGCGCGGTCCATTTGCGACTCAAATTCGGCTTCGTTCTCTACAATACGCATGCCTTTACCGCCACCCCCGGCCGAAGCTTTTATCAAGATGGGAAAGCCTATTTCGGCAGAAACGGCTTTGGCTTTAGCCACATCGGTAATGGCTTCATCTACGCCAGGCACCATTGGTATGTTGTAGGCCTTAACGGCATCCTTGGCACCCAGTTTGCTGCCCATAATGCGTATGGCATCGGGGCGCGGGCCAATAAATGTGAGTCCGCTTTTTTCTACCTCTTCGGCAAAATTGGCGTTTTCGCTTAAAAATCCGTAACCGGGGTGTATGGCATCGGCGCCGGTGGCTTTAGCCGCCTCTATTATCTTGTTACCCAAAAGATAACTTTGAGAGGATGGCGCTTCGCCTATATAAACCGCCTCATCGGCAAATTTTACGTGGGGGGCGTTCCTGTCGGCGGCGCTGTAAACCGCTACCGTTTTAATGCCCATTTTTTTTGCGGTTTGCATTACCCTAATGGCAATCTCGCCCCTGTTTGCAACAAGAATTTTTTTCATGGATCTATTCAAATTCAATTAAAAGCTGCCCTTTATCTACTGCTGCGCCCTTGCTTACCGCAATAGACTTTATAACGCCTGCGCGTGGCGAGTTAAAGGTGTTTTCCATCTTCATGGCTTCCAGTATTAGTAGCGGGTCGTTTTCTTTAACTTCCTGGCCTACAATTACGTTAATTTCTAATATTAGCCCCGGTATGGGAGCCTTAATTTCGTTAACCTGTTTTGCAGCGCCTACCTCAAAGCCCATGTTTTTAATAAGCTGGTCCATAGCATCGGCAATATGAACCGTGTATGAGGTGTTGTTAACCGAAACCGTATACGTTTTAGCTAAAAAATCCTGCGCTATAATGCTGGCTTTGTACGGAATGGCATCTTTTAAAATGTGGTAATTATCGGGTGCGGTAGCAATAGCATCGAGTGCGGCAACCTGATCTGCCGATAGCTCAAAACTGTTGCTGTTGTTTACTGTAACATGGTACGTAGTGTTCATAAACCAATATTTTGAGGTGCAAATATAAATAAAGAAAACGTTGTAGTTGTAATTAAAGAAGCTGAAGTTAGTAACGGCTTAGTCCCGTTCTTCCAATATTTTTATCATCCTGAAGGATTTTAAAAGGTGGAGCAGCCCTGGTATGATAAGCAATCCCCCGATGATTAGAGAGATGCCCAAAACACTGATAACGCTTTGTGGGGCACGGTTGGCCA
>Ga0265798_10002439_pt1 | contig 27530 bp, 24 predicted proteins | sample P3T30metagenome_FD_192430 | JGI IMG/M metagenome (GOLD analysis project Ga0265798, IMG submission 192430) | Plant litter microbial communities from East Loma Ridge, Irvine, California - P3 T30 | ecosystem: Environmental > Terrestrial > Plant litter > Unclassified | place: USA: California...
CCTCGCAAAGACGCATCACCGAGCGTAAAGCAATTTGAGCCTATGCAGAATCACGGATGCCGGTTCCACTGTCTCCCTGAAATTTGTGCTAGTTCCTCTCGTGGCTGGCAATATGCAATATACTACATGTTTTTACGTACGAACTTGAATGGATATGTGTCCGAGAGGTCGCCGTGGATTTCTACTACGTTGACCTGCCTGATTGAGTAAATTTGTAGCAACCAATCGCTTATGACAGAGGCTCCATCAGTTTCGCTCGTATGCTCCAGGAGGAATCACAGAAAGCTGGTTTTACATACTACGGCCTGATGCAGTGGATTCCTATGGTATTTTACGTATAGAGACAGTTATCATAGTAGATCAATTATCAACGATACATCCTGTAATCTTCAAGAAACATAGCAACTGAGCGCCGGGCATAGGCAACGCTTGCACTTGATCAACTTTGCATACCTCCTCCAGCCTTGCGTTATCACATTATCTTTGGAATGCGAGCACGATAAAGAGTCTGAATAGGCGTGAGAAAGTCACATGCAAAATCCAAACGTGTTGATCGGACTCGAATTTCGCGGCTTTGGCTTCGGCTTCGGCCTAAAATTCCGTGACTTTTTGACTTCAGCCTCAAAAAATGTGAACATTGCCTATGACGGAGAAACTTCCACGTTGCGTTACATTTTCATCTCGAAACCCCACAAACTTGAGGTTGAGGAGAAGTCTTGCTTGCCGAGCTCTCGTTTCTGCGTTGCTATTTCCGAGGACCCGGTGTGGCTGTAGCTACCCTGCATGAACAAAGAACACCACAGCAGGTGTGGTCGCACCACTGCTTACGGCCACACATGGCATGCGAAGTGACCAGCCCCACACAAATTTACGTTGTGTTCTTTGTAGTCTGTATTGCCCACGGAGCATAGATTCGGACCGGCTAAATCTCAGTCAGCTCATTGAGCCGACACCGCAAGACAGAAAGCCGTATGATACGTCAGCTCCCAAACCGCGCCGCACGGCGTCAGCTAATCACCCTGCTGTTATGGTTGTCGGATCCCGAGCCTGCGCCTCGCATAATTCGCACATTATCGGGGCGCACAAGTTCATGCAGGGTCAGCCCGCGTATAATCTAACACTTCTCGTCACTCGGTTTAGCTCCTCTGGTCCCGGACCAATCTTGAACTACTTCACAGCCCTGACCCTCTCAGCAACTGTCAGGCTGATCTGACGCAACTACATCCTCCATCTTCCTCCTTCCACGCATTAATCGCACTCCAAGACCACCGTGCCCAATCCCAATATGGCACCGCCTCAACCTTCGTACACAAAGGTGACCCATTCAGCCACCTATCCGGCCATCGACCCGAGTCTTCCGGGCCTCTCGACTGATGGCAAAGTCGTCTTGATCACCGGTGCAACTGGGGGTATCGGCCGCGCTGCAGCCTTGTCGTTTGCGGCCTCTAGACCACGCGCTCTAATCCTCTTGGGCAGGCGTGCTGATGCATTGGCCGAGACTGAAGCACTCGTTCAGTCTCGCTATGGCGATCTGGTAACTCAGACTCACGCGGTCGACATATGCGAATCCCCGACTGTGCGTGAAGTCTTCGACAAAATAGCCAAGCAGTTTGGTGGCGTTGATATTCTGGTTCACTGCGCTGGTGTTCTAGCACCAGTTGTCCCCTTGGTGGAAGCGGATCCAACCACCTTCCTTGACGGCTACAAGACCACCGTCGTGGGCACACTGGTAGTGGCTCAGAGTGTGGTTCTGTCTAACAGGAGTGCCAATTCTGGTGGCGAGGAGAAGGCGATTACCTTTGTCAACCTAACCACGGCTGGCATTCTGTTCCCTCCTTTCCCCGGAATGGGTGCCTATGTGAGCAGCAAGATGGCCGCCGTCAAGCTGTTGCAGTCGTTTGCCGGCGAGAATCGCCACGTGCGTCTCTATAATGTGCACCCCGGTTTTTTGGACACTGCTATGTCCACTCAGTTGGCGCGAACCACGAAACTACCATTCGATTTCGATGACAGTGAGTGCAGTTTCTTTCGTCTCTACGAGAATCACATTAAACCTAACATGTTGATCCTTCTTTAGTCTCTCTTCCAGCTGATTTCCTCGTTTGGATTGCTTCTCCTGAAGCAAGTTTCCTGAATGGAAAGCTCGTATTCGCTGCTTGGGACGTCGAAGAACTCAAGAGCCGTGCGAAGGAGATAGTCGGCGGGCCGCCTGGGAGTGGGGAACTGTGGTTCGGCTTCCAAGGCTTTCCACGATACGTTGGGGGCCAGCAGCTGGGAGGATCTTAGGGTGAACTTCATGAGGCACTGCTCGTGTATCTAAGTTCCTTAAGCTTGTGTGGAACGACGGGGTTCGAAATAGCTTTTAGTTACTTCGCTTCATTTGTACCGTCCGTGACTCACCACTTCCATAGCTTTGCTACTCGTATGATCATGTTCGGAAAATGGATGTACAAAGAACTGAAACTTTTGGTTGAAGATTACTTCTGTGCATACCGTGTAACTTCATAATTGCTGCAGGTAAATGACTTCCCACTGCACGTGCTCAATGTTAGAATTCTAATGTGCGGCATGAGGCCTGACGAGGCACGAGCGACATGGGATTGACATTGATTGCTTCGAACATCTCTAAAACATGAAGACTGCATGTCTCCAGCTACGAGCGAAAACGACTGGCGGAGCAGTTTGCGGGATCGATGCGCAACAAAATTCGAATTCATCTAGTATCATACATTGCACGAGCCTGCTTCCATGCGATCTGTATGAAACCACGCCACTGTAGTCTGTATCACCATACGGTCTACACCAACCAAACAGTTCACATAGTTTCCAAAGGTGATGAGGGCCTTCATTTTCGATGGGAGAGTACCGAGCGCCCCAGGCAGCGTGCGTTTCCAGTTCAGAAGTGACCGTTTACAACAAGTGTTGAGATAGAATTTTCAAACGATCAAGCGTCCCGTCGCTTCATGAGTGGCAGACTGTAACCTGGACCGAAGCAACGCGACGATTGGTGCGACAACCCAAGCCGTGTGCGCGCGAGCACTTCCATCCATGTTCAATTGGGAGTATTTTTCCGTGAAATTAAGCACCACCTTGGCAATCTTGGCTAGTTGATCCACTCTGCACTGGTCGTTCCCCGACGAACTGTGGGGCCTTGGCGAGACTGACCAGCCAAATGTGTTCATCTCAGCGCTGCGCATGGTGTCTGCTGTGTTGGGTCGGCGAACAACGTCCACCAGGGAGATGCACACGCAAGCCACAAGAAGGGCTACATCTGGCTGTTCCGAACACGGGCAGATGAAAATTGTGAGGAGCCGTTGACACACGTCCGCTATAGGCAAGTGCGAAGAGGTCGGTCCGGTCTTTCCGCTCCCGCCCCCACAGTCTAGCTGCTCTAAGATAGATACAGCCGTGGTTGCGCAATCGCCAGGGTCCAAAGGCGCTGTCGCTAGGAATTGCTTGTTGTCGTTAAGCCTCCTAGCCTGCATATTGAGTAGGGGCATGTCCTCGAAGCTGATATCGCTGCCTAGGTCTGGATCTCTTGCAGAACGGGTCGGTACGCTTCTGCCTGCAACGGGCATGGCCGAGGAGGGTTGCGGGCGCTTGTCCAGGCGTACTCTCCACGGGCGGCCGGCACGTCGTGCTGGACTGTAAGAACATGACTGGTGGAGGTTTGCGCATCGGGCGCACGTGGGTCTTTGCTTGTCGCATCGCACCTTCGATGCGGAGCAAAGGTCACATGATTCTTTCAACTTTTGAGCCGGCATGGGGCAGGTACGGGACTCCATAGGGATGTCAAGATAGGACTTGTTGCGCTGAGTTGGGGTTGCTGATACCGTCCTGCCACGGTCGGTTCGGGTACACGGCAGCTCAATCAAGAGAAAAGGTGAATTGAGCAAGAGAAGGACAATGTCGAGCTTGATTTAGCTTGAGTCATAGGGCGGGCTGTGCGGCTAACTTGACTGATTAGATCCATACGCACCTGCAGTCAGCAAATTGCGCTCTGGCTGCCGGTAAGCGCCTCCCGACTTGGCTTGAGGCTTGATTCGTATCACGACTTGGCAGGGTGCAAGACATGCATTTCGTGGCACCGCGGGGCTGACGTGATCTTCTATATCCATATGGCTCAAGGAGCGGATAAGTAGCTGCAGGAGATAAGCTGGGCTTTTGCGGCCCAATCAATAACTGTCTCACCAACTCGCTAGCTCGTGCGCGACTCTCACTGCATGGCGAGGCGACTTGTTGCTGCATGGCGAGCTCGAGGCGACTTATTGCTGCAGGGCGAGGCGACTTGTTGCTGCAGGGCGAGGCGAATTCTGATTGCAGGAAGAGGGTTGGAGGAAATTTTACGCCCGCCAGAAGGCCTGAGAGCATGAAAAGAGGACACCGCAGGATGTGATACGAGTGAATTGAGGCAAGCTGAATTTCGCTCTACATGTGTGTCCAGTATCATAGAACGTCGGGGCAGGCCATCGGTAGGTACTCCGCCATCAGGCTACGTATACGGAACGTCTCGCCGCTCACGGGCGTGGAGTACGTAGTGGGGGATCGTCATGGTTTGTCACTTTGGGCGTAAAAAGCTTATGAGACGGGCCGCCCCCGTCACCTTCCAAGCTTGGCAAACTCACCGTTCGGCTAAGACCTTCTCCACACGCTGCACGCACTGATGAAAAGTCGTTTTACTTAGAGCTGTACGACGCACGTATCTGCAAGGTCGCATCCAGGTGCAACATGCGGTGGGTTTCGCAACAGGTCAGCGTGGCCCCCCACACCCTTAAGTATTGTGCGATGACGCTATTCCTCAAAACATCATGGCTTTCATGAATGAACCGACCGGAAATATGCTGGACAATGAGCATACTGCTGCCCCTGCGACGGACTTCCCGCTTGATACCGAACAATTCATACTCGACGGCACGGACATGTCACTTGACTGGTTACAGGACGTATTCTGCACAACAGACCAATCGTCGACTGGGATTTCCTTTCCATGGAGTGGGGAGACCAATAGCTTGCATGCGCAATCCGGGACCACGCCTCCTGAACCGCCTACATGTCAAAACCCCAAAGGTCCATGCATCGGCCTAGCAACAAGGCTTCTCAGAGCTTTGCGTGCCAACTCGCCATCTTGCCTCATGGGTCACCATGACCGCACTGCCTTTTCGCCTCGTCCAGTGGATAAAATCTTGTCCACGACACGAGAGGCTTCCCGGGCAGCGAGTGACATCGTCAGATGTCCATGCCACGAAAGTCTTCAGCTGCAGCTTCTGGTCACCGTCATATGCACCGAGGTTGTTGGTTGTTACCGGCGCTGCATTGAAGTTTACAGCCAGTCTAGCGACACGGATATGCAAAGCGGCAATCGACAGTTGGAAGAACAGGGCTCCGTGCTGAAACGGCGTTTCACCATCGGCGACCACCAGATGGAGAGTCACCTTGAGACGAGGTTGATTGGCCAAGTACTTTGGAGCAGACTGCAGGAGGTGCACGCTATTATGGACGGCATTGCCAGAAATACGAGGCTTTCTTCGCCGATGACAGATGACACATATTCGGCGCAGCTAGGGTCGGTCCACGTAAAAGACTCGTTCCTCAAAACTCAGCTCATTGACGCTGAGCGAGAGCTCGCCAAGCTACAAGAGAATGAGACTCATAGCGACGTCCGCGGCTTTCTAGGCACTGGACCGTAGGACTCGACTGCCTCATTTGCTGGATATAGTAGAGTCATAGAGCGGCGGACGCAGTGCTTAGAGAAGACCGTCTCGTGCGAGCTGTCACGATTGCAGCAACTTCACGGCGGTGTTGCTAGACGATAGCCTTCCTGGTACAATGTAATTACAGCGAAGAGCAGCTACGACGAAAGATGATATTCAAATCACAGTCAGGGAGCTAAGCTGTCCAATGTTTACCCCAAAGCGTGATACACTCTCATCATCTTGGCGCAGCAAAGATGACAGAACCTCCCATGACCGGTGCATATTTCTTAACAGACACCGGTCGAAGCCCCGCCCGCTGCAAGAGAGCATCCCACTGAGATGTCGTCCGCTCGAAAGCTCCGAAAAGTGTGTACATCTGGAGGTCCAAACCTGCTGGCCAAATATGAGCCCCCATATCGGGTATCACCACTTCGTCGATGAGAACGCGCGAGTCGGCGGACATGGCAGGCACAATGTTAGCCAAGATCTGAGCTGCCTTGTCGTCATCCCAGTTGTGGAGAATGGCTCTCAAGTAGTAGTATTTCGCTCCTGTTGGTATGCATACGTCAGTCAAAAACGAACGGCTTCAAGCAATTGTGAGTCGTGAGTCGGTGGGAGTGACTAACCTTTCACAGGCTGTGGGGTGAAGAAGTCATGTGCCATGAACTGTATACCTTCGGTACCTGTACCGTTTTTGATCGCTTCATCGCGGTCCTGGACTACCAGGCGGCCGGCCAGCTCGGGGTACTTCGCCAATACGTGTTTTGCTTGTTGGCCAGTGTTACCGCCAACATCCACGAAAACAATATCTTTGTTTCCGGTGGCCGCATAGTAGTGAAGCGCGATTGCGTCAATACCGTTTCCCTCTTGAGGGACACCCATAAGGCTTTGGAAGTCCTTCAACAAACTCGGATGCTGCTTGAGCCAAGGGAAAAGACCGAGGTCCGTGTCAAGGCCTCTCTGGACCGCAGAAGTCGAAACTTGATTCTGATATCCCGTTTCCTTCAAGAAGTCGGGCAGAGCTTGAAAGGCAGGGTTGCTGACAGCGTGGAAGAAGCGCATGGGGCTTTCGATCCGAGGATCGGCCAAGGTGTGCGTAGCCTTCCTAGCGACGAACTGATCGGGTGCAACCTCCGCAACGAGTCGATTAGCTACCAGATAGCGCACAATACGACTCACCAGCAGCGGATCGGCTCCCTTAGGCTTCGCCAGCTGCTTTGAGGATAATGGCGTCTCGCTCTCCGCCAGAGATTTGAAAATTCCAAGGTCACCTCCAAGCTTGATCAGTGCTACTTGTCGACCCTGTTGTTTGGAACGATGTCAGCAATAGAAGGACAAAGCAGTATTGCCGAATTGGCACACTTACAGAGTCGACAAAGCGAACCATCGTGTCGTACGGAGTCTCGAGCTCTTCGGCCTGCTCACGCAATGACGACATCAATCGGTGTCTAGTGAGCTCGTCAAGCGATGCGGAGGACGTGCTTTTCTCCCCGGCCACGAGATCTGCCATGCTGCTCATCTCGACCTCATGGTGCCCATTCACAGGATGATTTCCGTTCGTGACACCGTTCTCAACGGACTGGGAGTGGCCGTTCCGCATTGTCTTTGCGGCTTTGGCGTCTCCGTTCATGACACCATTCTCAACGGACTTGGAGTGGCCGTTCTGCATTGTCTCTGCGGTTTTGGCGTCTCCGTTCGTGAGACTGTCTTTGTTTGATTCTGCGTGGCCATTCGGGACTGCCTTGGCAGCTCTAGCTTCTCCGTTCAGGAATGAAAGCTTATCATGAGTCGTGAACTTCACCGCAGCTTTTTTGGCAGGAGCCAAACCCAGCTGACCGCGCTCCAGACGAGGGGCAAGACCATCGATTGAGTCTACGGTGAAGTTGTCGATGTTGAGAGAATCTTCGGGGCGGACCATGCGTCGCCCCTTCAGTGTCTTCAGAATTGACTGCTCTTCAGGGGTCAATTTCTTCTCGAATTCGTCGAGTTGCTTGCGGTTATTCTCATCGTAGGCATCTCCATCCAGACCAAGCGTTTTGAGTTTGTTCACGAGCGCCTCTTTCTCCTCGAACGAGACATGCGCAAATGCCTTAAAGCAAAACTCCAGGGTCTTCGAAATCTCGTTTTGGGTGAGTGAATTTTTCGTGTCTGCATCTGCCTGACCCTGGATGACTAGAAGCGACCGGTGTCAGAATGTTGGCGAGACGTGTGCAGAATCGTGTTTGACTTACTAGGTCGGAACAGGTCAAATGCCCTCTCGAAGCTTTCCTCGTCGAAGTCGTGGATAACAGGCTGGTCGGAAGCTCGGATCTGCTTCAATGCACTGGAAACAACCACGAGAAAACGAGTATAGCTTTCAGACGTCTTTTTATCGTGCCAAGATGCAGCGGTCTCCTCATCGCAGTCTCCTCGGATGGCGGCCGCGATCGTCGTCGCTGCCGACAGGCCACCTGAAAGAGCCAAATGAACACCCGAAGAAAAGAAAGGATCGATGAAGGAACCAGCATCTCCAGCAACACGTACGCCTGGGAAAGCGTAGCTGGAGGCGCTGTAAGACCAGTCCGATGCCGATTTCACTTCCGAGACAGGTTCCGCGTTGGCGAGAAGTTCCTGGATGCCCGGGACAAACTGCAAGGACTCGAAGTAAAAGCCCTTGGAGCTACTCTCAGCCATCGCTCGTTTCTTTTTGGTGGCCATCTCCTGGTTTTGCACGATACCCACCGAATGAGTGCCGTTGTGCAGTGGAATGAACCATGCCCACCCGCTCGCGTCTAAGGAAGTACCCTATTAGCCTTTACTCTGGCGATGCTGGCCACGCAGTCGAAGCCGTCATCGCAGACGTACCTTTGAGCGCTTCAAAGTATGGAGCGCCTTCTTTGTGCGTCCCAACACCATGGACACCGCCACCCTTCCAGTAGCTCCAGCTGGCGATGTTCTTGAGGCCCTGGTTGAAGTGTCGATTCTTGAGATACTTGGTGCTAATCAGACCAGCGCGACCTGACGCATCAACAATGTAGTCGAGCGAAATCGTGCCAGAGCTTCCGTCCTTGCGAGTCCAAGTTGCAGATTTGGGACGACCAGGATTGCGATCATCAGATTCGGTCGCGGAGAACTCGATGGATGCGACCTTGGTCTCGTCAAATGTCTTGACGCCGCATTCTGCCGCATGCCTGAACAGCAGGTCATCGGCTTCGGATCGAACCACATTCCAAGCGTAACCGCCGGGGCCACCCGCAGCGACGAAGTCGGTATCTGAGTGAACATCAACGGTCAGTAGCTCACTTACAAAGCGTGCTGGTTATGGAGAGAGTGTTTTGAACTTACATGTCTCAGGTCTAGACCAATTGAGGCGGAAGGCACCTCCTTTCTGTAGACAAGTGTCAGAAGCCATCACCATATGCTTCACTCTGCGTACTCCAGAGGTCTTATAGTTACCTTGATGTTAAAACCATGAGCATCCCACTTCTCATAGGCATCGATGAACTTGAGGAAATGGCGCATGGACGGAAGCATGCTTTCGCCGACATGGTATCTGATGCATGAGTAAGACAAGTTCATCCACCTCCGCTGAATATTTCCCCACTGTCAACGTGAAACTTACCTTGGAAACTTGTCTGCCTCCAGGAGGACCACGTCAATGCCCTCACGTGCAAGAGCAGAGGCAGCATATGACCCAGCTGGTCCACCACCAACAACCAACACTGTGCATTTTGACGGAACGGTTGCCATGTCTGCGAACTGTCCAAGAAGTAGTCTATTTTTCGAACTATAGTCGAATTAGAAAAGAGTGGTCGTTTGGCCCAATCTCCCTTGAGGAGGAGATCATAGAACACTTATACGAGGTTCTTTGGTTTGGGGATGCATCTTGGACGCTGCATTCAAAATGTGCATACAACTCCGACTCTTTGCGTCCATGACCGCCGATCCAGAAGTTTTGCCTCCAAAAATCTCATCTGAACAACTCAAGCGCTGAGCAATTGTCCGATGCATTGTTTTCCAGGGTTTACTCCCGCGGTTCGGGGGGTTTTCGGGGGGTTGTTGGGTCAATAGGACGGTTCTCGGAATCCGCCTCTCTCCTCCGACGTGTGCCACACGAAGCATGGAATGTATGGTTCGCATTGACATGGCTTTCGCAAGACATTGCAACCGTCAGCTAACTGCATGTAAGGACTCTACAACGTTCGGTGGGTGAACATTTGATCTGCGGAGCTACTGCACAGGGGTACAACTGCGGTTCTGATTCGATCTATGCAGTAATGTAAGCAGACTGATTGGACGCAAAGCAATCTTAGCTATGGCTGGATAGCTTCGCATATCACATATTCACCCACCGTACGTTGTACAGTGGATCCAGTCGCACACTCGCACCACACGAAACCGCCGGCTTCGTTGGTGTCAAGGATGTGAGATTAGAGCTGCCTTCATGGCGCTTTGAGGCTGCACCGCCCGACCAAAATGGAAATGTCCCACGCTGACCGGCTGAGAGGCTGAAAACGTGTACTGCATGGTGGCACATACGACGGCAACTTGCAAGGGTGTTGAGAAGGCGGCGAATTGTTGCACACCGCAAGAAAAGCCGCAAAACAAGCCCCGAGCATCTCCTCAATGGCTTAGGAGAGCATTGCGACCTTTGGACGTATGCTCCGACTGCGGTAGATGCCCAGGTGTCCATGGTAGCACACACATCTTCCTAGCTAATCTTTCACCGCTTTCATACCCACGGTACAACAATACGACTGCCGGTTCTGAGGTTTCTCCGAACATCCCATGAGCACATCATACTCAGCGTCAAGTCCAACACCGTTTACTTTTCCTCGTGCATTGTGCAGCTTCACCTTCACTGGAACGCACATATCTCCGATGGGACTGAACAAAAAGCCCAAGGGCTTTTACTCTTCTGGTTATTGGGACGATTATCTGTCCACGCAATTGACTAGTCTCCCGTCTCTCCTCGACGTTGATGATAGCATTTCGAAATGTGTCGTGCGGTTTTTGGGCTGCAATCCTGGGAGCATGCAGCTCCAGGGAACCAACACGTACCTGGTCGGTACAGGAAGTTCGAGGATACTTATCGACACTGGCGAGGTAACTCGGCCCCTGCCCGGATGTGTTCTTCCATCGAAGCCCACGCGCTGAACTGACGAACGGTAATGCTAGGGTGTTCCACGATGGATCATGAACTTGACCAAATATCTCGAAGATCACGACATAACGATCTCTCATGCGCTTCTCACACATTGGCACGGCGACCACACCGGCGGTCTCTCCGATCTGCTTGCCTATGATCCGGCTATAATCGTTCACAAGAACAAATCCGAGCAAAAGCAACAGCCGATTATGGATGGTCAAATATTCCGTGTGCAGGGCGCAACACTGAGGGCAGTGCTAACGCCTGGGCATGCGACTGATCATACATGTTTTATCTTGGAAGAGGAAAACGCGTTGTTCACCGGAGATAACGTCTTGGGCCACGGCTTTAGCGTGGCTGAGGATTTAACTGAGTACACGAGAAGCCTCCGCTCAATGGCAAGCTTTGAGTGCATGGTCGGTTATCCTGGCCACGGGGCCGTGATACATGACCTACCGCAGGTGATGAAAAGGTACATAGCTCAGAGGGACTTTAGGGAGCAGCAGATCTATTCAGCACTGGTCCGGGGAGCTTCCGCTCGTCAATCATGCCACAGTGCTAGCAGCAACAGTAATATCATACACGGCTACGTAGCTGATGGAGATGAAGAGAAGCACGGGAGAACACGTGGAGTAGACGGCCTGTCAGTCACTGACATAAGTACCATTGTTTACGGAGAGCTCACCAGGGACTCTGGCACGTTCGAATCTGCTCTGAAGCCTGTGCTGAATCAGGTTCTCTTCATGTTGGCAGATCACGGCAAAGCGACTTGGGAGATGGTTGAAAGATGCGGAACGAGGTATTGGTCTCCTCGGTGAGACAATCTACGGGCTAGCAGGCATGAAATGATACCACGTGCTTTCTGTATAGTCTTGACCGCGACCCGAGATCAGTGCGATACTAATTTTTTAAACCTCTTGTCTATACACATGATGCCTCAATTGGTTGAAAGCGACAACCACGAGAATGCCAGGAGCACCACATGTACCGCGAATAACAGCATTTCCATCTTGACGTTCAGGCGATGTGCTCAAGAACCGAGATTCAAGTCAGCCAAAAAAAAACGTAATCTTGCCTTGTTCCGAGAACGGCGATTGACGTTCTGGAAGCATTCTGGAGGTTGAAGATGCTGCCTTAACGCTGACCGCTTTCCGACATCCAGATTGCGTCCCGAGTTCACAGCACAGAGTGCAATCCCAATGGATTGGCTCGGACTCCGAGCTGTTGAGTATTCCGCGGTCGGACACATGCTTACGTGCAATTCACCGCCGGCGTATCCCGGAACCAGCTGTAGGCGAGATTTTGATGCAGACCTTGTCAGTCTTGCTCTGCGCTATCTGGATGTATACTATAGAGTGGTTTCAGAGGACAGCGACGCTAACCAACAGCCAATTATCAGCACCGCTCCAAACGGATTGATAAGACGAGCGAATGGAATATAGACCATAAAGAGGCGCTAATTTCCTCTATCTAGAGTCTTGACGAGGACGTGAATGGCATCGTCCCAGCACGACAATGGAGAACGACGCTTCCACACCTGCCTCCAAGCTCGCGACGCTCAACGTTGACGATGTTCAATCCACGGCATTTGTTCTCTTCAGTCACGAATTCCCGAGTGGTGATGTGTCGGGTCTATTGCGAAGGCTCCACAAATCTGCCAAGCTACCTCGACATTACCTTCTTGCCCGCTATTTGCTTCAGTGCGCCTCGGTCCTGAAACAAGAAGTTCGCAAGCTGCCACGGCAGCAGCGAGAAGCCATTCCACCCTTCAACGACTTCGCTACACTAGCTTCGCACTGGGAACAGCTGCGTAATGGTTCCACGGGCGGTGCATGGGAGGGCGCTTTCGTCTGCCTCTATGAAATTGCCATGTTGATTGGGTGAGTTCTTGTCCAGGGGATCTTATAAGAACCTACACTAATCGAAACTCATCAGTCACCACGAAGCGAATGATATTCCATACCAGCAGAAGGGAGATGGCGACTTCAACGCAGCGTGCTTGGCAGGCATCAGCGTTGGTCTCTTCTCCGCTGCAGCAGTAGCCGTGTCCACTTCACTCACAGACCTCGTCCATTTCGGAGCCGAATGCGTGCGGATTGCCTTCGTGTTCTGTGCTCACGTGGGCCGTACTTCCCAGCTTCTTGAAACCACTCTGCCGGAAGGGGCAGTAACATCGCCCACAAGTTGGGCATCGGTGGTGATCGGTGTACCAGCCGATGTGATACAAATGGAACTGGATCGCTTCAATGGCCAAAACATCACCAGTGATATCTGTACGATGACTACTCCGTTGACTCGGATCAGCATTAGTCACATCGACAGCGCTTCAGTGGGCATAACAGGCCCTCCGGCCCGCCTTGCAGAGCTCTTCAGCCAGTCGCAGATACTTGGCGCATCACGGCACGCCCCATTACCCATCTTCGGGGGTCTATGCCATGTTCCCAACGTCTACGACATCAACGATGTACAAGCCATAATCGAGAAAGCCACGGTTCTGGAAAGTTGGGGTGCTCGTTCCGTTCAGCTACCACTGCTCTCGCCACATACAGGCGCATTCTTTCCAGCCACGGATGGGCACCAGTTGATAGAGGCCATCTGTACTGAAGCTCTGACCAAGCCTCTTTACTTCGATCGGCTTGCCGAGGGTGTCGTGAAACATATTTCGAATGATCCAATACTGAGGACCGTCCCATCGTGTCGAATTCTTCATTATCAAACATCTCTCCTCTCAGACACTATCATCTCTAGCGTCACGGATATGCTCGCACCGACTCGTGTGGTACGCCAAGATCTGCTTGACTGGGTCATGCAAAACGATCCCACATTTCATCTACCTTACGGGAACCCTGGCTTACAGCAGGACGCGAAACTGGCTGTGGTTGGTATGGCATGCCGCATGCCCGACGCTGATAATCCCGACCAATTTTGGGACCTCATGATGAACGGCCGTGACACCCACACCGAAATCCCGTCGGATAGATTTGACCTTGACGCGCATTTCGACCCCAGTGGACAGACTGAGAATGCTGTCGGAACGCGTTTCGGCAACTTCATCTCCAATCCCGGGCTTTTCGATGCTGGGTTTTTCAATATGACGCCACGCGAGGTACGTTGATGATATTGTACAGATTCAACTGCGGATCGGGCTTGCTGACATGAGAACTGCATTGTAGGCTCAACAGACAGATCCAATGCAACGCCTGGCGCTTGTCACGGCCTATGAGGCGCTCGAGATGGCTGGCCACGTGCCCGATCGTACGCCATCCTCTCACGTCTCGCGGACTGGGACCTACTATGGCCAAGCCAGTGACGATTACCGCGAGGTCAACGCAAGCCTGAAGATTGGTACCTACGGTATTACCGGTACTGAAAGGGCTTTCGGTAATGGCCGTATCAATTATTTTTTAAATTTCCAAGGACCGAGCTTCAATGTCGATACGGCATGCTCAAGCGGCCTGGCCGCGGTTCATGCAGCTTGTTCGGCGCTATGGGCTGGCGATGCTGATACTGTAGTTGCTGGAGGCCTGAATGTTATCGTAAGCTTTTGCAGCCGCGATTGAGGAGAAAGCGATACTGACTTGACGATCGCAGACAAACCCAGACATCTACTGCATGCTAGGCAAAGGCCATTTCCTCTCGCAGACAGGACAGTGCAAGGTATGGGACGCGGGAGCCGATGGCTACTGTCGAGGAGACGGTGTCGGTTCCGTGGTGATCAAACGGCTTGAAGACGCAATAGCGGATAATGATCATGTCCTGGCGACCATCGTCGCCGGTGCCACGAACCATTCTTCGGAAAGTATTTCGATCACGCAGCCACATGCTGGCGTGCAGAAGGACAATTACCGGCAGGTCATGAATCAGGCAGGCGTCAGCCCCCTGGACGTCAATTTTGTCGAGTTACACGGTACAGGAACTCAGGTTGGCGACGCCATCGAATCGGAGTCAGTGCTCAGCTTCTTCGCGCCTCTCGGTCAGCGCCAGCGCCCTGAACAGCGATTACACCTGGGCGCGGTTAAGTCCAATATCGGACATGGTGAAGCTGCTGCTGGAGTTGCGTCGCTGATCAAAGTCCTGTTGATGTACCAACACGGTCAGATTCCACGCCACGTCGGTATCCAGACGACGATGAATCCGGTCGTGGCTCGGCACCTCGCGAATCGCAACGCTGGTGTTGCTTCCGTTAACACTCCTTGGCTGCCAATGTCTGACAAAGGGGCACGTTACTCTATCGTGAACAGCTTCGGTGCGCACGGCGGCAACACAACACTGCTGCTTGAGGATGCACCAGTGGCGTCATCTACCGAGGGAGACGACGAAGACGGTGCGTCAGCCTGCGCAGTGATTTGTGTCTCGGCCAAAAGCAAAGCGTCGCTCCGAGGAAATATCAGTGGGCTGCTCCGCTATCTTGACACTCATCCGAGCACAAGACTCAAGGACCTCGCTTACACAACGTGTGCTCGTCGGATGCACCATCATATTCGAATCGCTGCATCTGTCTCGAGCACTGAGGAGCTCCGGTCCTTCCTGCAGGCTGCCACTAGCGACGTCGATGCGCATGCCAAACATGTCTCCGCGGCCACGCCAGAGACCGTCGTGTTCGCTTTCTCAGGCCAAGGCTGCTTTTACCGGGGCGCCGCAGCACAATTGTTCGAAAAGGCACCGTTCTTCCGCGACGAGGTCCTGCAGCTCGATCGTGTCGTTCGGCAGTTGGGGTTCCCCTCAGTCCTCACTGCTATAACCAACGTCGATGTTTTCAGTTCTTCGTCAAGTACTTCCAGCAGTGATGGCGACAGAGACTACAACTTTGCGGCCTCTATCGACAGTACCAGTACAACTTCGGTGCAAGCGGCAGTCGAGAGCCCGATTGTAACCCAACTCGCCCTCGTGGTTCTCCAGGTTGCCCTCGCGCGGTACTGGGGTCTCCTTGGAATCATACCCAGCGCCGTGATCGGACATAGCCTGGGAGAATATGCCGCTATGGTCATAGCTGACGTCTTGTCCGTGGCCGACGCTCTGTTCTTGGTAGGAAAACGAGCGCAACTCATGATGGCTGCCTGCACACAAGGAAGCCATACCATGATGTCCGTTCGTGGTGCCTCCGCCGATCGTGTCGCGGAGTTATGCCAGGCGAGTGGCAGAGAGTACTACTATGAAGTCTCGTGCTTGAATGGACGCAACGACACAGTCTTTAGCGGTCCCCAAGCAGATATCAACGCCCTGCGCGATATGCTACAGAGTGTATTTGGGCTTAAGTGTGCCGTACTCGACATACCCTTTGCCTTTCACTCGGCCCAGCTGGATCCTATCCTCGATGATTTCGAACAGGCTGCTCGGCGTGTGACATTCAAAGCGCCCAGTATTCCGGTCTTGTCTCCACTCCTTGGGCAGTGCATCTCCGGGGGACAGATTATGAACGGGACTTATCTACGGCGTGCCACTCGGGAACCCGTCGATTTCGTCTCAGCGCTGAATGCTGCGGCCGCGGAAGGCCTAATCGATGGGAAGTCCACCTGGATGGATATAGGCCCTCATCCTGTCTGTACTTCCTTCGCCCGTAACTTCTCTGAGGCTGGAACTGCCCATACTTTGGCGACGATGCGAAAAGGTGAGGACAACCTGACTACCTTGACTGAAAGCTTAGCGGCCCTCTTCTCACGGGGCGTACCCATTGCGTGGAATGAGTATTTCGCTCCAAACGAAAAGTCGCATCGCCTGCTTTACCTCGAGCCATACCATTGGAACCAGAAGAACTACTGGATCCAGTATGAGGGTTCGTGGACACTGGATAAGGCACATGCAGGTTTGCAGAAGAGCGAGAAAGTTGCAGACAATCCGACATTCTTCACCTCATCAGTGCAGCACATTGTTTCTGAGGATATGGATGCATCTTCAGTACGAATGGCGGCAATCTCAATTTTGTCCCACTCCGACCTTGTTGGGGCAGCAGCCGGCCACAAAATAAACGGGCGCAGCGTCGTTACTGGGGTACGTCATACATCCACTTCCAGATTTCCTTCGTGTTCCTCATTACGTTCATTAGCGCACTTGCTAGTGCCGTTGCTGACTTTATTCAGAGTATATGGGCAGATGTCGCGCTGACTGTTGGCGAGTACCTGTACAAGCGGCTGGTTCCGGACGCTGGAAGGCTTTACATGGACGTGAAGAATATGGAAGTTGTCGAGGCCGTGGTGCTGCACGACGAGACATCCCCCGCGTCGACACCGGCACAGAAGATTCGAATCGAAGGATTGTTAAACATATCTCGAAAAGAAACCAAAGTCAGCTTATATTCGGCAAACGCAGACGGGACTCAAAAGACGGACAAAGCTTTCGCAACCGCAACAGTCTGCTACGAAGATGCACAGACCTGGCACGAGGAGTGGCAGATGAACTCACATCTCGTTGCCGCGCGTGCCGCTGCGCTGTGGAAAGGAACAGCAGGCGAGGACCCGTTGAACGATGGGGTAGTGAGCAAACTCTCCCGCAGCGCCGTGTACCAGCTCTTTGCGAACGTCGTAGACTATGGGGCGCGATATCGCGGGATGCAACGCGTGGCACTGGCCGAGAACACCCTGGAAGCGGCCGCCGACATCCTCCTGGACATTGACCGCCACGGAACTTGGCATACACCACCTCACTGGATCGACAGCACTTTCCAGTTGGCTGGTTTCGTTATGAATTCCTTTGGGGTGCAAGGTGATGGAAAGTCGGCTGGATCATCTCGCGACTTTTTTTACATCACACCAGGCTGGCGTCACTTCCGCCTGGCCGAGTCGCTTGAGTCAGGTCCCGATATCAAGTATCGCAACTACGTTCGCATGTTCCCCGTCGAAGGCGAGATCGGTGCGTTCGCTGGTGACATATATCTCCTGCGTGGTGAGAAGGTTGTAGGAATATGCGCGGGAATCAAGTTTAAACGGGTCCCGCGTGCTCTGATGCCCATCATGTTCCCCCGTCGTCAGGGTCGGGAGGCGGCCGGCAAGTGCCACGATCATGGACTGCCGCCAATGGACACTGCCTCTAGCACCAGTCGTGTGCATCTGCAGGCAATTCCTGCGCCTATCCTCGGTGGTCTAAGCAACTCGAAGCCGCCCGTTGCCGTGAGCAAGCCCCAGCAACAAGGGCGGACAGAATCAGTCCAGATGGTACAAGTCGCGCCGCAGCCTGTGGGATGTACTCGGCAAGGGCCAGCCGAAGGTGGAAAGAAGAAAGACCCGCGAGTAGACTCGTGCCTCCAGCTCATAGCGGACGAGACAGGGCTCGATTTGGACGAGCTGTCAGACAATGCAGCTTTCGCCGAGTTGGGTGTGGATTCCTTATTGTCGATTACGCTTTCTGAGAAGATCCGTGTAGAGTTGGGTATCCAAGTCAAGGCCTCCATTTTCCTGGAATGCACAACCGTGCGGGACTTGGTGGATTGGATGGAGAAACATGCACTCTAGATTGTGGCGTCATGGACTGCGATGTCAAGCCACGTAACAGCTTCGTCAAGCATCTGCCTCTACATCGCCTGAACTGCTATAAGTAAGCAATCAGCGACTTTAACAGCGCGCACAAGGCAGGTGCTTGAGCGAAGATGACAGGGATGAAAGGGACACGGAAATACGAAGCTCTATTCTTATAGCCTTGATGTGTTCCCCTTTCTTTCCGTTCCTTCCTTGGACATGTCGCGTGGCTTCGGAGAACGGTACTCTGCGTTAACAGCTAATTCGTGGTGAAGATGTCGAACGCGACGCGTCGGGATGCAAACGCGACCCGCAACACTAATTTTAAGCGAGCTAACTTACGTCATCGCGCCGCAACCCTTCATCGTGACCTCAGTACCTCCGTTCAACACTTCTTCTCCCTCATATCCCGACTGCAGAGACTTCAGTGTGTGCGTAGACCGTTTTAGTACAAGAATTCTGTGTATAAGGCCTTGCCGTTGCTCTTGCTATGTTGCACCGCAGTCGCGTTCGATGCTCGTTTGCGCCGAGACGCTCTCGCGCACGACCATCGCCTTGCCGTAAGTGAAGGCAGCTTTCCGGCCGCCCGTAAGCCAAAAAGCATGATTGAATGTGCAGTTTCACCTCAAGCTCGGCGCTAGCAGCCGATTCTCTGAACTTTTCCGAACTGCTCATATCGACGGCTACCTACAGCGCTTCTCACATCGTCCATTTGTCACCTGGACAGACGCAACTGCCATCTCTACGGACTCGACGCATCACCTTCTGCAACAACGCGACAATGCCGCGACACCACAACACGAAAGCGAAGGACGTGGAGCACCTGATCTTCGTGAAGAACGTTCCCGCTCATGTTGCGGACGGTCCTCTCCTGGATCTGTTTGCGCGCTACGAGCCGACGAGAGTCAAGAATGTCTATCCCACCAGCGACATCACCACGGTGGTATTTTCCTTTCCGACGTCCGACGAAGCATGCTTCGCGAAAGAGGATACAGACGGCATACGCCTAGAAAGTAAGTGGAGCTTGTCTGTCATCAGCGTGTTTTCGGTGTGCGAAATGGCGTAAACTAAGACTGTGTCTTTGCGTTCAGATGTGGTTCTGCGGGTGGAATCATTCGACAAGTTCCGCTCAGTCCGCTACTTGCGGGATGAGCGCAATGCGAACCGACCTCTAGGCGCTGTAGACGACAACGACTACTACGAAGAAGAGGTGAAGAGCCCACCAAACTACAGTCTCGAATTGGAAGGCACCACCCTGATCCGGCCGAGTGCTCCACTACAACAAAGCAATGGCACCTCAACATGGGCTCAAATCGCTAGAAACACCAATCCACTGGGTATGGCACCACTCCCAGCACCTCAGGTGGCATCTCTGCATCCTGCGACCGGCAAGGAAAACGGTTCGCCAACTCAAGCCGCTGAAGCAACTCTGCGCAGCCCTACCGGCCCAGACACCAGTGACACACTCTCCGACTCCGCTGTCATCGACAACACTTCCCTGGAAGCCCTCAGCATGACATCTACTGGGGACGCTGACGACGAGGACGATGATGCTGTCTGGAAAGGACAGTCTCACCCGAGCCGCAATAAATTGGTGCCAGGCCATGTTCGGGTAGCCTTGGCGGCGCCCATCGACTCGACTGATACGATCCGGAACCGTCATTGCTCGGACTGTATATTCTGCCAGATGCGTGCGCTTTCGCGTAGCTAGTCGCTGGCGAGAGGAGAGCAAGAGATGGATCGATCGACCGTTAATGAGAGGGAAGGATGATCAAGAGGAATTTGCAGCAAAGGTTCCGATGTTTTTGGGCTCAGAAACGCCGCCTGCGAAGCACCAACGTTACTTGCAGATCGCGATACATTGCTAGAGGATGGCATTGCTCTCTTGCGTCATGCAGAAGTCAACATGATGCTCCTCGTTTATTTCTCACTGTCATCTTGTGCTAATGCGCTCTTGCGCCCGTCTCATCGTGCTACCTTCCAACATCGCATTTACTAGTGTCACTCCGCGTTTGACTCCCCTTCACTGAAAGGATTGGCACTCTCATCGTCGTCCGGCCAGAGCTTCATCAGTAAACCATGTGCCTCCTTCCACTCATCATTCCAACTGCCATCTGTGCTTCATTGTTCCACATCGTTAGCCATCTCTCCATCCACTAACAGAAGCATACAGCGTACCCCAACTGAATCGCCTTACCAGCCAACTGCCACGCGCGAAGCAAAATGGCCGTGGCGACAAGGTCGTAGGGCTTGCGCGCTGTCTTGCAGAATGTGGGCTCTCTTCTAGACTCAGGTCCGAGCATAAACGTTTCGTGGGACTTCTCGGAGCCGTTGAGATGAATGCCATCCGCGATATCGATTATAGCGGGATCAGTATCCTCGCCGGAGCCGCCGTAGTAGCTAAGTGGCACCTTCGCTTCGTCGACGATGTGCTGCGCATCCGCAACAAGTTGCGGCCATATCTCTAGCCATTTAGTCGTGCCGACGATGCACCAATGATGTATACAGCTAAGAGGTCCGGAGTCAGTACGGGTGGAATAAGTCGAACGACAATGTGAGTACTGACCCCATGGTGTTACTGAACTTGGACACTGATCACGTTTTTTTAACGAGGGCTAGAATGGAATGATTGGAGGTTGTAGTCGCGGGACCAGTTCTTTATAGTCTTTTTCGTCCAACTACAATAAGCCAGCGCGAGCAAGCTGTCGGGACTTCTGCCTGATTTGGGTGGTACACGATGCCTTCACGCTCTCAACAACGCGTTGAAGCCTGGAACGTCACACCATCGCAACCAATGATTGGCTGCTCGACAGCGCGCTCCACGTGATTGCGCGTCACTACGACCTTTTTCAAATTGCTGACTTTTTTGTTTATCGTCAGCCAGTCACTGCCATCTACCTCCTGAACAACATCAAAGACTCCAGATTCCAGCTCAACGCAACTCGGGCACTGCGCAACATGGCGACCACTTCCCCGATCCTCGATGGCAGTGTCAGCAAATCTATCGCACAGGCCCTCTCTAAGCTCCTCCCGAATTCCACGTATGCCTGTGGTGGAACAATCAAGGTCGCTCCGTCAGCCACTCAGCCATCCTCCGCGGAGCCTATCACCATCCGCTGGGACTCCGCTACCTCGATCGAGAAGATCACTCTGCCACTTGCGGCTGGCGATCATGAGTCAGTCGAGAAACTTGTCGCAGGAACGCAGCCTGCCAGCTTCGGCTTCCAAGGACAGGACGTGATCGACGAGACCTATCGTAAAGCATCCAAGCTCGACACGTCTGCCTTCTCCACGAACTTCTGTCCTTATGAGGCTGGAATCATCGATGTCATCGGTCAAGCACTCCTGCCCAAGGTGCCCAGCTCTGCTCAGGGTATCCGTGCAGAGCTGTACAAGCTCAACGTAAGTCTCACATAATCCTGAAGGCCCTCGCGTACTAAAATCTCGGAACCAGATCTACCAAGGTCGCTCTGGCATGTTCAAGGCTCATGTCGACACTCCTCGCTCGGACTTGCAGATCGGTTCGCTCGTTGTGTGTCTCCTATGCGAGCATGAGGGCGGCCAGCTGGTAGTGCGTCATCAAGGCCAATCCACCACCTTCGACTGGTCTGGACCTACTACCGATCTCAAATGGGCGGCGTTCTATAGTAACTGCGAGCACGAGGTTCTCGAGGTAACCTCCGGCCATCGCATCACCCTCACGTACAACCTCTATGTTCGTCACGGTCTCGGTGCGATCGCGGGCCGCAGCGATACACTCGATGCTCGGCTGCTACCGTCATACGCAGAGGTCAAGGATGCCTTGGCAAAGCCCGAGTTCATGGCAGAAGGTAAGTGATATCTGTCCAAGGAGAAATTTCTCGTATCGAAGATATCCAGGAGGTCTTCTCGGCAAATACTGCACCCACGCCTATGCCCACGCCACGAAGGAGGGCGCCTCCGCTCTCCCCTCTGTCCTCAAGGGCTCCGACATGATCGCCTACGAGGTTTTTCGTGCCCTTGGCGTCGAGATCCTCGTCCGCACCATCCTGCAAAACATTCGCGAGCACTACTATGACAGCGACGAGATTGAGGGTGACTTGCTTACTCACACTCATGTGGGAAATGGTCTGTGGGAGCCAATCAACACCAATATGGAGTGGCGCGAGTGGTATGACATGACCGAGATCTACGAGTCTTTCAGCAGCTTGAAGAAGGTCACCTGGCTGAATGCACCCACTGCCGAGACGAAGAGTATGCAGCTTAGCTTTCTTCGCGTAGGTTGTTCATCTCAAGGGACATGATCTTGCACTAACGAACTTTCAGTATGGCAACCAGGCCGAGGGCGACTTTGCGTACAGCTATTGCGCGCTCCTCTTCAGGATTCTCCCTTACGCCGAGCGTGTCGAGGTAAGTGCTCTAAAACTGCCCGGAGGTATGATCGTGAACTAACGTTGCATGTAGATCGCGAAGAAGTATGGCTACGTCTTCTAAGGCCCTCCATGGCAGTCAAACATACGCAACGCAACAGGATTTGATCCTGATTTGATACTGGAGATATGGATGGACCGTTGTTGCGTCTGTGTTGACATGGATGAAGGTACACGACTTTGATATGCAATCATTGGTGATATGGCCTGGAAATACGGCTCGTAAGGCGTTGTATGCCTCAGAAGAGATGGCTGGATGTATTCAAAGTCTTGCGACGACATTCGAGAACATCCGCATGAGCTTCTGTTCAATTTTCTTACTTACTCAACATTGCCCACCTTGCCTTTGGTGTGAATTGAACGCTTAAGAGCCACCTTGATCCCAAGAAGAGCGCGCGGTGGAGGTGATGCCTTTGAATATCAGAAATTGCAATACTTCCAGCGCTCGTAGACTCACAGCAAACCTACAAGTCAAGGATGAGATCGATCAAACTTTGCGCTTGAATCGAATAACTTTGACACCATGACTTCTCGAGCATGCGCATCTTCGGCACAGCTTGATTCACCGCCCGGCCTTGACCCATCGTCACTTCACAGTGCATTGCATATTTCCACAAGCGGTTAGTCCCACGAGTCGCACTTTTGGACGCATCCACATCACCGCGAAGGCCCGCTAAACTCCTCTCACGTCGCTCGACCGTCACTTGAGTTCACAGTCCTCTACATTTTTAGATTCACCATAATCTTCCGCTCCTTTGACCAGACCCGCAAACATTTCCCGCAAACACGAGCACAACCACACTCTTTCACATGCCTTCGCCCATTCGCCCCAGCGCAACTTTCGCCTCCTCTTCGAACCGCAACCCTCACTCTTGCCTACTCGTCGACTGCATCTGCTCACATACTCCCCTAACCAAGTCGCCGCCGCATACACACCAAGCGTCACCCGAATATATCGCTAGCAAATATCATATCAAACATGACCAAGTCGAACAAAGGCATGAAGGAGCACAAGAAGGTGCAGAAGAAGAAGGCGATCGCTAAAGGCGCTGCCGCTGCCAAAAATTCGAAACAGAGCAAGACGGTCAAGGTCGAGATGAAGAAGATGGAGGTTCCGGATGTCACGCACACCGTCGATGAGGTCGCGATTGAGCTGTCACCAACCACCAAGGAGGTCGTCGCCCCAGTCACCCCTCGCCATGATGAGCTGGAGGGTACATCAGCAGAAGACGCGACTACGGTTCCCCTCGCCGACTCATCCGCCGATAGCTGTCCGCGGATAGGTAGCATGATCTTTGACCAGCACATTGTCGGACGTCAGCCCTCTGGATCGTTCCAGCCCATCTCTTCGACCGCCTGCACGTCAGCCACCTCCGACGACATCGACAATGCGACATCGACTGAAGCCTTCGACATCCACGCGCACCGCAAAGCACTCGAAGCCGCACTCTACGATGCCATGGAGTCGCCGATGAAGCGCCTGGCGCGTCTCGCCAACGTCAAGTCCGCGTCTGCAGAGTTCTACGAGCGTGATAACGATTGCGACTCCAATTCTCCTGACTTAGGTCTTGCAGAGGTTGCCGACACCCCCAAGCACGCGAGCGATGATAACAGTTTTAGTCGCCTGCCCGTGACCGTCGAATTGCCTGCTGCTGCACCACGCGCTCGATCGATCACTATCGACGAGCTGTTCTCCAAGGTGTCGGAACGCGGAACCCCATTCGCTGGTCACTCGGATGCGCAAGTCTCGTATACTCTAGCGGATATTGAATCGCAGCTCGCTCGCTCGATCTCCGCCGATCAGCTATTTTCCAAGGTATCGGAATCAAACTCTTCCCTTCTCAGCCACTCAAAGGCATCTGTCTCGTATAAATTAGCCGACGTGGAATCGCAACTTACCGTCATGCACGGTCGCGCAAAGTCGCCAACTGAGAAGCAGATTGAGAAATGGACCTCAATCATTGTCTCCCAACTTTTCGTCGCCGCCACTCTCGAACAAAACCTCGTCGTCGAGCTACCGGCTGCAGCCGGTGACGAATATTGCCGCCGCGCTCGCAAGCTGACGGTCATCGAGGCTGGTATAGAATTCGGCTGCGGAGACCAAATCTCCGAATCTAAGCCTTTGCTAGACCCTGCTATTGTGAGCTTCAAGGTCGCAGAAGCCCATCCGCTCGTCGATCCTGCCATCGTTAGCTACAAGATCAACCAGACAGGTGCAGATGCCAAGAGCATTCGAAGCCACAGCTCTGGATCATGGGACAACGGCCTCTCTCCTGAGCGCTCGGTGTACGACGACCGCCCGTACACGCCTGCTACCTTCTACTCCACCCCACGCACCCCGCCTCCATGCGATCAGTATGGCAACACGTTACTGTATGGCCCGCACGATGAGCCATTTGTGCCCGACTATTCACGTCGGCCGTCGTCACAAAGCTTTATGCCCGACGAATCTTACGCTCGAGACGTCGTTCACGAGCAGTACTGGATACAGCAGGGCGGTCTGAACCAGTCCTACTACCGAAAGATGATGCACTGCGGCCCGTATATCGGCTCGAATGCGCGTGCTGTGCACTACAGGGGCTAAGTATAACACTAAAAGCCTCCTTGATTTTGTTTGACTTCGCTTTCGTTTGTTTCAAATCTGGGAATGGTCACCTGGATGCTCTTTGCGCACTGCTTCCTCAAGCCATTTTGCGCTTTTAGCGAGCATGTCTACCAAGGTGGAAGAGTCGTTGCGACCTGTATATTGCGGTTGTAAGTTGTGAAGAATCTCTGTATATTGGTACTGCTCTTAGGTAGGGCTTGAAAAAGGTATTGTACGGATGCGTTGATTTCGGAAGATCTGGGTTGAGAGTGATCCAGAACACGATGGGGAATATAACAATGAAAAGTACACTAGTACTATACCGTGTTCATACGCGATGCCGCGTTGTATCATGTTGTGACGATGCATGGTGACAGAAGGTGAAGTGTAGGAGACAAGGAGTTGAAGTTGGCGCGTGAACAACACGCTTCAGGATTTCTAGCGTGGCGCTAACCTCATCTATGCCTCGTCGACACATTGGCGTGCCTTCAGTACCCGCAACGCTTTTCCTATCGGCATCGCATCCTGTCGCAGAGAATGTTTGACCAGTGGTCTCATCGACTTTCTTGCTCGAAAAAAGGACGAGCTGAACCGATGGAGTCGCCTTCATTGACAGACCTCGTGAACGAAACCACGGACACAACACTTCAGCCCAGTACGAGAATGTCCCAAACATGATGAACGACGCGGCCTCGCTCAACCATTGCCATGCCCTTCATCTCGAAACACGCTGACTCGCACCAATATGATCGTGGCATCTCACGGTAGCGCTCTAGATGCGGGGAAGACACTAGACTTGAACTACTCCCACAATCTACACTAGATTCAGATCGCGTCTATTTAAGACGCACTACACACCATCTACGCATCTTCTAAATATCCACCATCCACCACACTCATTGCCTCGTCCCACTCATTATGTCCAAACGCTCCGGCCCCCTCGCGCCCGGTGTAGCATTCATAACAGGCGGCGCCCGCGGCCTCGGCAATGCAGTCGCCGTATCATTCGCAAAGGAAGGCGCTCGTGGCGTCGTGCTAGTCGACGTGCAAGACGAAGCAACCTTCGCTCAAGGGAAAAAGAACGTCGAAGCATACGGCACTGAAGTATTGCCTCCCCCTTTCGCCCTTACCTTACAGCAATGTTGACCCACTCACAACAGTGTCTCACCATCCACGCAGACGTCACCCAAGAACCCGACATGCAGCGCGCCGTAGCCACAGCCGTCAAACACTTCAACCGCATCGACTACGCCGCCAATTTCGCAGGCATTTCTGGGCCCCTGGAACCAATCACCGATTTGTCCCTCGATGGCTGGAACGCAGCGCAAAACGTTAACTCTACTGGTATTTTCCTAGCGACAAAGTACGAAATGCGCCAGATGGTGTCGCAAGCTAGCATTGAGGGCGTCGAAGCGAATCGCGTCCCGCAGTCAGGGTCGATAGTAAATTGCGCTTCTGTGAATTCTTTGCAGACTATGCCCACGACCGCTGCGTATACGGCGAGTAAGCATGCGTGCGCGGGGTTGACGAAGACGGCTGCGCTGGAAGGTCGGGCTCACAATATCCGTGTTAATAGCGTGAGTCCAGGGTTTCTGAACACGAGTCTCGTGGCGCCGATTGGGGACACGGAGTTGTGGCGGGGGTGCGAGAGGAGGCAGGGGCGAAGGGCGGAGTTGGAGGAGGTGGGGGATGCGGTTGTAATGCTGAGTTTGCCGCGCATGAGTTTGGTGAATGGAGTGAATCTGTTTATTGATGGTGGGTTCACGGTGAATGAAGGGTCGGAGTGATGGATGGGATAAGGGGTTTAGACTTCTTTTGTTTTGCTGCTCTTTCTCCATGGTACATTGCAAGTAAGATGATGGCCCTTGATGATATTTATTATGATGCATTCAGCTTTCCAGCTTCTTCGAGCAGATCATGATTTTGATATGGTCGTCTTTATGTTGCACCAGCTCATCGAACCCCTGCTTCACGATGTCGTCGATATGAATGCGACTCGTCACCATGGTTTTCAACTCCTTGAATCTACCTATCCTATGATTAGCTCGTTCCTATCCACCATCTCTGTTTCGACCTACCTTTCACGAACGCATCGACAGTCTCTCTGAAGTCCCTATCATCATACGCAAATGCACACTTGACCGTAATCTCCTTCAAAAAGAAGTCCATGAAAGGTACCGACATCTACGAATGATCAGCCAGCATAAGAGCCAGGAATTTCGTGAACATACCGGGGCTCCCCAAATCGCCAGGTTCACATAAAAGCCC
>Ga0265798_10002440_pt1 | contig 27524 bp, 40 predicted proteins | sample P3T30metagenome_FD_192430 | JGI IMG/M metagenome (GOLD analysis project Ga0265798, IMG submission 192430) | Plant litter microbial communities from East Loma Ridge, Irvine, California - P3 T30 | ecosystem: Environmental > Terrestrial > Plant litter > Unclassified | place: USA: California...
GGTGGCTAGACCGGGCTCCATGTAGCACAACAACTGAGGCTCGGATTATGAGCAAACCCCTTTCAACTGGCAACTCTGAACGTGGCGCGCCACGTTTTGGTGTGCTGCCAATCGTGGCGCGTGGTGAAAACCATGGCCGGTGATTGGATCAAAATGCGTACGTCGCTGGCGACTGACCCGGCGGTGATCGGGATTGCCGATCAGTTGGATATCACCGAGTTCGAGGTGGTTGGCATCCTTCATCACCTGTGGACGTGGGCCGATGCTCAGTCACGCGATGGTCACGCTAACGGCGTGACCACTCGGTGGGTTAACCGTTACGTGCATCGTGACGGGTTCGCCGAGGCGATGGTGGCGGTGGGTTGGTTGTTGGTGACGGAGACGGGCATCGAGTTTCCCAACTTCGAGCGCCATAACGGCGAAACCGCCAAGGCACGGGCCTTGGCGACGGTTCGCAAGCAAAAACAGCGCGCTTCTGTCCCTGCTTCTGTCCCGAATGTGTCACGCACTGAGCGTGACGAAAGCGTGACCAGAGAAGAGAAGAGAAGAGATAAAGAACAACAACAACAACAGCCCGCGGACGCGATTGCCGATATCGATGCCCGCAAGCGGTTCGAGATGTTCGAGGGTTGGGCACCGGACCAGGTGAGCCTGGCGCCGCACCTGAAGCTGATCGGCGTTGCTGGTGACCAGATCACGGCGCAGGTGGTGGCCGAGTTCGTTTCGTTCTGGATGACCCGCGGCGCGATGAACAACCAGGCGGCTTGGTGCCGTGAGCTGGTGGCTTCGGTGCACCGCAACGGTGTGCGCGCGGCCGCTAACCCTGTCGCTCGCTCTGGCCGCACGAGCCAGCACGTTGGCCTGCACAACCAAGACCCTCACGCCGGCCTGGAGGCCAATACCGATGGAACGTACAAGCTCTAATCCGTTGGGCGCGAGTTTGGCGCGCCTGAAGCAATCCGCCGGGATCACCGGTACTGCGCCGGCGAAGTGCGAGCAGCACGGGGATTACATCGCCAGCGTGCTGCGTGACGGCCAGCTGTCTGCCTGCCCTGAGTGTTCGCGTGCCGAGCAGGCGAGGGCCGAGGCGGCAGAGCGTGAGGAGCAGCAGCGCCAGGCTGTGACGGCTCGCCTGGAGCGGCAGCTGGGGCAGGCGTTGATTCCGCCGCGCTTCAAGACCAAGAGCTTCGCCAACTACCGGGCCGGCACTGATGGCCAGCGCGTGGCGTTGTCTGCCTGCCAGCGGTACGCCGCGGCCTTCCCTGAAAACGCGGCCACTGGGCGCTGCCTGATGCTGCTGGGCCACGTGGGCAACGGCAAGACGCACCTGGCGGCGGCGATTGCCTCGGTGGTGGTGGATGAGCACCGGCGCAACGTGCTGTACACGACGGTTTCGCGCATGTGCCAGCAGGTGAAGGCCAGTTACGGCAAGGAGGCTGCGCACTCGGAGCGCGAGGCGCTGGAGGTGTTCCGCACGCCTGACTTGCTGATTCTCGATGAGGTAGGTGCCAGCTACGGCACGGACTTCGAACGGATGGTGATGTTCGAGGTGATCAACGGCCGCTACGAGGAGATGAAGCCCACCATCGTGATCTCGAACCTGTTCGCTGACGGCCTGGCCGCTGCCCTGGGTGACCGCACGGTGGACCGCCTGCGCGAGGGCGATGGGGTGGTGGTGTTGTTCAAGTGGGAATCAGCACGGCGGGGTGTGGCGTGACCAGCGCACAGGCGCAGGCGCTGCAGCAGTTGCAGCTCGAGGGCTTCCGCGTCGAGCAGGTTGGCCGGCGGGTGATCAGGGTGCAGCGCGGGAACGATTGCCGGCTGGTGCTGGCGGATGGTGGGTTGAAACGGGCGATGGGGGCTAGGCGATGACTGAAGTGAACAAGGAAGAGCTGCGCAGGCTGGCTGAGGCGGCAGGCGCGAAACAATGGGGTTCGTTTGGATCTTATGTGTGCCCGATCAGACGGAAAGGAGAGACCACATACGTCCAGATCTGGAACGCTCTTGCTAATTGCCACCAGCCTGAAGTGACCAAGTATGTGGCCGCCGCCAACCCTGCCGCCATCCTCTCGCTGCTGGATGAAAACGAGGCGCTGCAGGGCCTGTACCTCATGCATCAGCAGTCAGAGACGCGTGAGATGCGCGATCTGAGGGCCGAGCGCGACCAGCTACGTCAGCGAATAGCGCAGCTTGAGTCGGAAGCAATTTACACAGCTGCGGGTGTTTCTTCTGATCGAGAAGAGATCAAAAGGCTCCGCGCCGAGAACGAGCGCCTGCACGCAATGACCTCTGTAACCATGGGCGTAGGTGATGGTTCTGGTCGTCTGCTAGTGCACGGCGACTACGACAGCATCAAAGCTGCTCAAGCAATCGTTTTCGAGCGCGACCAGTTCCGCGCCGAGAACGAGAGGCTTCGCACGTGTCTGCGCGAGACGACTGCTGTAGCCATCTGCGGTTTGTACGACACGCATCCGGAGGATGTGCTCAAAGCCTTCACCATCCCGGTACTGAATGAGGTGGTTGAATCCAGCGCACACCTAGTAGCGGCGGATGCTCAGGTTGAGGACTTGTACCGACGGGCGTGGGATGCGTCGGCGGCCAAGGAGGGCAACGCCAATGACTGACCGCCTGCGAGTCCGGGTCATACCTGGTCGCCAGGACTGCTGCCGCACGCACGACGGCTATGTGCTGTTCGCCTGCGCGTGGCGAAATGCCGGGGTGGCGATCATCCGGCCGGGCAGTCAGGTGCCGTTCGTGTATTTGCGCAGCATGCTCGATGCGGCTGCCACTGTTGAGGCGGATCGTACCGCCAGAGGAGTGCGCTGATGACGAGCCCAACGATTGAGGACCTTCTGGCGCTGGCTGAGGCTGCCCCAAACGATGAGAACCCGAACTTTCTCGGATCGCGCATCTGGAGTGATGCGGCAAATCGTTACGTCGACCTCCAGCTTCATATGTTCGGCGACCCCATCGAAATGGCGAAGGCGCTTATCCCCCAAATTCTGGCTTTGCGCGCTCAGATCCGCGCCATGCGCGCCGAGCAGGAGGCCCGCTGATGGCCAAGAAACCCGGCTTTCGCACCGTCGGCGATGTGGTCGAGTGGTGGCTGTCACGCATCGAGGGTGACCGCACGCGCAGTGAGAAGTACCGCTCGAGCATGGGCTGCCTGATGCGCAAGCATGTGGTGCCGCGCGTGGGCAAGGTGCTGCTGCGCAAGGTGGACCGGGTGACGCTGGATGATCTGCTGGTGTTCCCGATGCATCAGGAGCTGGCGCCGCGTACGGTGCAGAAGGCGCTGCAGGGCTTGCGCCAGGCGTTCGCCATGGCCGAGACGCAGAAGCGGATGGACAGCAACCCGCTGGCGGGCACGACGTTCCGGGATTTCTACAAGGGCAAGCTACGCCCGAAGCCGGCGGCGCTGTCGCGTGTCGACCTAGCCGAGCTGGTGCGGCACTTGGTGGCGGTGTTCAACGCGGAGCCGGCCAAGGGCATGTTGCCGCTGATGATGCTGGCGCACGGCACCCGCATCGCCGAGACCCTGGCGGCGCGCTGGGGGCATGTGTCGCTGGATGAGCGGGTGTGGGTGATCCCGGAGGCGAACACGAAGAGCCGGCGTGAACATGTGCTGCCGCTGACTGCTCAGGTGATCAGCCTGCTGCGTCGGTACCGCGAGGCGCTGCCGGATGCTCGCCTGAGAACGGCCTGGCTGTTCCCGGTGCGGGGTGGTGCTGGCATGGCGCTGACCAGTGGGCACGCCCTGATGCGTGAGGTGAGTGGCCGGCAGTGGACGAGCCATGACTTGCGCAAGCTGATGCGCTCCAGCCTGGCGGACATTGGCGTCGATCACATGGTGGGTGAGCTGCTGATCAACCACGCGTTGGGTGTGACGACCGAAACCTACCTGACCCGTGACGCGATGGAGCGCCGCCGCGAGGCGTTGGAACGCTGGCATGCCCGCCTGGACGAGTGTGGTTTCGCCGATGCGCACGGCCTGAAAGCGGCTGTTCCTGCACTTCTTAATAATGACTGCAAGCCAGAGACGACGGGCGTTCCCGCTGTTTCCGGTATTTCTACGTGGGGAGGGTGAAAAATGGGTAATCAGTTCAAGGTTGGTGACCTGGCAATAACGCTGATTGACCTCCCGCCTGTCATGGCTGGCAGTGTCGTGGAGCTCCTTGACCGCTTCAATCGAGGAGACATCATTCACGGCCCCGGCCGAGATCATGTTGCGCGCCTCCCTGGTTGGATTTGCGCCCATGAGCTCGTGCCGCTGAATGCTGCATATGGCGAACATTCGCTGATGCCACTGCGCGGCGACTTCGAGCCGGAGCAGCAGAAGCAGCGTGAGACCGAGCCATGCGCCTGACTGGCCAGCAGCACGCCCCCTGCATCATCTGCGCAGGCACAGGCGAGTACCGCGGCGTGTTCCATCTGAATGGCTGCGTGGCCTGCAACGGCGCCGGCGTGGTGCTGGCTTCCGGTGAGGCGATGAGTCAGGAGGAGGCGATCGCCTACCTGCGCAAGGAGCTGACCGCCGCCGAGCGCCGCGCACCACGCCCGGCTCGCAAGGTGGTGCCGGGTGTCGCCGAGCAGTACCAGCAAGCCAACACACGCGGCCCTGGCGGCTCGCATTTGGCGGGAGATTGAGCATGACGGACGTGCTGACACTGCCATGGCCGCCTCGCGTGTTGAGCCCCAATGCTCGCAGCCACTGGGCCAAGAAAAGCGCCGCCGCGAAGAGCTACCGCCGTATGTGCCATCTGCTGTGCCTGCAGGCCGGGTTGGTTGCGCCTGCTGGTCGCGTGCTGCTCGACCTGGAGTTCGTGCCGCCGGATGCGCGCCGCCGCGATGACGACAACTGCCTGGCTGCTTTCAAGGCAGGGCGCGATGGTCTGGCTGATGCGCTTGGCATCGACGACAACCGATTCACCACCCAGCTTCGCCTGAGCCGGGAAACAGTCAAAGGCGGCGCTGTGCGCGTCCGCATTCAAGGGGAGTGCACCAGCGATGGCAATTGAACGCGATACTCAGGAGCTTCTCGAGCATTGGGGCCTATGGGCGACTCAGGGTGCTGGTGTGTCGAGCTGTCAGGCCCCTACAGAACGGCCCACGCCGATGATCACTGACGATGAGGCCCTGCTGATCGATCGCCTGATCGGTCGCCTTGGGCAGCGGTACCCAGAGTGCGGCGAAGTGATCCTGCGCTACTACACAAGCGGGGCGACTTTCCAGGTGGTGGGCAAGCGCATGGGCTTCGGTGAAGAGAAGACCCGGCAGCTGTGGAAGGCTGGTGTCGCGTGGATCGATGGCTGCCTTGAAACGCGCCGCGAATTAGCCGCTTGACTGGCCCGGGCTGAAAGGGGTAGATTTCTGTTACGTTGCAGAAGTCGCGCCCACAACGGCGCATCGAAGCCCAGCCTTAGAGCTGGGTTTTTTTTGTCGATCAACTAGTGGCTTCCTGAGTGACTTGCCATGTGGCAATCTCCCATTTTTAGTTTGGGAGATGGAATTCGATGGCCACCAGGATTGAACAATTAAGAAGTCTTTATTCTGAAGCCCGCCAAGCCAATGATGCATATTGGGCGGATCTCAGGAAGATGGCGGAGAGAATTAGAAAAGATTTTGCGCATTATCTTGGGGTAAGTGATGCTGCATATACCCCGGGGCCTCTCAGCGTTCCAAATCCGGTACTCATAGGGCATGTTAATGACGGTGGGTATTTCACTCCGGCAAGCATAGAATCATTGAAGGCTCAAGGAGACGCTATCCAGTTTTCGCTGAAACTGTCCTACGGTTCGAGCGGCCCCGAGGATGAGAGGTATAAGATTTTTGATTTAGCTGTTCGAAACAAGCATGAGGTCTATGAGGCTAGTTACGCCGGCGAATCTTTCAAGGGGCCTATATTTAGCGAGCTATATGCGCGTTTAGTTACTGAGTGCAAAGAGTCTATTGCTGCCGTCGGCGATCCTAGGCTTTGAAGGAACTGCTAATAAAATGAGCCCAGCCTTAGCGCTGGGCTCTTCGTTTCCGGCCACAGGCCAAGTGGGAGAGATTCAATGAGCGATCCAGCAACCGCCGTCGCTGGAGGGGTCGTTGCTGGTGCGGCAGGTCTCAGCATTGCGGGCTTTCTCGCCGGCGTAGACGGGAATGCCCTGGCAGCTGCCGTATGCGGCGCCCTGGTGTTCGTGATGACCCGGCGTGACCTCGATGTGCTCACCCGTGGCGTGTTTTTCTTCGTCAGCGTGGTGATGGGATATCTCTTTTCGCCGGCGCTGACCGATCTCGAGCTGTGGGGAATCCGCCCATTCGCTTACTCGGGCCCTGCAGCCTTCGTTGCTGCCGCCCTGTCTGTGACGCTGATCGTCGCAGCGATCACCAAGCGCGGCAGTCCTCAGCCGCCTGCGCAAGGGGGCAACAATGGATAGCTTCAGCATGATCCTCGACCAGGCTGCGTTCTGGCTGTGCGTCGTACTGTTCGTTCGACTGTTCACGTTCCGGCGTGGGGCGCTCCGCTTCCGACGCGGTATCTCGTTCTTGGCCTACCTGACCATGGCCTGCAGCGCGGCTCTGGTGATCTTCATTGGTCTGGGGCATCTGACCCTGCCGACTCTGGCCTGGCCCCTGGTGGCGATCCTCGCTGTGTTCACCTATCTGGTATGCCGAGCAAAGGGCAACCTGGCTGCAGTACTCAGGCCTGCTGCAAGCTGGAATGGGTTAGATCGGCGCAAGGGGTGAGCATTGAATGCGTTTGCCGGTGCATGGAGGTTTCGCGCATGGCAGTATCTTGGCTCTTAAAATTGAGGGCTGAGACATGGAGCACGAGATCGATAGATTTCAGGTAGTGGATGACCGCGGGCGCAAGCATGTCGTGGTTCATTACCGCCAGATTGGAGTTTCTGGTCTTGATAGATATGCGATTGAGTCAGGGCAGGGTGTCAACGTAGATGAAGACGATCCTGATGTATTTTACTTGCCCATAGGCATCAGCTCCCCCTGGGTTAAATGCCGTAAGGTCTAACAGCCCTGTCGCCTTCTGATTGGGTATTTATGGGGATACATAGATGCCCATTCGCCCCCTTAAGCCATGCGCCTGGCCGGGCTGCAGCACGCTGGTGCGTGGGGACTACCATTGCCCGCGCCACGCGCCGTTGGCCGCAGAGAAGCAGCAGGCGGCCAAGCGCACAGTTCACAAGCGCTACAACGAGCGCCGTGACGAATCCGACGCCTTCTACAAGACCGAGCGCTGGCGGCGACTCAGCATCTACTACCGCAAGAAGCATCCGGTGTGCGAACACTGCGATAACGCCGCTAGCGACCTGACTGACCACATCAAGCCCTATAAGTCGCACCCCGAGCTTGGCCTGGACTGGGACAACCTCCGTGCACTGTGCCGCTCATGCCACAACCGGATCGGTGAACGCGTAGGGTTGCTCGCTGATCAGCCCGCGCCCGGCGTCCACTGAGGCGCATCAAGGGGGAGGGGTGGGTCGAAACCCTGCAGCTACAGACCGCCCGAACGACGGGGGGAGCCTTTTTTTCATACCCGCGAAATTAAAAGTTCAGGAGTTGGGCCATGGGTGGGACCGCCAAGGTCGCCGGCCGCGGTCGCAAACCCAAGCCGACGGCAAAGAAACAGCTCGCCGGCAATCCTGGAAAGCGGGCGATTAACAACGCCGAGCCGCAGTTCTCGCAGGTCACTAACATTGACCCGCCAGACTGGCTCAGTGAGAACGCATCAAAGATGTGGCAGCGGGTTGTGCCCGAACTGCTGCGCGAGCAGGTGCTGGCGATCACCGACCTACATAACGTCGAGGCGTTCTGTATCGCGTACGGCAACTGGCGGCTCGCGCAGGATTCCATCGAGCAGTTCGGCATCGTCGTGCAGTCCGCTATGGGCAGCCCGATCAAGAACCCGGCGCTGACCGCCGCCAACGAGACGATGCGCCAGATCGTTACTTTCGGCTCGCTGCTTGGCCTGGACCCATCCAGCCGTTCACGGTTGATCGGCGGCAAGAAGACAACCACCAATAACCCGTTCGCAGATCTGATCGCAGGCTGACATGGCAACGAAGTACCCCAACGTCGAATCAGCGATTCGGTGGGGGAGGCGTGTCATTGCCGGCCGGGTGCCGTGCTGCAAATTCGTACAGCAGGCCGTTGAGCGTCACTTTTGCGACATGGCCAAGAGCCGCGGCGCCAAATTTAAATACCGCTTCGACGCCGCCAAGGCCGAGAAGAAGCTCCGCCTGATGCAGATGCTCCCGCACACAAAAGGGGAGTGGGCATTCAAGCGGCAGTTGGTCACGCTCGAGCCCTGGCAACTGTTCGGCTTTGCCATGACGTTCGGCTGGGTGCGCAAGCACACGGGCCATCGCCGGTTCCGCGTCAGCTACTGGGAAGTGCCCAGGAAGAACGGCAAAAGCGTTGTCGCGGCAGGCGTCGGCATCAGCATGTTCACGGCAGACGACGAGTTCGGTGCCGAGGTGTACGCCGGCGCAACCACCGAGAAACAAGCCTGGGAGGTGTTTCGCCCGGCGCGGTTGATGGTGAAGCGCTCGCCCATGTTGATGGAGGCGGCCGGCATCGAGGTCAATGCCTCCAACATGAACCGCCCGCTGGACGGCAGCCGCTTCGAGCCGCTGATCGGCAATCCGGGCGACGGAGCATCGCCCAGCTGCGCGATCGTCGACGAATACCACGAACACCAGAGCGCCTCGCTATACGAGACCATGCTCACCGGCATGGGCGCGCGCCGCCAGGCCCTGATGTTCGTCATCACCACCGCCGGCGCCGATATCGAAGGCCCGTGCTACGACCTGCGGCGCCAGGTAATCGAGATGCTCGCCGGCGACGTGCCGGATGACGAGCTGTTCGGCTGGATCTGGACGATTGACGAAGGCGACGACTGGACCGACCCCAAGGTGCTGGCCAAGGCCAACCCCAACTTCGGCATCTCGGTCTTTCGCGAGTACCTGGAAAGCCAGCAACAGCGAGCGATCCGCACCGCACGCTTCACTAACACCTTCAAGACCAAGCACCTGAACATCTGGGTATCGGCAAAAACCGGCTTCTACAACATGGAAGCCTGGCGAAACAGCGCCGACAGCAGCCTGACGCTCGAGCAGTTCGAGGGGCAGGACTGCGTGCTGGGTTTCGACCTGGCTCGCAAGTTGGACATGAACAGCATGGCCCGCGTCTTCTGGCGCGTGATCGATGAACGCGTGCATTACTACTGTGTGTCCCCGCGCTTCTGGGTGCCGGAAGACACCGTGCGCAGCACCGACAACCAGCGCATGTCCGAGCGATACCAGGCCTGGGTGAATACCGGCGACCTGATCGAGACCGCCGGCGCCGAAGTGGATTATCGAGAAATACTCGAAGAGGCCAAGGACGCCGGCCGCAACAGCGCCGTCAAGGAATGCCCCATAGACCCACACGGCGCCACGGGGCTGTCTCACGAGCTGGAAGACGAAGGGCTCACACCAGTCGTCATCACCCAGAACTACACCAACATGTCCACGCCCATGAAGGAACTGGAAGCCGCGATTCTCAGCGGCCGCTTCCACCATGACGGCAACCCCATCATGACCTGGTGCATGGGCAACGTAATCGGCAAGAACCTGCCCGGCAACGACGACATCGTGCGGCCGATCAAGCAGGGCAACGACAACAAGATCGACGGCGCCGTGGCGCTGATCATGGCGGTGGGCCGAGTGCTGGCCCAGGCCACAACCCCAAACACCGACGACGACTGGTTCGACGCCATACGGAATCCCATCATCACATGAACGCCTTCCTTGCATTCCTGCTGGTCAGCCTGGCCGGCTTCGCGCTGCTGTGCGCGGGCGTCTGGATGTTGGCCGGCACCGGCTGGGCGTTGGTCGCCGGCGCCGGTTCGCTGTTCTGCATCGCGGGCTTCATTCGACGGGGTATGACCAATGGGTAAAAGCCTGATGCAGGCGCTCGTCACGTCAGCACAGCGCCCTGCAGCGAGCCTGACCGAATGGGTGGGCAAGCCCATCCGCCTCAGTGATGGCGGCTTCTGGAGCACCTACTTCGGCAGCCAATCCAGCTCCGGCAAGTCCGTCAATGTCGACAACGCCATGCGCTTGTCCACTGTGTGGGCCTGCGTGCGCATCATCTCGATGTCGGTCGCCGGCCTGCCGCTGAACATCTACCGCCGCAAGCCCGACGGTAGTCGCGAGACCGCCCGCGACTTCTCGCTGTACGACGTGGTGCACACCAGCCCCAACGAAGACACCACCGCCTTCCACTTCTGGCAGTCGGTCGTCGCCTCGATGCTGCTCTGGGGCAACGCCTACTGCGAGATCCACCGTTCAGCCGGCCGCGTGATCGCGATCGACTTCCTGCTGCCTGGCCGCGTAAAGGTCGAGCAGGATGACAACGGGCGCCTGCGCTACTGGTTCACGCCTAAGAAGGGTAATCGCCGCGAGATCAAGCGCGAGAACATGCTGCACATCCCGGCCTTCACGCTGGATGGCAAAGTCGGGCTTTCGGCAATCCGCTACGGCGCCGACGTGTTCGGCTCGGCGATGTCTGCAGACGATGCAGCAAACAGCACCTTCAAGAACGGCATGATGCCCACCGTCGCGTTCAAGATGGACCGGGTACTGACGCCCGATCAGCGGACGGATTTCCGCGAGTACGCCAAGACCATCAGCGGCGCCATGAATGCCGGCAAGTCACCAGTGCTGGAGTACGGAATCACGCCAGAGGCCATCGGCATCAACCCCGCCGACGCGCAGCTGCTTGAGTCCCGCGGCCACAGCGTTGAGGAAATCTGCCGCTGGTTCGGCGTGCCAACCTGGATGGTCATGAAGACCGACAAAGGCAGCAACTGGGGCACCGGCTTGGAGCAACAGCAGTTGGCGTTCCTCACCTACTGCATCATGAGCTACACCGCTCCCATCGAGCAGTGCGTAGAGAAGAAGCTGCTCACCGCGGTGGATCGCATCACTTATTACGCCGAGTACTCGCTGGAAGCATTCCTGCGGGCCGACAGCGCTGGCCGCGCCGCCTTCTACGCGACTATGACTCAGAACGGGAATATGACCCGCCGCGAAGTACGACGCAAAGAGAACCTGCCATCCAAGCCGGGCGACGACATCCTCACCGTGCAATCGAACCTCGTGCCGCTCGATCAACTGGGCAAGCAGAACGAAAGCCAATCCGTACGGGCCGCGCTGAAAAACTGGCTCACCGCCGACACCGTCAAGGAATAACCCATGAAACACAAAATCCAGTCTCGCGGCCTACGCAGCGAGATGAGCCCGCGCGCGCTCGAGAAATGGAACCCTGCCATTCAGGCGGCGGTGGAGAACACCTCCGACACCATCACCATCTACGGCGTGATCGGCGAAGACTGGTACGGAGAGGGCGTAACCCTGTCGCGGATCGATGCCGCGCTGCGCGCTATCGGACAGCGTGACGTGACCGTCTACATCAACTCGCCCGGCGGCGACATGTTCGAAGGCATCGCCATCTACAACCGGCTGCGCGAGCACAGCCATAAGGTCACCACCAAAGTGCTCGGCATGGCCGCCAGCGCCGCGTCGGTCATCTACTTGGCCGGCGCCGAGCGCCAGGTGGCGAGCAGCGCGTTTCTGATGATCCACAACTGCTGGACCTTCCTCGCCGGCAACCGCCACTACCTGCGCGATGTGGCAGACGACATGGAAGAGTTCGACGCCGCCATGGCCGACCTCTACGCCGAAACCAGCGGGCAGCCAGTACCGGACATGGCCGAGATGATGGATGACGAAACGTTCATCCGCGGCAAACGCGCCGTCGAGCTTGGCCTGGCCACCGGCCTGCTGTCCGCCGACGAAGTCACCGAGCGAGACACCAGCGAGAGCCAGCAGAACAACGCCCTCAAGGCCATGGATATCGCCCTGGCCAAGTCCGGCATGCCGCGCTCTGAGCGCCGCGAACTCTTCGCCAATTTCAAGTCCGGCACGCTTCGCGCTGCTGGCGGGGCCACGCAGAACGCTGGCCCGACCGATAAGCCCCGCGCTGTCGCGCTCGACCTCCAGCCACTCCCGAAAATCAATTTCCCCGCATGAGGAACAACACCATGAAATTCCGCCTCTCCCCGCTGTTCCTGATGGCTGTGCTGGCCGTCGCAGCGCTCATCCCGCTCACCTTCGGCGTCACTGCCGAATCCATCCTCGGCACCTTGTTTCTAATTGGCGGCGCCACCGCCCTGGTGCAACCGGGCAAATCCAGCTACCGCGCCTGGAACGCCCAGATGGGTAAGGTCGGTGAAGAAGGCATCGAAGAGCAATACAAGCAGGTGCAGGCCAACCTGAAGGAAGTGGGTGACCATCTCAAGGCCCACGCCGAACAGGCGCAGAAGGACGTTGCCCGCCACCAGGAAATGTCCGCCGAAACCCGCGCCAAAGTCGACGAGATGCTGACCAAGCAGGGCGAGCTGCAAGCCCGCCTGCAGGAAGCCGAGCAGAAGCTGGTGAACGCCAACTCTGATCGCGGCCAAGGCGAACGCCAGCAGTCTGCCGGTGAACTGGTGACCAGCGCGGAAGCCATGCAGGGCGTGAACTCTTCGTTCCGTGGCTCCCGCCGCGTTTCGGTGCCGCGTGCGGCAATCACCTCTGTCGGCAGTTCCGGCGGCTCCTTGGTCTCACCGGATCGCCGCCAGGAAATCATCATGCCGCCTGAGCGTCGTCTGACAATCCGCGACCTGATCGCGCCTGGCACTACCACCAGTAACTCCATCGAGTATGTGCGTGAAACCGGCTTCACCAACAACGCGGCAGCGGTGGCCGAGGGTGGCGCGAAGCCTTATTCGGACATCACCTTCGCGTTGGAAAACGCGCCGGTTCGCACTCTCGCTCACCTGTTCAAGGCGAGCCGCCAAATCCTCGACGACGCCGCTGCACTGCAGAGCTACATCGATGCGCGCGCCCGCTACGGCCTGCTGATGGTTGAAGAGTCCCAACTGCTGTACGGCAACGGCACCGGTGCCAATCTTCAGGGCCTCATTACGCTCGCACAAGCTTACGCCGCGCCGGGTGGCATCACGGTCACCGGTGAGCAGCGTATCGATCGCCTTCGCCTGGCGCTGCTGCAGGCAGAGTTGTCCGAGTTCCCAGCGGACGGCATCGTGCTGAACCCGATTGACTGGGCTGCCATCGAGCTGACCAAGGATGCCGAAGGGCGCTACATCGTCGGCCAGCCGCAGGAAGGAACAGCGGCCCGACTGTGGAACCGCCCTGTCGTGTCCACCCAGGCCATGCAGCAGGATGAGTTCCTCACCGGTGCGTTCCGCTTGGGTGCGCAGATCTTCGACCGCATGGACATCGAGATCCTGGTCTCCACCGAGAACGACAAGGATTTCGAGAACAACATGGTGACCATCCGCGCTGAAGAGCGCCTGGCTTTCGCCGTGTACCGCGACGAAGCCTTTGTCACCGGCCCGCTCACCGGCGCCGCCGGCGGCTGATCCCCAACCCATCGATAAACCAAGGCGCCCGGACAGGGCGCCTTGCTCGAGGGCATTCCCGTGGAAACTCCCGATACCACCAACCCCCAGGTGAACCCCGCCGCCGACCCAGCCGCGACAGGTGCACCGGCAGGAGCTGGCACCACCGCAGCGGCTGCCGCGGCCAATAACCCCGCAGCGGCCGCCAAGCCAGCGGCCACCAAGCCAGCCGCCAAAACCGCCAAGAAGAATGCCGGCACCGCCGATTCCACCGAAGCCGAGGGCGCTGCTCAGGCAGCCGCCAACCCGCAAACGGTCACGATCTGGCCGCTGCGTTCCTACCAGGATGCCGGCGAGATCAAGCGCCGCGGTGGCCCCAGCTACACCGCACCCAAACGCCACGCCGATGCACTGATCACCCGCGGCCTCGCCACGGATGAGAAGCCCGCCAAGGCCAAGCCCGAAACCAACGATTAGGAACCCGCTCATGCCCATGCCGACCCTCGCAGACCTCAAGACCCACCTGCGTATTCGGCATGGGCATGAGGACGACGATTTGCAGATGAAACTGGCCGCGGCGATCGACAACGCCAGCCAGTTCATCAACCGCCCAATCCCCTGGGCAAACGAAGAGGGCGAGCCCGTGGACGTACCCAACAGCGTGCGCCTCGGCATCCTCATCATCGCCGCCGAGCTGTACAGCAACCGCGAGCAATCCGTGGTTGGCACCATCTACACGGCCATCCCTAAGGCAGAGAACATGTTGCACTTCTACCGCGTGGGGCTGGGCATATGAGAGCAGGGCGCCTCAACACACCGGTCACGCTGCTCGAGCTCAACGCCGACATCAGGGCCTGTGAGCTGGACTGGCTCTGGTGCGGCATCGACACGAAGGAAACTGCCGAGCCGTCGTACCCAGCCGGCCTGCGCAACCCCGCCAAGGTCGCCATTCGCGCCTGGTGGGATGAACGCCTGCGCCAGGGCCGCTACCTGCGCACCGAGCACCGCCTGTTCCACATCGACAGCGCCCGCGACTACCGGGGCGACCGCGCCGAGCTGGCCATCACCGCAACTGAGTTCGTCGGTGAGCCAGCCCAGCTGCTACCCGAAGGGCTGGCCCCGCGCTGCGTGCGCGTGTTCATGGATTACCAGAGCCCCTGGCGCGATGAGAACGGCCAGGTCATCGACTACCGCATCCGCGCCGAGGTGGCATTGATCGAGGCGGGCAGGGTGCAAACCGACGACAAGCTGAAGGTCGGCGGCGTTACCTACCTGGTGACCGCCATCCCCAGCGACATGGATGACGGCATCGTTCGCAACCTCTGGCTGGAGCCAATCTGATGGAAATGGGGGTAAGGCTCGTGGGCCTCGACATGGCGCGCGCCAGGCTGGCACAGGTCAATCGCCAGGTTGACCCTGTGCTGCGCGGCGCGCTTAACACCACGGCCACCAAAGCCCGCTCCGAGCGCTACGTGAAGCGCATGGGCAGCATCTTTAAGTCCTCGATTTTGGGCGCTCGCCTGGGCGGCGCGGATCTACGCGGCAAGCTCACCATCAAACGCGCCCGAAAGGGTCGCATGAACAGCCGCATCATCCCGTCCAGCTCCGGCGTACGGGTAGACGATTACCGGCGCTGGTTCTTCGAGTGGCTCAGCCCAACCCGCGCCCGGGTTTACGTGATGGGCCTGCGCGGCAAGAAGCTCGCCGCCGGCTTCGTAAACCCGGCCAGCATTGGGAAAAAGCCGCTGGCCACGCGTGGCGACAAGCGCACAGGCGCCAAGAACTACCGTCGCAACCTCAAGCTGCAGACCGCCATGGGGCCTTCGATGGCCTACTGGTTCCAGCAGCTCACCGGCAGCGAAACCGTTCGCTGGACGAACATATTCCTACGGCAAGAATTCGAGCGCCGTGTGCGGCGTGAAATCGCGCGCTACGGCGCAGGGGCAGGGCAATGAACAAGGCATCGCTGGTGAGCGAACAGCTGCGCGAGCTGCTGGAGAACATTCGCCCGAGCAACGGCTACTACACCGACCTCAAGGCCGTGTATGGCCCAAAGGACAAACCCCGCGACAAGCCGCCGACACCCTACGCCCTGGTGCGCTGGACCAACGATGTACGCACCGACCTGGCCGTTACTCAAGCTCTACGCGTGCGCAGCTTCGAGATCGAGGTGTTCTTCTCCAAGGCCTGTGAAGAGCAGGACCTGGACGCCGTGCACGTCGACATCCTCCGCTGCCTCGGCATCGGCCAAGAGCTGCCAGAGCGCAAGTTCCCCGGCCTGCTGGAAGCCGAGGACGAAGCCGTTGCCCGCTGGGCAGAGGGTGGCGAAACCACCCACAGCATCACCATCACCATCGGCGTGCAGTACGCCCAGAACTACAACTGACGGCCCCAGGCCAGGAGAAGCACATGAAGCTGAAGGCGATCACGCCCCAGTACGTCGAGGGCCGCCTGGTGCCGCCCGGCGAAGACTTCGACACCACCGACGCCGACGGCGAGCGGCGCGTCAAAGAAGGCGGCGCCAAGGCCGTTACCACCAAAGCCCCGAAAGCCAAGGCCCAAGCCGAAGCCGCCAAGTAAGGAACCGCCAGCATGCTCTATACCCAACTTTTCCGCGGCCCTTGCGGCGTCGCGCCGTACCCGTCGTTCGTGTTCGAGGAACTGTTCAAGCTGCAGAACATTACTGCTGAGCCTGAGCAAGCCGAGATCGTGATTCAGGATCCTACCCGCATCGGCCTGCCCGAGCTGGACGGCGTCAACTCTGTTACCGCGATCAACATCACCGGTGAGGCAGTAAGCTTCAGCCCGGCCGCCGCTGCCGTGGCGCTGTATGGCTCCGTGGAGCGCGTGCCATCGGGTACTGCCGAGGAAGAGCAGCACGACGCCTATGTCGACCGCACCATTCGCCTGGCCAATATCCCGCTGGTCGTCAACAGTGTGACCGCAGTGGGTGGTGGTACCACCTATGTGCGCGGCGTTGACTACGCCGTGACGCCTGGCGGCATTCGCCCGCTGATTGCCGGCGCGCTGGCCACTGCCATCAATGCAACGGTGGCGCCGGTTGATGGCGGCCTGAAGCGCCTACCGATCGAGGTGAATTACACCTACCCGACCGTGGACGTAATCAAGCCCTTCACCCAGGGCCGCAAGTTCTTCCGCGTGATGTTCGAGCAGATCAACGAAGCCGGCGACGGCGAGAAGCGCCGCATCACCTGCTTCTATGCTCGCATCAGCCTCAACGGCGGCATGCCCCTGAACCAAGCTGCCGAGTTCGGCGTAATTCCGATCTCCATCCGCCTGCTGTCCGACCCGAACATCTTCGACGCCGGCGAGGCAGCCATCTGGGAGATGGAAGTGCAGAACACCGACGATGCGGCTTGATCGCGACGTGGTTACACAGCTGTAAACGGTCGGGAACCCGACCGATTTATTCCGTTTCACTCAAGCCCTGGCGGTTCATCTCGCCGGGGCTTTTTGTTTTTGGCTGCAGCTAGGGGGCACCCGAACGCGCCTTCCCTGGGGCGCTGCTGCAGCCGATCTATTCCAGGGCAATTGCAGGGGATGTGCCATGAACAACGTGATTCCGTTTCACTACCAAGGCCAGCCGGTACGCTTCAGCACTGACGGCTGGGTCAATGCTACCGACGTTGCGAAGAAATTCGGTAGAAAGCCAGCCAAGTGGCTCGAGCTGCCCAGCACAAAGAGCTACATGGCTGCGTTGGTGCGACACCTAGTTGATGAAGTCCGAAAATCGGACTTCAAGCTGGTTGAGACAGTTCGAGGTCGCGGAGCAAGTACATGGCTACACCCCAAGCTCGCGGTAGCCTTCGCGCGCTGGCTCGATGATGACTTCGCAGTCTGGGCCGACCTACATATCGACGCTCTGCTGCGCGGCGAGCTGAACGAAAAGCAGCAGTTCGACCGGGCCTGCAAGCGCCTTACCGATGCTCAGGCGGTGGCCAGCCTGAGCGGTCGCGAGCTCGCGGCCTGGCGCTGGAAGAAGCCAGTGCTTGTGGAGCAGGTTGAACACTGGCGCCATGAGCTGCAGCTGACGCTCGGCCTCGAAGTGGCGTGATCTACTTAGACTGTCTTGTCCTGCGTGGCTCTAGAATTTTATCCAGGTCTTTAGATAGATCGTCTGCATACATACCGAGCAATGCCCAAATTGCCATTGTACGTGTCCGAATGACTATGGCGTGTAAAGCATCTTTCTCTGGATAATGATCATACGAAGGCACCTCTTTATAGACCCATCTGGCTACAATTTCACTTTTCTTGAAGAAAGCTTCCAGCAGTTTATCGAGGCGTTTGGGTTTATGTCTGTGGCTCATAGCGTTTCTTAGATTGTTAAGTTCTTTGATTGCAGCCCAAAGATCAGGGTTAGCCTTGCTACCAATGATGGATTTAGCAATTTCTAAAGCGGTGCCAAAGGAAAAGATATCGTTTTTCTCAATGGGCCTAGTATAGTCTGCGACTCCAGCGCTAATTACATCATGGAGTCTTTCCTCTACCATTAGGTGAGCCCGAAGTACCGCACTAAGCAGTTCTTGCTGACGGTCAAAAGCTTGGTGGAAGTGTTCGATTTTTTCTTGCAAATCATCAGCGAACTGCTTGCGCTTCATGGTTCGGTGCGCCTTTGTATTTTGTAAACGAGAGACGGCTGTTAATAATCTTACATAGACGATTGCTTAAACGATTAGTGATTACCCTTCAATGCCACCAACGCCAGATACGCACCTTGTTCCGGTAGTTGATCAGTTGCCCAGCGCGACCTGAGAACCGTAACCATAAGAGCTCGAACGCGTACATGGGCAGCGCGGCGCCGAAAGCGGTTTTTGGCGATGAAGCGAGCGGACCTTCGCTGATAAGGAAGACCTCTTTCAAACCCAGGGCCAGAACCCAGAAGCCGAACCACAGCACCATGATCACAAAGCAGGCGTGGCCCCGACTAACTTCACGTTGAATCCAGGCACTGTCAAACCGATGCTTGCGAATCCACCTGTTGTGCCGCAGTAGATAACGCCGAACGGCACGGCGCAGCAACCACGCGTCATCGCGTCGTGCGATTCGCTTAGCCGCAGTCATGCGACCGTTCGAAATGGTAGAGCTTGTTTCCGGCTTATTACGAGTGGTCAGCCATTTCGATATTTTCTGTCTCGCACGCTGTGAATAGCGCAGGGCGGCAAGGGCAAGGACAACCAAGAACCAGCGAGCTACCTCGGTGGCGCCAATGTTTACAAGCCAGGTCCAGAAGGCGCCTGGTGATGCCAGAAAGTCCATATTCACTCCCGCGTTTCAGGCGGGCGAACCTACTACCCATCGTCGTCGGTAGGAAGCTGGAATTTCATACAGCGTTGCGGGCTCTGCAGATCAGTCTATGATGGCGAATTGCTTTCACTAGGTCTGAGGGAACAGGGCCATGGCACTCCGTATCAGGAAGAGCATCAAAATTGCGCCCGGCATTCGTCTGAACGTCGGAAAGAAAGGCCTCAGTACTTCGCTTGGCGGCAAGGGCTTTACAGTCAACGTAGGAAAGAAAGGAACCCGCGTGACAACCGGCATACCTGGCAGTGGGATTTCCGCCAGCCATCTGTTCAAGGCAAAGCAAACTCCTGCGCGCGGCCAGCGTAATGCGGTTGGCATGCATAGGCCCCACAAAGAGTGGAAGGGCTGGCAGATAACTCTAGTTCTCGCATCGACGTTCATAGTGCTCTGGCTTGTGACAAGGCCATGACAGTTATTTCAATGTGGAGCCCACTAGTGATAGTGCCTGTGAGGGGCTAATTGGAATGGATTTTATCAATTCTCAATTCATGTCGATCATGAATAATCTTATGCCGGGCTTTATAACCTCGGTGATTTTTTATTGGTTATCGATCTCTCCTAAGCCAAGTCAGTTTGAGCGCATCATCTATGCAATAATTTGCAGCGCATTTATCAGCCTCTTGGTTGGTCAGTTATCTCATTTATTGATTTGGATAGGCGGCTGGTACAGTTTTGGTAAATGGAGCGAAGGTGCTGAACTTCTTTGGTCTGTAATATTTGCATTTAGTATCGGACTTTGCCTAGCGAGATGTGAAGTCACCAACTCTCTATATGATCTCGCTAAAAACCTCGGCTTAACTTCTAGAGACGCTGTACTGACGTTCGAATGGGAGTATGCGTTCACAAGGTATGCTGAGAGCCCTGTTGTACTTAATCTGCTTGATGGTCGGCGGCTTATGGGGTTTCCAAAAGCCTGGCCCAACAATCATTTGACTGGGCATTTTCTGATAGAGCAAGCATCTTGGCTGGATGGCGAGACTGTCATCCCGTGCGATGGCATATCGGCTATACTCATCGGGAACTGCGATGTGCAGTGGGTCGAATTCCTAGGTGACCCACAGGAGACATTATGAGCTCAAGAATCATTAGGCCACCTACGGTGCAACAGGGGCGAGTTTCGGAAGAGGGATTTAACATCAACCGTTCACCAAGCAGCGCCATTAATATCAAAGCGCCGAAGCCTCCGCCGCCGCCTAGTCGTAGGGGTGGTCGCGATAGGCGCGATGATCGGCCCTCCCTAGACGACTAATCGATCACTAATAAACCCCGCATTGCGGGGTTTTTCGTATGGCTGCAATCAATCCACCTTAGGGATATCTTTTTCGTGCAGCCCGGACAGGAACCACCGCAAAGCAATGGTGTGCTGATCCTGCTCGTCCAGCGGTTTTTCGCCGCCTGGGAAAAGCGAAATGAGCTTCTCAGTCTCACTTATCAGCCCTTTGGTGCTGATCGCAGGATCCGCTTTCAAGGTCTTGCCGACCAGCATGAGCGTGGTCAGTACGCCAAGTTTGAAGGGGTCTTTCATCGCATCTTCATCGGTGTGAGTCATCGCTTGCTCCAGGTGTAGGTTGAGCCTGAAGCGTAGTTCAGCGGCCTGAGCCTGCAATGACGACCCCTTGACCGCCACCCTAACCAAGTGCATAGTTCACCCGCCTCTGCGAATTCAGAGGTCGGGCTTGGTAACCCGGAATGATCGTAGGCGCACGACGCCGAATAGGCGTTTTTTTGTGCCCGCTTTATGGCGGGCCGTGCGTGGGAGTCCTTCGGGGCTGCCGGGTTCCTACGTCCCCGGTTTACCAACCCGCGCACGGTTCGCCACCCTTTCGCTTGGTAACGATGGTGGTGAACCCTCAACGACTAGGGTGACCAGCATGCAAGCCACTGCTCAAGTAATTCCGTTCCGCTTCGAAGCCCGCGAGATTCGCACCATGCTGATTGATGATCAGCCATGGTTCTGTGCCGCTGACATATGCGCCGTGTTGGGCTACTCAAATAGCCGCCAGGCAATACAGAAGAACTGCCGGCCAGAGGGTGTATCTGTCAGAGACACCCCTACTCGGGGGGGCAATCAGGCCATGACTTTCATCTCCGAAGGGAGCCTCTACCGGCTGATTTTGAAAAGCAGGAAGGAAGAAGCGATTCGTTTCGAGGATTGGGTTTGCGACGAGGTGCTCCCCGGCATCCGCAATCAAGGTCGGTACGAAGACGAGCAAGGCAAGATGGCCACCCTGATCGGTGAGACGATCGGCACCGATGGTTTCCACATGCTGGGTGCGCTGATCAAAGGCAAGGTGTGCAACCTGCCTGCTGCGGTGCAGGGGCGAGCCCGCGCCAAGATCTGGTCGCAGACTCACGCTGCATTCGGCGTGCGCTCGGCAGCAGACATTCCAGCCAGTCAGTTGGACAGTGCCCGCAACTTCATCGCGGCATACAACGTGCTGGACGGCGAGTACATCGGCCGCGACACGGCAACAGCCGAGCAGCGGCCACGCCTCACCAGCACCCGCCAGCGTCTGTTGGTATGGCTGGACCGCGACGGTGTAGAGCGCTGGAAGGAAGTGCCGACAAATGCCAGCGTGCTGACAAACCAGGAATTCATCCGCGCCATTCTGGTTGACGGTGACATGCCTCTGAGCACCGACGAGATGTTCCAAGTCGCTCAACTGGCCATGGGTAACTTGCATAATCGGAGCAAGGTGATGGCCGCGCAGCTGAAGCAAGGCGATTTATCTCCGAGGAACCGACTATGAGCAAGGGGTGCAACTCGCCACTTCGCTGCTCGGACTCTGCCGGCTGCGCTATTGGCGCCTGACCTTGAAAATGGTTACTTCAAGGGTGACACCCAGGCTCGGCTTATCTGATGTCCCGCCATTTACGCTTTCGACAACGGCGTAAAGGGCGAGTCGGCCAGAGTCGATGCTCGCTGCATGCCTGCTGGCGACATCGCTTTTTAGATAGCCGATCTGATTGTCTGCTACGTAGACAGCGATCGCGTTTGAATCGAATCTATTATTCGGCTCACGCTCCAGGTGGGCATGAATGCCCGCTTTGGCGTGACGCTTTATTATCGACTGCCTGGTTTGCCCATCGTCGTTGGCGAAGCTCTCGCCCACGACAGCGCAGTAGAAGCTCTCCTGAGCATCATCCGGACGCAGGCGGACTATTCGCTTACCAGAATTTTGGCGTGTGAAACGCGCCTTCAGCTGACGCGAAATGGCGTAAATGAGAGTCACGACGACAATGAAAATTATGAGCTGTGTGAGTAGTGGCATAGCCGATCCCTAGCGAATTCACGAGGCATCTTGGCTCCTTACTGGCATGTCGCCTATCTGGTGATTCATCCAGCCCTAGTGTTTCTGTTAGCGGAACAAGCTGGTAGATTCCGCCCATTGAATGGGAGGGAAACCAGATGAAGTGTCCTAATTGCCAATACGATCCGACGATGTCCGAGATTCAACGCAGCCCAGCAGATTGCGTGAGATGCGGTATTCATTACGATGCCTTCTATAAAGATCAGGCGGTCAAGGCGGCTCATGCGCAAAATGCGCCAGTAGTCGCCGGAGCGCTGGCGGATTATCCGGGCGCAAGGCCCGTCGTGGTTATGGATATCAACATGAGCTTCGGGTCGATGGTTCGCTTCATGGTGAAGTGGGCGATCGCGTCAATCCCAGCGCTCTTGATCCTTTTCTTGCTCTTGGTTGGGCTCGCCTCAATCTTCAAGGTTTTAATGATGCTCATTCGGTGAGCGAGTCATCAGTCTAACAACCCGCTTCGGCGGGTTTTTTTATGGGTGGAACATGGCAAATCTCAGTCAGTTGTTTACCGAAACCGAGCCTGTTGAGCTGCACGGCCGAACCGTCTTGGTGCGTGCGGTGGCGCTTCGGCATTTTGAGTTATACGGGAAAACCGCGTCAGCTCTTGTTGAGGTTCTGGCCAGCGCCTCGGTGCAGAAGATCAACCACTACGCGGCGACACACTCCCGCGAGCTGAGAAAGATGCTTGCCGTAACCACGAGCCTCAATTCATTTCAGTTGTGGCGCCTGTCAGCGAGTGATGCGGCGCGCCTAGCGGCGGAAGTCGTGCGGGTGAATTCCGGTTTTTTCGCTCAAGCCCTTCCGGATCTGGCAAGGGCGCTGAATGGAGCACCATCGTCCAGCGACTGATCGGCGCGGGGCATGCCCTCCAAGAGGTGGGTAACTACACACTGGCCCAGGTCGAGGCCTACTTGGATGCAATCGCGGCTGGCGAGAAAGAGCAGCGCCGCTTCCAGTTGATCAGCTTGCGCGCGGCTAAGGCAAAACCCGATACGTTCAAGCGTCTACTCAAGGAGTTCGACTGATGGCTGGCAAGGTAACCACCCAACTCGTCATCGAGGGTAAGAACAACTCCAAGGCGGCCTTCGATCAGGTGAACCGCCAGCTCGAAGATATGAACGGCAAGTTGGCAACCGCAGGGCGCACGCTAGTCGCAGCGTTCTCGGTGTCAGCCTTGACCGGTGCCATCCGCGGTATCGGCGAAGCAGCAGACAGCTACAATCTCATGAACGCCCGGCTCAAGCTGGCTACTGGCAGCCAAGAAGAATTCAACACTGCGCAAAGCGAACTGCGGCGGATCGCACTTTCGACTCAGACGCCGTTGTCGTCTCTGGCCACGCTTTACGGTCGCATCAGCCGGCCCCTCAAAGAGGCTGGCCGATCGCAGGCTGACATCCTCAAGGTTACCGAGGCAGTGGCCACTTCTTTCCGCGTATCCGGTGCTTCGGCGCAGGAGGCAGAGAACGGAGTGATCCAGTTTGCTCAGGCGCTCGGCGCCGGCGCGCTAAGGGGCGACGAGTTCAACTCTGTCGCGGAGCAGGCTCCAAGGCTGATGCAGGCGCTCGCCGATAGCCTGAAGGTGCCCATCGGCTCGTTGAAGGAAATGGCTGCTCAGGGGTTACTAACCGCTGACGTAGTTACAACCGCACTCGTGGGTCAGCTTGATACCCTTCGAGCAGAAGCCGAGCAGCTTCCCGAGACTGTTGGCGGCGCCATGACGGCGCTGAGCGACAGCATCAACAAGGCAATTGGTAGCGCGGATGTTCAGCCTCTCATTGATGGTATCAACGAACTTAACAAAGTGGTTCAAGACCCTTCGACTATCGAAGGTCTCGCATCGCTTAGTGGCGCGTTGGCGCGTATAGGCTCTTCAGCTGTCGGGTCGGCGGCTGACCTTGGCTTGATTGGGCAGCAGATTGGCCTCTGGGCCGCCCAGTTTTCCGGCTCCGCTACAGAGCTCGACCGAGTCAATCATGAGATCAAAGAGCTGGAAAAGGTCCGCTCTGAAACAGGTCTATTCGACTCCCTGGCATCGATGTTTTTCGAAGATGGAGAGCTGGATTCCAAAATTACCGAGCTTCGACGCTACCGGCAGCAGCTAATCGAGCAGCAGAGCGGTCTGAACGCTGAGCTGGAGTTTCTTGCAGATGTTGCAAATGCGGCTGCAGAGGCAGCTCGTCAGAGCGATATCAATTCAAGGGTGCAGTATGTAGCCCGAGTTAAGGGCATCCAAGACGACTATGTGAAGGCCGCTGATAAGGCTTCCAAGGAACTGGTTGCTGCTGAACGCCGTGCCACTTCAGAACTTGGCCGAGTCCGTGACGAGCGTCTGGCCATTGAAAAGCGGTACAGCACTGTTTTAGCTACCCTCGGACAGGGCCAGGGCAGTACCTTTGGCGATGCCCAGAGACTCAAGGCGGCGGCCAACAGCGCACTGCGCTCCGGTGATGTTGAGGCCGCTAAAGCAAATGCCCAGGCCGCCGTGCAGATCCTTCAGCAACTGGCCAGCGCAGGCGAGAATACCTACGGTTTCAAGGGCTTCATCAATGAGCTGCGCGGCATTGAGCTGGCCGCAAACGACATTGAAGACACTCGGGCCGAGGAGAAGGTCAAGGCCATCCAGGAAAGCATGCGAGAGCTCAAGGCTGAGGCTGACAAGCTGAAAGAGATGCCTGTGTCGGTGAAGTCAGACGACGCCAGTTTGCAGGCTGTGCGTACGCAGATCCAAACGCTAGTCGAGCAACTTAGCAAAACCGAAATCGTTCTTCCGGTGCGACTTGCAACACCGCAGGGCGCCGACTCGGATGGCTGGTACACCCTTCAAGATCCCGGTCCCGTCCCTGGCTTTGCCAAGGGCACCCAGGCCGCGCCACCTGGTTACGCCTGGGTTGGTGAGAGCGGCCCCGAGCTGGTGAACTTCCGAGGCGGTGAGCAGGTGCTGACCGCCGCGGCGTCACGCAATCTCGCGTCGACCATGGCCGGCATCAGCTTGGGGGCAGGAAGCACCTCAGCGCTTACCGAGGCCGCAATATCGGCACCCGCCACGCCAAGCTTCCCGAACCTTGGTCGCGTGATGTTCGAGGGCGGCGGCGAGTCGATCCCCATGTACGTGGCGCCTGACCAAGCGCTCAACCTGCAGCGCCTTGCTGCCAAGTTCGGCGGCACCAAGCGCCGATAACCAGCCCGCCACCCGGCGGGCTTTCTGTTTCTGGAGCATCACCCATGGCACACCTCCACATCATGCTCGGCGGTGTGCCGATCGTGACGCACGCTGGCGCGCCTGATCAAAGCGTAGCGCCCATCGGCGGCAGCGCCGTGCTGCGCATGAGCGGTGGCGCCGGTATTAAACAGCAGCACTGGGCGAAAGCATCCGGCAGTGTCAGCGGCAACGGAATGATGCCGCCGGGCCTCGACGGCCTGAATTACTCGGTACCGCTGGAGCTCCGCCTTACCGAAGTGGAGAACATGGTCGGCCCCGGCCCTGAATTCTTGCTAACCAGCACGCCACGGGAGGACAAAGCGCCCTGGGCGTTCTACCAGCTTGAGGATCAGCTCTGGCACCGCTGCGCCTGCAGCTTCGCCGACGGGGTGGTGACCGTGCCGCCCGTGGCTGGCGCTATTCGCTACCAGGTGGCGTGGATGCCCGTGTATTCCGTATTCACTGACAAGCCACCAAAAACGCAGAACACCAGCCACGGTTGGTCGTTTTCCTGGGAAGAGGCCTGACCATGATCAACGGATCGCCGCTCAACAGCGGGCCGCTGAACACGCTCCGGGCCGGGGTGGCACCGCAGCCTGAGCCGGAGTACCGCGTGCATGGCACCTCCTACGTGTGGCGGGTGCGGTTGCTGGTGGGTGGGCTGGACATGACCAGCATTCTCACAGGCCAGCTAGACGTGGACCGGGAAGAGGGCGCCGCCGCGGTGGCGGGCTTCAGCCTCTACCTGGCGCCCGGGCACCCGGTGCTGCCGCATGAGTGGATCGGCAAGGCCGTGACGCTCGACTACATCAGCCGCGATCGCTACGGCGTGGTGACCGAAGCGCGCCTGTACACCGGCCTGCTCGAGCTGCCCACCTGGGACGCCACCACCCGCGTGCTCGCCTGCGAGTGCAGCGACCAGCTGCAGCAGCGCATCGAGGGCTTGAGCGTTGAGCAGATCGACGCGCTGTGCGGCGGCTACTGGTCGGCGGATGTGTTCGAGCCGGTCGAAGGCCGCAGCCGCTGGGACTACGCCGGCGAACGCCTGAGCACACGCCCCGCCAGTCTCGATTGCGACGCCGCCGGCAACTTGCGCGTGACCAGCTGGTACGCCGCCGCCTTGCCGCACTACGTGTTTGGCCCAGGCCAGACGCTGGACGGCAGCGTGCAGCTTGAGCTGCAGGCCCACGGCGGCACCACGAATTATGTCGAGATTACCCTCGACTACCGTTACGCGCGCTTGTGGCAGCTCAACCAGTCGTTCGGCTGGACGCATTCAGGCATGGGCGGCCTCAGCGGCATGCAGGGCTTCTGCGTGTGGCGTTACCCGAGCACCGAGCTGCCCAGCACGGACATGATCGAGAGCGCGGTCACCGGCACCGGCATGCAGATCATCGGGCGGGTTGGCGGCTTCCAGCTGCCGCTCACCATGGCCGACCCCTGTAATGACGGCACGCCGTGGATCAACAGCGAAACCGGCCTGTGGCTCAGCGCTTCCGCAACAGGCGGCCGGCGCTGGGTGCAGACCGTCACCGAGACTTACAAGCTGGCGCTTTACACGCCGCTGGGCGAAGCAGAAGCCACGCGCGTGATCAGCCGCGACTCCAGCAGCTTCGAAGTGGAGAACAGCCGCACCGAAGACTGGGAGAGCGAAGCCCCGAACGGCCAAGGCCGCCGCGAGGAACTGGCAGACGACGCCCGCCGCGTGGCAGCGCTGGAATGCCTGCTGCACCGCGGCAGCACCACGCTGGTTGAAGCCAACCGCGGCACCACCGTGAGCTGGCAGGTGCCGACCGACATGGCCTTGGCCATCGACCTGGTGCACACCCTGCGCCTTGATGACAAAGCCCGCGCAACCGGCAAGTGCCGGCGCATACAGCACGTGATCGACCTCGGCGCCGGTACCGCCATTACCACCCTCAGCATCGCGGTGATGACGGGCGGCGGCGTGAGCGACCCGCTGCAGGTGCCGGCCAGCCCGGATACCTCGCTGCCGGACCCATCCGGCGGCGCGCAGCCGCTGGGCACTTACCTCGGTGGGCGCCCAGGTGCACCACCGTTCGACGAAGACTGGCTGGGCTTCACAGGCAACTGGGCCGGCGCCGTTGGCGGCGAGCAGTACCCGCGCACCTTCAAGGTGAAACCGCGCGACGTGCCCGCCGAATACCGCGACGAGCAAAAGGCCGAAGCCGCGCGCACGTACCGCGTGGGCATACCGAACGATCAA
>Ga0265798_10002442_pt1 | contig 27519 bp, 26 predicted proteins | sample P3T30metagenome_FD_192430 | JGI IMG/M metagenome (GOLD analysis project Ga0265798, IMG submission 192430) | Plant litter microbial communities from East Loma Ridge, Irvine, California - P3 T30 | ecosystem: Environmental > Terrestrial > Plant litter > Unclassified | place: USA: California...
GGTCGCAACGGTCCGATATTTTATAATATCAGAACCGCAATGTTTCCTATTTTCTCGCATTTACGTCAATATTCCGACGCCGTATCTGATAAAAGATGGATTAAATCACTGCTGATTGTCGATTATCGCCATAATTTCTCGCCGGGACCATTCCAGCAGGCTCTCGCGCCGGTCGATCCCGATCGCGTTCGCGCATCACATGGTCCCGTTGGATGCAACATATCTCAAAAAGGGTGAAGGAAGTGCCAAATCGCTCCTGCGCAGCATTCTGTGGCCGAGATGTCATAGCCTGTGAAATAGGCATCCGCTTAAGGGCGATGGCTAGACTCTTCCGAGACGGACCAGATGCTTTTCATCTCAGACCAGCATGGCCCGATAGGGCCTGTGGGCGAACGTAGCGCCCCTGCCCCGGGATCGTACCGGGCCGGCCGTCGGCGCGGCCCGGCGCGGCGCGGCCTGATGCTGGGCTGCTCCCTCTTCGCGCTGATGGCGGCCCTGGGGCCGGCGACGGCCCAGAACCTCGCGCGACGCCCGCCCTCGGACCTGGGCCTGACGGCTTCGGATTTTGACACGCCCGAGTACCGGGCCGATTGGGGCCTCGCCCAGATCAACGCCGCAACCGCTTACGCCCGTGGCTTCACCGGCCTCGGCGTGCTGGTGGCGGTCTACGACACCGGCATCGACCGGACCCATCCGGAATTCACGGGCCGCATCTCCTCGGCCTCGGAAAACGTCTTCTCGGCGCCCGGCGTAGTGTTCGACCCGACCTTCGTCCAGGATGTGCAGGGCCACGGCACGCATGTGTCCGGCACGATCGGGGCGGCCCGAGACGGCGTCGGGTCCATGGGCGTCGCCTACGACAGCACGATCCTGACCCTCTACACTCTGCCGCCGGCCAGCGCGTGGAAGACCATACCGGATCTCCGGGTCGATGGTCCCGCGGCCATGGACCATGCGACCCAGCAGGGCGCGCGGGTCTTGAACGGCAGCTATGGGCCGGCGCTGCCGCAACTCTACATCAAGGACAACCAGGGGAACGTGATTCCCAATCCGGACTATGTCGAGCTGGAATTCCAGCAGTATATATTCAGTCAGACGAAACGAGAATACGACGCGATCAAGCGGGCGGCCGACAGCGGCATGCTGCTCGTCTTCGCGGCCGGCAACGACCGCATCAGTCAGCCCGTCATCTCCGTGAACCCGAGCGGGGCGGCGCTCTACCCGTATATCCGGCCCGGCAACGCAGACAGCGAGATCTACCAGTTCTACGACGATGCGGGTCGCCCGATGGACCAGAGCCGGATCGACTTCTCCGGGGTCGCCGGATCGATCGTGTCCGTCGTGGCCACCGACCGCAACAACAAGATCGCTTCGTTCAGCAACTGGTGCGGCGTCACCGCCTCCTGGTGCATCGCGGCGCCGGGGGTCGGCATCTACTCGACCTGGCCCGAGAATCTGGACAAAAGCTACAACACGATCAGCGGCACCTCGATGGCAACCCCGCACGTCGCCGGGGCGGCCGCGGTGCTGCGCCAGGCCTTTCCGTTCCTGACGGCGCCGCAGATCGCCCAGACGATGTTCACCACCGCCACCCATCTCGGCAACGGTCCCGCCGACGTACCGAACGCCGTGTTCGGCTGGGGCCTGCTTAATCTCGGCAAGGCGATCGATGGGCCGGGCCAGTTCACCGCGACCTGGACGGTGGACACCCAGGGCTATTACGGCCGCTTCGCCAACGACATTTCCGGCGTCGGCGGCCTGATCAAGACCGGGGCCGGCATCCTCGATCTCACCGGCACCAACAGCTACGCCGGCGGCACTGCGATCAACGGCGGTGTGCTCGGCGTCCTGGCCGACCGCAACCTCGGTGCGGCGACTGGCGGGCTCGCGTTCGGCGGCGGCACGCTCGAAGTCCTGGCCGACGGCTTCGCCACCGCCCGGCCGGTGACGCTCAACAGCACCGGCACGCTGCAGATCGATACCGGGACCTCGAGCTTTGCGGGGGTGATGACCGACGGGACGGGACCAGGCTCCCTGGTCAAGACCGGCCCCGGCACGGCCAGCCTGTCGGCGGCCAACACCTATACCGGCAGCACCTTCGTGGCTGCGGGCACCCTGGCGCTGACGGCGACCGGCCGCCTCGTCGCGCCGATCACCGTCGGCACGGCCGGCAGCTTGCTGAACGCCGGCACCGCCTCGGGCGGACTGGCCAACGCCGGCTACACCGCCAACACCGGCACCCTCGCGGGCGGCGTGATCAATGCGGGTATCCTGGCCACCAGCGGCACGCTCTCGGGGGGCCTCGCCAATGCCGGATACACGTCAAACAGCGGCACCATCTCGGGCGGCGTGATCAATGCCGGCCTCCTCGCCAGCAGCGGAGCGATCTCCGGCGGCCTGGCCAATGCCGGGTACGCCCTCAACAGCGGCACCATCGCCGGCGGCGTGAGCAACGCCGGGACGCTGGCCTCTAGCGGCAGCCTCTCCGGCGGACTGTCCAATACCGGCTACACCGCCAACACCGGTACCATCGCGGGCGGCGTGAGCAACGCCGGAACCCTCATCACCAGCGGCAGTCTCTCGGGCGGTCTGGCGAATGCCGGATACACGGCCAACACCGGCACGATCGGCGGCGGCGTCGCCAATGCCGGGATTCTCACGACCAGCGGCACCGTCTCAGGCGGCGTGACCAACACCGGCACGCTGGTCGCCAGCGCCGGGCGGGTCGACGGCGCGATCCGGAACGCCGCCGGCACCTTCGCGGTCACCGGTACGGTCGCCAGCGACGGCACCTTCACCAACGCCGCGGGCGCCACCCTGTCGGTGGCGGGTGGCGGCGCCTACGGGCTGGCCGGTGCGCTTGGCAATGCCGGCACGGTCGCGGTCGCCTCCGGGGCGAGCCTCTCGGCCGCCGAGATCGGCAATGACGGCCTGCTCGTCAGCGACGGCGCCCTCAGCGGCCCCGTGTCGAACACCGGCACCGCCCGCCTGTCCGGACAGATCAACGGCGCCCTGACCAACACCGGCAGCTTGGTCTTCACCGGCCCGATCACCGGGATCACCGCGCTCGCCACCACCGGCTCGCTCGACCTCGGTGGCGGCGCCTACACCGTGGCCGCCCTGTCCGGATCGGCCACGGCCGTCCTGGGCAACGGCCGGCTCACGGTCGGCGGCCCCGCCTCGTCCACGTATGCCGGCACCATCCTGGATGGCACCAGCCCGACCAGCCTGACCAAGGTCGGCACCGGCACGCTCAACCTCACCGGCACCGGCCGCTTCTCCGGACCGACCACGGTGCAGGCGGGCACGCTGTCGCTCAACGGCTTTTGGACCTCGCCGATCACGGTGGCGGCGGCCGGGACCCTGCGCGGCACCGGCACGGTCGCCGCCCCGGTGGCGGTGGCCGGCGCATTGCGGCCGGGCAACTCGCCCGGCACCCTGACGGTGGCCGGCCCGGTGAGCTTCGCCCCCGGCAGCGTGTTCGGGATCGACATCGACGGCCTCGGCACCGGCGCCGGCACAGGCAACTATTCCCGCCTGCTGGCGGTCGGCCCGAGCGGGGCGGTCGCGGCCAACGGAACCCTCGTGCCGAGCTTGCGCGGGATCACCGGCAATGCCGGCAACGCCTTCACGCCGGCGCTGGGCCAGCGCTTCTCGGTGCTGGTGGCGCAGGCGGGCCTCGGCGGGTCGTTCAGCGGGCTCGCCCAGCCGGCGGCCGGCTTGGCCGCGGCCACGCGCTTCGATGCGCTCTATGGCGCAACCGGCCTCGACCTGGTGGTCACGCCCACCGCCTACGGCAACCTCGCGCCCCTGGGCCTGGCCCAGACCGGCAATGCCCGGGCGGTCGGTGCGGCCCTCGACCTGGCCCGGCCGGACGCCGGCACCCGGCCCGACGCGGCGCGCGCGCGGTTCTTCGATCCGCTCTACGCGACGGCGCCGGGCTCCCTGGCGGGCGGGCTTGCCAGCCTGTCGGGCCAGAGCTACGGCGACGCCGTGATGGCCGACCTCACGGCGCGTCGGCTGGTCACCGCCACGATCGACCGGCACATGAGCTTCGGCGGCGGCAGCGCCAGCTTCAGCGCCGGCGGTGCCGGGCTCGGGCCCAACCGCACCGCGATCGACCTGCGCGGTGGGGCGGGCGCCTCCGACCAGCCGTTGGCCTCCGGCGAGGGCCGGATCTGGGCGGACGCGCTCTACGGCTTCGGCAGCCGCGGCGGCGACCGCGCCGCCGGCGGGGCCAACGTCGATGCCGGCGGCCTGCTGCTGGGCGTCGATCGCCAGGTCGGGCGCGACACACTGGTGGGCGGCGCGTTCAGCTACCTGCGCGAGACCGGGGCGTCCCGGAGCGGCGGGGCCGGCTTCGCGCCCGGCTCGTTCAGCGCCGACAGCTACGGCGGCACGGTGTACGGCACCACCCGTCTCGGCGCCGTCGTCCTGCGCGGCACGGCCGGGGGCGCCTACGCCGACGGCCGGGTCGACCGGACGGTGACGCTCGGCTCGAACCTGACCCGGGCGCACGGCGCACCCGCGGGCGGCGACGTGAGCCTGTCCGGGTTCGCCGGCTACGCGATCGGCACCGGGTTGCCGGTCGAGGTCGTGCCCGAGTTGGGCTTCAGCTACGACCGGCTGAGCCGCGGCCGGGTCGCCGAGCGCGGCGGTCTGGCCGAGCAGGCCTTCACCACGGCGACGCTGGACGGTGCCCGGATCCTGGCGGGCGGCCGGATCGCCCGCGTGGCGGTGGATGCAGGCGCGGGGCTGCGCCTCGATGCCCGGGCGTACTGGGCGCACGAGCTGGCCGACACCGCGGCGATGGTGCGCTCGAGCCTGTTCGGGGTGCCGTTCTCGACCCGAACCTCTGCGCTGTCCCGGGACGGGGCGGTGCTAGGCGTGAGCGTGTCCGGCCCGGTTGCGCAGGGCATGTCTTTGTCGGTGAGCTACACCGGCGAGGTCCGCCCCAACGCCACCGCCCAGGTCTTCTCCGCAGGGTTGCAGGCGGCCTGGTAGTGCAAACGTTGACCGCTGCCCCTGCCCGGTAGCCGCGGTCACGATCTGTCGCCTGATCTATTGGGTCGGCACGCACAGCGGAAAGCCACACGGGACCCCTCGGCGCTCGCGCGCGGAGGGGAGTTGGGTTCGGGCCATTGAAGGGATCATGCGCTGATCCGCCGGCTCGCTGGTACAGGCGTGCGGGTTCGCGGATGGGACGGGCCAGCCGTCCGAGGCCGGTGTCAGGCACTGCGGACGGCTGCTTCGCTTCCGACGATGAGGGTCGGGCCGTTGCTGGGGTTAACCGCCTTTCCATCTGCCACGTGTGCTTCGGTTGTAAGTACAACTCCTGATTGTAAATTAGACTCCCATCGGCGACGCTCGGTGTCGACGCTCGGGAGAGAACCGTGATGGAGACGACCGCCAACGAGAGCCCGGCACACCAGGGCACTGAGCGGCTCAGGGAGGCGATCACCGCGGCTGCGGCCATCGGCTTCCTGGCTGGCGGCGGAATCCGGGTGATCGCTGACCTCGGCACCGTGCAGACCCTGCTGACGGCCATACTCTACCTTCCACTCGGGGCCATGGCCGCGGCAGTTCTGGCCGGTGTTGCGATGAACCTGATCGCGCTTCCCGTCCTGGGCACGGTCCTGACGCAGCGTCGACTACCTGCACTCGCCTACCAGGCAGCCGGAGCGTTATCAGGCGTTGCGGCCTTCGCGGGGGCTTTCGTCCAGTTCGCACCCGGGGTCGCATGAGCGACCGGAGCCGATCCGCATACCGGATCGGTGACGAGGGAGGGCTTGCCGATGTTTCACGGGAAACATCGAACTGAGCGCGGCGAACCGATGAAAAAGAAGCCCCGGCCTGGCGAACAGGGCGGCAGGTTCGCCCAGCGCAACAGCACGGCATATCCCGGCGATATCGGACCACGTCGCCGCGACCGTTATCGGTTCGGGCCGGACTCGTAAGCGATCAAGCCGGGGTTGCACACACGGCGCCCGCCTGATCGAAGGTGCCCGGAACTTCGCCGGGACATGCCGTGATGACGCGACCGACATCAAGCCCGCTCCGCATCGCGATCGTCGGCGGCGGTTTCACCGGCGCGGTGCTCGCCATCCATGCCGTGCGAGCCTCATCGGTCCAGCTCGACCTCGTCATTCTGGAGCCCCGGGCCGAGCTCGGGCGCGGGGTCGCCTACAGCACCCGCGACCGTAGCCACCGCATCAACGTCCCGAGCGACCGCCTCGACATCGCAGCCGAAACGCCTGGTGCCGTCACCGCGTGGCTGCACGCCAACGGCTTCCTGCCCGACGCCGCAAGTCAGGATGAGGCCGGCGGCGCCTACGTGCCGCGCGCCGCGTACGGTGCCTACATCGCGGATGTCCTGGCCGAGACGCTGGCGGCGGCCGCCGAGCGCGTCCACCTGCGCCACCTGCGCACCAAGGCCGCCTCGGTGGCGGCGGCGGAGGATGCTTGGCGCGTCGTCACCGAATCCGGCGAGACGATCATGGCCGACCGCGTCGCGCTGTGCTTCGGCCACGCGGTACCCGCCCTGCCCTGCCGGCTTGGGCCGGGTGTCGCGGAATCCGCGGGCTTCGTGGCCGATCCCTGGAGGGCCGACACGCTCGCGGGGATCGGCGCGGACGCCTCCGTGCTGGTTGTCGGCACGGGGCTGACCATGGCCGACGTGGTGACGAGCCTCGGCGCTGCGGGTCATCGCGGGCCGATCACCGCGGTGTCGCGACGGGGCCTCCTGCCGAAGGCCCACGGGTTGTTCCGGATGGATCTCGACGTAGTCGGCGCCTCGCCGCCAACCACCGCTTTAGGCCTCCTGCAGCTGGTCCGCCGGCAGATTGCGGAAGCCGATCCGGCCTTGGGCTGGCACCCGGTGGTCGATTCCCTGCGCACCGCGCTGCCCGATCTCTGGGGCGGGCTGCCGGCCGCCGAGAAGCGGCGCGTCGTCCGCCGCCTGCTGCCGTTCTGGGAGGTCCACCGGTTCCGCATCGCCCCACAGATCGCAGTGACGTTGGAACGGGCGCGGGCCGAGGGGCGCCTCGTCGTGGAGCAAGCCGCCCTCGCCGGACTCGATCGTGACGCGGACGGGCGTCTGGAAGCCACGCTGCGCCCGCGACACGGCCCGATCACGCGACGGCGGTTCGACGCGGTGGTGCTGTGCACCGGCCCGGAACGTGAGGTCGCGCGCAATCCGCTGGTCGCCGCGTTGCTGGTCGATGGGACGGCCTGCCTCGATACGGTCGGTCTCGGCTTGGCCGTCGACCGCCGAAGCCGCGTACTCGGGCCAGCGGGCCGCCCGCAGCCGGGCCTTTACGCGTTCGGACCGATGACCCGCGGCAGCTTCGGTGAGATGACCGGCGCACCCGACATTGCGCAGCACATCGAGCGCGAGGTGGCCGGCCTGCTCGGGTGAGGAGCGTGACGGCGCGGCATCGACGGCCAGGGTGGTTGTGGGATCAGTTCCCGGTGCCGGCGGCCTGCCGCAGGGCGGCGGCGGCTTTCACGATCGACAGGACGCCGCTGCGCGTGGTCTGATCCGGGATCGAACGGAATGCTGCCACGAGATCCATGATTTCGGGGTCGTCGAACAGGGCCTGGATGGATTCGGTGCCAGCCTCAGCGGGCACCTTGTCGGCGAAGAAGGTCTCCACCGGGACCTTGAGCAGGTCGGCAATCATCTGCAGGCGGCTCGCACCCACGCGATTGCGGCCCTTCTCGTATTTCTGGACCTGCTGGAAGCTGACCCCGATGGCATGACCGAGAGTCGTCTGGCTGAGGCCTTGAGCGGCTCGGAGCGCCGCGATGCGGCTACCGATCGCGCGGTCGGCTTCGGTCGCCAGCTTCGGCTTGGTCACGACGCTCATCATGGTCTCACGGTCTCTCAAGGCGTGCAGCCGAGGTCGGCCACGTTCCACAGGCTGCCTAACTGAATAGCGCACGATTGAGTTTCGCACTACCATGCAACCCTCGCTTGTGCGAGATGCATATCTTGGCTGTATCCGATGCCCTGTGTCACCGTGTCATCGGGTCGTCGGGCTGCGATGGGCCACACCCACGATCCGATGCGTACTTTGCCACGCCGGCATCCGATCGAACACGCGTGAGGCGTATTCAGCGGAACTCCCACGCTCCTCCCTCCGGCCCGTCGTTCCGCGGCCCCGTCACGGGTTGCCACCGGAGATCCCCAGGGTGGCTGGGACTGCGGCGACCCTGCCATCCGGAACAGAAACCTCTGCGGACAGGCTCTTAGCCGGATTACGTTTCCAGATTGCTGCCACCCGTTCGCATACGCCGCGCGCCGCTTTGTGACGACACGATCGAGGCATCGGCGTCGGCACTGCGCCCGATGCCACGCGGCCAGCGCGTCTCGATGCACCTGAATACCCACAGCTCAGCGGGAGGCGCATTGCCGGCCTCGACATCATCATTACCCAAGGGAGAGGCCTCCCGTAAGCCGCTCAACTTGGAATGAGTCCAGGTTATCTTAGAATCCTTCCATAATATTCCGGTTGCTTTGACCAATAAGGAGATGCCAACACGATCACGGCGGCGTGAAGTCGCGGTTTTTGAGAGAGTACGGTCGGATCCGTGCTTGTATTAGAGGCATCAAGATGAACCGGTCCCGGGCTGCATCGACCTGGAACGTGATTGAACGGTCCGTGGCCGGATCCCTGTATCTCGCGTTGCTCTCAACGACTTGCGCCGTGGTCGCGCCGGGTGCCGCCGGGGCGCAGACCGCGCCGACCACCGACATCGAGCTATCCGAACTGAGCGTGACCGGCGTGGCCCCCAGCCGGACCCTCAACGGTGACCTGTACGGTGCCGGCGGCGCGACCGGCCCGGTTCCAGGCTACGTCGCCAGCCGGAGCACGGTCGGCACGAAGACCGACACGCCGATCCTGGAGACGGCGCAATCGGTCTCGGTCGTCGGCCGACAGCAGATCCAGGACCAGAACGCGCTGACCGTCACCCAGGCGCTGCGCTACACCCCGGGGGTCTTCGCCGAATCGCGTGGGGGTGCCGGCTCGACCCGCCTGGAGCTGTTCAACATCCGTGGCTTCGCCGCCCCGGTCTTCCTCGATCAGATGGCGATCATCGGCGGACGCGACGCCAACACGTCGATCGACGTCTACCGTCTGGAGCGGATCGACATCATCAAGGGGCCGGCCTCGGTGCTGTACGGGCAGTCCGGCCCGGGCGGCATCGTCAACCTGGTCTCGAAGGTGCCGCAGTTCGTCCGCCACGGCGAGGTCTTCATCCAGGGCGGCGGGTTCAACGAGGTCCGGAGCGGCTTCGACGTCGGCGGCCCGATCGCGTCCGACATCCCGGGCCTGGCCGACCAGTTCGCCTACCGGGTGGTCGGGCTCGGCTGGAACGGCGACGGGCCGGCCGTGACCACCAAGGTCGAGCGGGCCTTCATCACGCCGAGCATCACCTGGCGCCCGTCCACCGACACGTCGCTCACCCTGATCGGCAATTACCAGCGCGATCCGTTCTCGGGGTTCTACGGCGGCTTCCCGGCGGTGGGCACCGTGTTCGCACGCAATTTCGGCAGCGGCCTGTTCGGCCGGCTACCGGTGAATTTCTACGACGGCGATCGCAACATCGAGCGCTCCGACCGGACCCAGGCCTCGATCGAGTACCTGTTCGACCAGCGTATCGGCGAGAACCTGCGGTTCCACTCGGCCGGGCGCTACCTGCGCACCCAGGGCGATTACCGCAGCGTCTACGGTGCCTTCAACGACCGGAACGGGCCGACCGCGACGGGGCCGCTCCTGGCGCGGTCGATCATCGGCACCAACGTGGCCGCCGAAGCCTACACGATGGACAACAACTTCATCGCCGAGTTCGATACCGGGTTCATCGCACACACGGCCCTGCTGGGCGTCGATCACCGGACCTTCAGCACCCGCACCAGCGGCACCCCGTTCCCGAGCGCCCCGGACCTCAACATCCTGGCGCCGAACTATGCCATGAACATCGCCTTCCCGGCCTTAAACACCACCTCGCGGGTCGATGCGCAGCAGACCGGCGTTTACTTCCAGGACCAGGCGAAGTTCGATCGCCTCGTGCTGACCCTCGGCGGCCGCTACGACGTCGCCCGCCAGACCGGCCCGACCCGCAGCTTCTCCGGAAACACCAGCACCCTGACGCTCCAGGACGCACCGTCCGACGCCCTGACCTATCGTGCGAGCCTGCTGTACCACTTCGACAGCGGCGTGGCGCCGTACGTGTCCTACAGCCAGGCCTTCGAGCCGATCGTGAGCGGGCGCGTGTTCGACAGCGCCTTCGGGTCGGTGGGCCGCGTGCCCGACCCGATCCGCAGCGACCAGTACGAGGCCGGCATCAAGTACCAGCCGCTGGGCACCGACATCCTGCTCACCGCCGCATTCTTCGACATCCGCCAGTCGAACCGGACCTCCGCGGATCCCCTGCGCCAGGGCTTCGTGGTCCAGACCGGGGAAGTCGGCGCCCAGGGTTTCGAGTTCGAGGCGCGGGCCAACCTGACCGAAGGCCTGACGCTGATCGGCGGCGTCTCGCTCCTCGACATCCGCAACGTGCGGGATGCCGGCAGCACGGCGAACGACCTCACGCGGCTGTCGGTGCCGCTCCAGGGGCGGCGCCCGGTCCAGGTGCCGGACACGACGGTCTCGCTGCTGGCGAATTACCGTTTTACCGACGGCCCCCTGCTGGGCCTCGCGATCGGCGGCGGCGTGCGCTACCTCGGCCCGTCCTGGGGCGATCCGGCCAACACCTTCCAGGTGCCGGAGAGCGTGGTCGTCGATGCCCTCGCGTCCTACGATATGGGGCACATCGCTCCGAGCCTGGCGGGCCTCACGGCGGAGCTGAACGTCAACAACTTGCTGGACGAGCGCTTCGTCTCGAGTTGTCTGTCCTACTCGGCCTGCTTCTACGGTCTGCCGCGCACGGTCTATGGAACCCTGCGCTACCGCTGGTGAGGGCCGACCGATGCGCAACAGCTTCCGGCAGTCGATGGCGTGGCTGCACGCCTGGTCCGGCCTGATCGTCGGCTGGGTGCTGTTCGCGGTCTTCGTCACCGGAACCGCGAGCTATTACCGGCCCGAGATCTCGCGTTGGATGCGGCCCGAGCTCCGCGCCGATGCCGTGATCGGCCCGGACGCGACGGCCGCAGCGGTGCAGCGCGGCGTCGCCTACCTGCAGGCTGAGGCGGGCGGCGCGCGGGCGTGGTTCATCACGCCACCGCGCCCGGACCTGCCCCTGCTCGAAGTGCTCTGGCGCACCGGGCCGGGGCAGCCGCCGAAGCGGGTGTTCCTCGATCCGGAGACCGGGACGCCGGCCGCCCTGCGCGACACCCGCGGCGGGGATTTCCTCTACCGGTTCCACTTCGAGCTGAACATGGCGCCCCTCTGGGGCCGCTGGGTCGTCGGCATCTGCGCGATGATCATGCTGATGGCGCTGATCTCGGGCATCGTCACCCATCGGCGGATCTTCGCCGATTTCTTCACCTTCCGGCGGGACAAGTCCGCCCAGCGCGGCTGGCTCGACGCCCACAACGTCACGGGCGTGCTCGCCCTGCCGTTCCACCTGATGATCACCTATACGGGGCTCGTCACCCTGTCGTTCATGTACATGCCGTGGGGCATGAACGCGGTCTATCACGGCGACACGCAGCGCTTCTTCGCCGAAGCCGGCCAGATCACCGCGCCGCGCCCGGCCGCGGGCCGGCCCGGTACCCTCGTGCCCGTCGGGCCGATGGTGGCGCGCGCGCTGGAGACGGTCCACGAGCCCCTGGAGCGGATTTCGGTCGTCAACCCGAAGGACGCGAACGCCACCGTGGTGGTCGTGTTCGAGGAGCCGCACGGCCTCTCGCACGAGCATCCGCAGGTCGCCTTCGACGGCACCACCGGCGCCGTCCTGGAGGTCCGGGCGGGCGGGTTGAAGCCGGCGGCCAAGACCTTCACCACCATGGTCGGCCTGCACGAGGCGCATTTCGCCGGCCCGGGCCTCCGCGTCCTGTTCTTCCTGTGCGGGCTCGCCGGCAGCGCCATGGTGGCCACGGGGCTGATGCTGTGGTCGGTGGCACGCCTGCCCAAGATGGCCGGGACCGCCCTGCATCCGGGCCTACGCCTGGTCCAGGGTCTGAACATCGCGACGATCGCCGGGCTGCCGGCCGCGATCGCGGCCTATTTCCTCGCCAACCGGATCCTGCCGGTGGATCTGCCGGACCGGGCGCTCTGGGAGATCCGCGGGTTCTTCGGCGTCTGGGTGCTGATCGGGCTGGTCGGAATGCTGCGGCCGCAGCGTCTGGCCTGGCCCGCGGTGCTGAGTGCGGCCGCCGCCCTGTACGCGGCGGCCGCCGTGGCCGATGGCTGGCGGATGCAGCGGGCCTACGGCGCGGGCGATCCGGTCGATCCGCTGTTCGTCGGGGTCGATCTCGTCCTGCTCGGTCTCGCAGCCCTCCTGTTGTTCGCAGCCGGCAAGGCTGCCCGCTACGACGGCCCCCGGTCGTCGCGCGCGCGCGGCGCGAACCGGCAGGCCTTCAGCGGGACCGCCGCCGAATAGAGGGCCGGGATGGATGGGTTCGGCGACCGCTCGGGCCCGCCCGTCAACCGCGCTCGGGCCCCGTGGGGAAGCGGCGCGCGAACCAGTTCCGCAGGAGCTGGCGCTCATAATACAGCCCGCCGGTGGAGAAGCGCGGATTGGAGGTCAGCAGGAAGTTGATGTCCGTGACCGTATCCTCCCCCTGCGCGACGATGCGACCGCCGCGGCGCAGCACGTAGGCGAGGCGGATGCGCGGCGGCGTGGCGTCGGTGACGACGCGAACGCCGCTCGGCGAGGCGAATCCGGACCGGTCGAACCCGGCCAGATCGACGTCGAGGACGGTGATGTCGAGGCGTTCGTCCGGCCGGAGCCGCGTGTTGCCGAGATCCACCAGGATCCGGGTCAACTCCGCCAGGGTTACCCGGAGCGGCTGGCCGGAGGCGAAACGGTTCTCGGCGTCGGTGAAGCGTTCAGGCGCGGCGTAGCGGACCTGCACCTCGGCGGCGGCCGGTCCGGCCGCCAGCAGGGCCGACCCGGCCGTCGAGAGCATCCCGGCAAGGACGAGGCCGACCTTGCCTGTACCGTGCTTGCTCATCGCGCGCTCACCGTCTCGCTGTGTCGTGATCCGCGGTTGCGGCCGTGTGTCGCCGGGACCGGGCACACTGTGTCCGACTGAGGGGAAACCGCCTGCGCGGGCTCCTGTTTCCGCGTTCCGGGCGATGATGAGCCGGATATGTATTCAGCCATCGGGTGACGGGGCGTCCATAGTCTCGCCGCGTTCCGGGCGCCAGCTGTCGTCATCAGCCCGCGAGGGCAGCCCTTCATGGGAGCGCGCACCGCTTGCTCAATTCTATCCTGGCGATCCTCACCGTTGTCGCGGTCCTGGCAGTCACGGCGCTGTTCAAGCTGCCGCTCCTGCCGTTCCGCCTGGCCGGTCGTCTGCTGCGGGGTCGTCCGGCGGTCGCCTGATCGGCGGCCCGACCGGATCATCCCGCCGCGTCGATGACGAATTCCATCCCGCGACCCGGCCCCTGATCGGCATAGTCGACCAGGGCCAGGCCGCGCTCGGCGAGCGTCTCCTCGACGATCGCGCGTTCCTTGCGGACCATCTGGCCGATCGCCAGCGGGGTCAGGCGCGGGCTCGCCCGCCGCAACTGGTCGACTCCGATATGCGCGGGCGTGCCATCGCCCTCGGCAATCCGTGCGAGCGCGAGGGCCAGATCCTTCGCCTTGGTCTCCGCGGCAGATTTCGGCTTGAATGCCATATGACCGTCTCCCTGTATTCCTAGCGCATCGTCCCGAGAAGCAGCCGCCGGCTGTCGGGAAAAGACGATGCGGATCAAAAAGCTAGCGCGTCGTGGTGGCTCCGGTATCCGGCCTGATGCACTGGGCACCCGCGCCTCACGCGGCCTGGACATCCACGTTCACGTCCACGAACGCCCGGATCCAGACGCGCCGCCCTTTGGCGTCGTAGACCTCGACCTGCCAGGCCGACCAGTCGAACCGCTCGATCCGCTCCATCAGCCCGAGCGCGACCCGCTCGGCATGGACGCGCATCTGAGCCGCCGTCGGCAGGCGCCGGCCCTTCAGGTCGATCACCAGCTCATGCCCGTCCGTGCAATGGAAGCGATACAGCCGCGTCGGCATCGGCCTGTCCTCGATCAATCGACAGCCCTCCTGAAGAGTTCGAAGCCGCGGCGCCGGCGCAGCCGGACGCCCCCGCGATCGCCTGAAGTTCATGATATGTTCTAGTTGCGTCGGGGTCGTGATGCACCCGTGGCCGTGCGAATTCCCTGTGTGAATTCGTCTCAACCGGATGATGGCGGACCAGGATGGGCGAGCGGATGCAAGCCATCGGATCACGGCGGTGGCGCTGTTTCGTGGGGGCGCCGGCGGCCGTCCTGGTGGGGCCGGGGGCGCGCCCATGCGGGGCGAGACGGGAGACCTGACGGCGCTCCGCACGGTCGCGGCGCGCCTGACCGTGCACGCCATCCGTCATCGCGCGGCCGTCGAGGCCGCGCTCGGCATCACGCTCAAGCTCGAGAGCGAGGGCCCCTTCAGGTTCTGGTCGGGACCGGGCTTCCGGCTCGCTGGGATCCCGGTTCGCGACGTCGATTACCGGGAGCCGACGGCCGAGGCGGACCCGGCGGCCGGACCGCTCCTGGTTCTCGACCTCGAACCCGCCGCCTGCCTCACCATCGACGCGATCCGGACAGCCTTCCCGGACACCCGGATCACGGCCATGCCGCGCGGCTCGTACGGCGAGCGAACCTCTGTGTCGATCGAGTCCGGGGGCGGGGAACTGACCTTCGGCATCGCCGCAGACCCGCCGGAATGCCTGAACGTCCTTGTCTTCACACGCAAACGGACGTCCTGACCGCCGGGACGCGCGCGGTCCGAGGCACGCCCGGTCGCGATCAGGCGGCCTGGCCGTTGCGCTTGGCCATCGAGCCCGGCTGGCCCAGACCGATCGCCTTGGCGAGGGCGGAGCGTTGCTCGGCATAGCTCGGGGCGACCATCGGGTAGTCGGTGGGGAGGCCGTAGCGCTCGCGGTAGCTCTGCGGGCTCAGGCCGTTGGCGGACAGGTGCCGCTTGAGCGTCTTGTAGGTCTTGCCGTCGATGAAGCTGACGATCCCGTCATGCTGGACCGACTTGCGGATCTGGGCCGCGCTCGGCCTGTCGACGGCAGCCGGCGCAGCGGTGCTGCCCTCGGTTGGCACGGTGCCGGATGCCAGGGCGGCGATCGCCCCATACACCCGGGCGATCAAGGCCGGCAGTTCGCTGGTCGGGACGGGGTTGTTCGCGACATAGGCCGCGACAAGATCAACGGCCAACTCGGTGAAGTTGGACGATTTCCCATAGGATGTCTCGTTCATATTCAGCCCCTCTGAACCTGCGTCACCATCTTGTTGTTTCGGGCGGTCTTGGGATTCAACACAAGAAATCGGGCTTTCAACGCTATTCTGCTGGCACAGCCCGCTTTTTGGCCACCCCGGCACGGGACATTTAGGCAATGACAGGCGCTGTGGCGGCCCTCAGACCAGCCGGCCGAAGCCCCGAACGGGCTTGGATTCGGCGTCGGCGGACCCGGATGTCCCCTCCAGACATGGCGTGCCCTCCCCCGTCCTGCGAGGGCTCCAATGTCGCACGGACCTGTCACGGTCCCATCCCGACGTTCCCGGATGCGCGCCAATCCGTGCGGCGACCGGTGTCCAGCCCTGGCGCTCGCGGGGGCGCCGGTTTGCGGGGGCATGCGCTGCGAGAAAAACGGCGCGTTCCAGTATCGGTCCATCCGCGGGAGACGGGGAAAGCCTCCCCGGCAAACAGCCCTGTCGGCGACACCGCCCGGTGGCCTGGGTCCGAACGCAAAGCGGCCGGGACATGCGTCCCGGCCGCCAGCATCTGTCATCGATCAAAGGGTCGGGCTTGCGGACCCCTCAGAGGCTCGTCGTGCCCGGGTAGGACCGGACCCGGTTCCGACCGTCGGTCGCGCCGGTTGCCGCCGAGCCGGCGGCCGGAGCCTCCCAGCCCTCGGCACGCCAAGCGCTGGCCTTCTGGTCGAGATCGACCGAGCCGTGCTGCTCCAGGACATCCATGACCATCGGCACCGAGGTGGAGCGCGCCTCGTCGACCCGGACGGTAACGAGCGTCCCGCCCCGGCGCACACCCTCGCCGTAAGCATGGGCATCCGCCTCGCTGACGCCCGCACCGGTCAGGCCGCCGGCCAGACCGCCCGCGGCGGCACCGACGCCCGCCCCCGTCAGGGTGGCGACGAGCCAACCCGCGGCCACGACCGGACCGACACCCGGGATCGCGATCAGCCCAAGACCGGCCAGGAGGCCGGCTGCGCCGCCGACCACGGTCCCGAGCGTCGCTCCGGTTCCCGTTCCGTCCTTGGCCTTCTCCTTGGTGTCGTCGCTGACGTGTGTCCCGTCGGTCGCGGTACGGCCGGCGTGGCGGTCCCCTTCGTTGTTGCTGACGATGCTGATGTCGCTGTGCGGGATACCGCCCGCCTCAAGCTTGCCGACAGCCGCGGTGGCATCCTCGTAGCGATCGTAGAGGGCCGTAATGGTTTGCTGAGCCATGGAAAATCTCCTTCGTGAGGGTCGCGAGGGTCAGGACGTCACTGCGCCGACACGTTGCCCTTGAAATCGAGGCCCACGTTGACCTGCTTGCCGTCATGCATGGCGGTGCCGCGCCAGATGCCGTCACCGTCCTTCATGAGGTTCTTGGCGTCCTTGAAGCCGGACTTCTCGAGCCGCGAGCGAGCCTCACCCTCGGTGAAGCTGTTGGCGCCCTTCTCGAGCTGGACGGCGCCATGGGCGGCGGCAGTCCCGCCATTGGGGGTCATCTTGTCGGTGTTCGGCCGGGTGACGCTCTCCTGGCCGCCGGATTGCTGGCTTCTCTTCGCGTCAGGGGCGGCCGGGGTGCCGGTCACGGTGGTCTGCGCGAGGGCGCTCGATCCGAACAACGTGGCGACGAGAAGGGCGGCGAGGGGGGTACGCATGATAGGCTCCGTCGATCATTCCGGACCCCTTCAATCCCCCCGGCAGGTGATGCGTTCCATTATTCGAGGATCTACCGACCAAGCTTTACTTTTTAAACCTTCAGCACGTTTTGTTCCCAAAAATCGTCGCTTAATATCCATTGAACAAAGGCACAGCTTAGGGAACATCGGCCCGGCGGCGACCAGCGGGGCCGCCACCGGGTGGGGTGCCGGTCAACCGGTGCCGTAGCCGCCCTTGCGGTTGTCCGGCTGGGGCACGGGCGGCCGCGTGTCGTAGCCGCCGCTCTCCGGCGCCACCCCTTCAGGGGCTTCGGGATGCCCCGGCGCGTGCGGGCCGTTTCCGCCGGCGGCCGTGTCGGGTGCCTTGCCCGTGTCCGCCTTCCGTGCCGGCGGTACCGTTCCGAGCGCTTCGCGCGCGGCCTCGACATCCTGTCCCATGCGGTCCTCCCAGGTGGGTCTGGAGGGCCAAGACGGAAGGGCCGGCGCATGTTCCCGCGAGCGCGCGTGCGCGGCAGGCGGGATGGGCGCAGCTCAGCGGTTCCCGCTGCTTCGCGCGATCGCGCGGCCGAGGCTCATCAGCAGCACGTCCGCGGCGGCCCTGATCTCGGGCGGGGTCTCGGATTCGAGGGTGCGCTTGAGCTCGATGGCCAGGTCGGCCGCCCGCTCCAGCGAATCGACCGGGGCCGACAGGTTGCTGAAGACGTAGCGCTCGCTGCCCTGATGCATCTCGGTGATGTCGATGATGATGCCCCGGGAGCGGACCGCCCGCCCGTTCGGGTCCTTGAACGTGCGGCCCCGGCTGAGCAGCCAGCGCACCGTGCCGTCCTGCGCGACGACCCGGTACTCGGCGACCACAAGGCCGCCGGTCCTCGACGCCTGCTGGACGTGATCGAGCAGCCAGGCGTGATCGGCGGGATGCACGGCGGCCATGCTGGTGAGGCCGTCGAGGTCCTTATCCGCCAAGGCGGGATCGCCGGCCAGCAACCGCGCGGCGCCGGCATCATACACCACCGTGCTGCGGACGATGTCCCAGTCCCAGACACCAACCACGCACGACGCCTCGAGGGCGGCGCGGAGCCGGTCGAGCGGTTCACTGAAGCCGTCGATCGCGTTGACCGGCGTCTTCGAACGCTGTCCCATCGTCTTGATCCCGCTTCGCCGCACCCGGAGAATCTGGTGCGGGATATTACCATTTCATCCGAGAACCTGTCGAAAATTTCATGATCGGCTCGGGATGCATTTGCGTCGCAGGCTGGTTGAACAGCTGGAGCCATTGCTCCATTCGCTCGACAGAGCCCGAACCGGGCCGGACCGTTCATGTGTGACGATTCCAAGCCGTCCGGTACGCCGAACCGCATCGAACCGCACGGAAGCTCCCTCGGCGAGATCGCGCGGGTGCTGGGCGTGCCGGTCTCCAGCTTCTTCGCATCGGCGCCGGACGCCGGGACGCCGGGGGCGCACGAAGATCCGGCCGCCGCAGCCCTCCTGGATCTCGTCCGATGCTACCTGTTGCGGGCGAGCCCCGAGGCGCGCCGCTACTTCGTCGCCCGCCTGCGGGTGATGCTGGACCCCGCCTCCCCGTGATGCGCGCCGTCGGCGACGATCCGCCGGCGCGCCCCGCTCGCGCTGTGCGACCCGTCCGGATCAGGACCGGGCGGCACGGGGGCGCGAACCCATCCTGTCGCGCCGGACGATCTCGATCGTCCAAGCCCAGAGCAGGTGGCCGAATACCTCGGAGAACGCCTCATGGCCGGAGATCTGCCACAGCGGCGGCCCCCACCCACCCAGCGGCAACAGGATGCCGTGAAACAGGAGGGTGACGATCGCGCCGAAGGCCAGGCCCTGCCCCAGGGTCACGAGCGGACAGCTGACGGCGGCGAGGCAGTAGAACAGGCCGAAGACGATCGAGAACCCCTGGTGCATCAGCGCGACGCCGTAATTGATGACGTGCCCGGTGAATGTGTAGGTCATGTCCTCGACGCCGAGGCCGAGCCATTTGAGGATGGCGAAGGGCGGCGCGATACGGCCGGCCTCTCGGGGCGGGAACAGGATCTCCGAGCCCCATTTGACGAAGCTCGACAGGTTTCCGCCCACGAACCCGGCGGCCAGCGCCGTCCTGAACGCATGCTTCGGAACAACCGTCGCGTTGACGCGCATGACAGATCTCACCTCACTGGTTTTGGATGTCATATTGTCCGTGCGTCATCGAACGGGCCGGCTGGAACAACTCAGGCCGCGGTCCGCAAGTCCGCGCCCGACCTGAGATGATTCACGGCCCGTGGGCCCTGCCAACAAGAGTAAGATGTCCGGCATCACCACGAACCCGGTCGATCGTTCGCGTTTTTATCCTTTTGATCGCAGAACAATCCCAACCCATTCCCGAACATCCGTCGGATCGCCTTGATAAGTATCTGCGCCTCGCAATCAACAACGTAGGATATCGCGAGCAGGCAGGACTTCAGCCACGATCCCGCGCACGCCGCGACCTCTGGAGAATGAACCCGGTGAGGCAGCCGCCGGCTTTCGGGGAAACGATGCTGCGAAGCGAAGGGCGCGCGCCGCGGCCCGGTGCCCTCAGGGCAGGGTCCGAGCCTGCGACGCGGCGATCCGCATGAGCTCGGCCATGCTGCCGACGCCGAGCTTGCATCGCAGCGCCGCGGTCGCGTTCACGACGCTGCGGTAGTTGAGCGTCAGGATCTCGGCGATCTCGTCGTACGACTTGCCCTTCCCGATCAGCACCAGGATCTGCATCTCCCGGCTGGTCAGGTTCGCCAGCGGCAGCTCGCGCGCACCGGCATTCAGCATCGCGATCTCGATGGCGATGTCGTGGGGCAGGTAGGAGCGGCCGTTGGCGACCGCCTCCAGCGCATCGAGGAAGGAGGCGGCCGGCGTATCCTTCAGGACGAATCCCAGCGCCCCACATTCCAGGACCCGCGCCACGATGACCGGGTCCCGGTGCATGCTGAGCGCGAGGATGCGCGCACCCGGCTCCAGCGCGCGGATCCGGCGGATCAGCGACAGGCCGGACAGCCCGTCGTCCCGAAAGCTCAGGTCGGTCACCACCACGGCCGGCCGGTGGCGGTGGAACGTGCGGTAGGCGGCCACGATGTCCCGGGCCTCGTGAACGCGCGCGATCCCGGCTTCCTCGGCCAGGAGCCGGAAGCCCTGGAGGACGATCGGGTGATCGTCGACGATCAGGAGATCGCGCGGCCGGGCGGTGGGCCGCGCCGCGTGTTGAGCGAATCCCGGCGCGGCGCTCATGGCGCCGCCCCGGAATTGAGGCCCGGCGCGAACCGGTCGGCGAGCAGCGCCAGGGCGGCGGCGTGGTCGACGCCCCGGGCCCGGGTGTTGAAGTAGTGCTGGCACATCTCTCCGTAGAGACTCTTGTGGCGGCCGCGCCGGGCCGCGACTGCGCTGAAGCCGGTCAGCAGCAGAGCGTATCGCTCGGTCTTACCGATTTCGGCCAGCATCTGCCCAAGCTGGGCCGTGCGGTTGGCGATCATGCGCGGATCCTCGATGAAGGCGGTCCGGGCTTCCGCCAGCGCATCCTGAAGCACCCGGACGGGCTCCGACCCGGCCGGCACCGGGTGCCCGGCCTCCCGGCCGGCGAGCCAGCGCGCCGGGTCCGTCCCATCCGTGGGGGACAGCCAGGGCGGCAACTCGCTCTCCGCGGTCCGTGCCACCACGGCCTGCCCCTCCTCCGATCCCGATTCCTGGGCCCGGTCGCAGGCGGCGAGCACGAGGCCGGCGACCACCAGGCTTGCGGCCACCAGGCTGGCGAGCCCCCGCCTCACCGGCCGGCCTCTGCGGCGACAGGCCCCTGAAGCTGCGCCACCACGGTGCGCGGCCCCTCGGCCACCGGGATCCGGTCGGTCTCCTTCAGCGCCGCGAGGTCCACCACGGAGACGTCGTCGGAGAACCAGTTCGCCACGTAGGCGCGTCCACCGAGGATCGCCACACCTTCGGGATAGCGGCCCACCGGAATCGTGGCGACCGCCGCCAGCACGTCGGCATCGACGATCGAGACGGTGCCGGCATGCTGGTTGGTGACGACCACCCGGCGCCCGTCCGGGCTGACGGCGACGCCGTAGGGGCTCGCCCCGACCGGTATCGTGGCGACGGGCTTGAGCGTTGCGGCGTCGATGACGCTGAGGTCGTTGCTGCGCACGTTGGCGACGTAGAGCCGGTCGCGGACCGGGTCGTAGGCCAGGGCGAAGGGCCCGTCGCCGACCGGGATGCCGGCGATCCGGGTCATCCCGGCGGTCTCGACCACGCCGACGCTCCGGCCCTCGCGCTCGGCCACGTAGAGCCGACCTGCGCCACCGACGGTGAGCCCGGCCGGATCGTGCCCGACCGCCACCTCCGCCTCGACCGCGCCGGTCTGCGCCGAGAGGCGCAGCACCCGGTTGCCGGACCAGTCGCCGACATAGAGGCTGCGCCCGTCCGGGTCCGCCGCGAGTCCGAAGGCCTGGCCGGAGACCGGCCATTGCCGCATCGCCCCATCCGGGGCGATCACCGTGACAGCCTTGCCGTCAGGATGGCTGAGATAGAGCTGCCCTCCGGGACCGGCCGCGACCGCGGCGGGCGACGGCGCCACCGCGGATGCCACCGGGGCGACCCGCGCACCGTCCGGACCGGCGACCCGGGTGACGCGGGCGCCCTGCTGGCTCGCGACCCAGACCGAGTCCGCCGCCGCCGGCCCGGCGGCGAGCGACAGGCCCGCGAGCAGGATCAGGCGCCGCACCGGCCTCATCGCTGCGGCCCGCTCTCCAGCTTCGCCTTCAGGCCCTTGAGCCCCTCGGCGAAGTAGCGGTTCATCGCCTCCCTGCCGGCGGCATCACTCAAATTCTCGGGCGGCTCGTTGCCGGTATCGCCCCGGTAGAACCGGCCCATCCACTCGACCTTGGCGCCATCGCCTTCCGGCGTCACCGTCACGGTCGCCGAGTAGGACGAGACCGGCAGCGCGTCGAGATCGGGGTCGGACATGCGGTAGGAATAGGTGCGCTCGGCCCCCTTCCACTCGTCGAGGCCCTCGACCAGGGTGCCGCCGCGCTTCAGCGTGACCGTGCGGATGCCGCCCGAACCGTCGCCCCCGGTGGCCTCGACCTTGGCCACGTCCGGATGCCAGGCGCCGATGCCGCCGAACGGCCCGACCACCTTCCAGACCGCGTCCGGCGTCGCCCGGATCGTGATGGTCTGATCGACCTTTTGGGGGGTTGGGCCGTGGGCCGAGGCCGTGCCGGCGGCGAACAGGATGGCGAGGGTGGCGAGGACGCGACGCATGGTCAGGCTTTCCGGAAACGCATGAGGTTGGTGGTGGAGAGGGACGCGGCGGCGCGGCGCAGGAGGCTGCGCAGCGGCGCCGCGAGCAGGGTGCCGAGCACGAGGGCGAGCGCGAGGCCGCCCAGGACGGGGCGCGGATCGATGCGGCCCGGCAGCGGGCGCGGCGTCCCGGCGGCGATCAGGGGGCGGTCGAGCCCGCCCGCCGCGTCGAGATGCGCGTAGGCCAGGCCCGTGCTCGCGGCGAGTTGCTTCAGGTGGTCCTCGCGCACGGAGGACAGGTGCTCGCTGCCCACGGCGGCGGCGGCCCCGAACGGGGCGTTGCGCGGATTGTAGCCGGCACGGGACTCGGCATCGGCCGGCGGGGGGCCGAACCGGTTCTCCTGCTGCACGTCGGTCTCGGCGTAGAAGCCGCGCTCGCGGCCGCGCTCGTCGAAGCGTGGGATCGGCGACAGGCCGTAGGCACCCGCGCCGACGATCAGGCCCCGCACCAAACCGGGCTTGCCCTCGAAGGGCGGGATGCGGCCGCCGGGGAGCGGCGGCGTCTCCTGGCCGTCGGTGACGAACAGGAGATCCGTGCCGAGGCCGGCGGCCATCTCGACCGCCCGGTACAGGCCGGCCGCGACGCGGCTGTCCCCCTCCCAGGCCATCCGCCAGTCGATGGCCGCCAGCGCGCCGTCCAGCGGCGCGAAGTCGGCGCAGACCTCCACGGGGGTGAACAGCAGGAACGGCCGCCGCTCGGTGAACAGCGCCAGCGCCACCCGCGAGCCGCAGGGCAGGTCCGCCACCATCCGGCGCAGGGCCGCCTTGGCGGTGTCCAGACGGCTCTCCGGGCGGCCATTGCGCGTGTAGTCGCGCACGTTCATCGAGCCGGTGATGTCCATCACGGCCAGGACCGCGACGCCCGCGCGGGTCACCGGGAGCGCCGGCACCACCAGGGCGGCGATCACCAGCGCGAGCGCGAGGGCCAGCGCCTGGAAGCGGCGCCCACGCAGGTTGCGGGCGAGCGGCAGGTTTCCCAGGATGGTTCGCCGGCTTTCTATCTCCCGGCTCATGGTCCGCCCCTCGGCTGCCCCGGGATGTCGGTCCAGATCTGTTTCGGCTCGGCGCGCAGCTCGTCGCCGCTGGCGCGGTCGAACTCCGGGAAATCGCGGATCAGCCGGGAGGCGACGTCGAGGTTGAACTTCGCGTCCCAGAAGTCCGACCGGTCGCGCAGCGCCCGCCGGTAATCCTGGCGGGCCAGGGTCACCTGCGGGCCGGCCTTGTCGATGGCGCCGCGGGTCAGGAGCGTGAAAGCCTCCCGCATCCGGGCGTTGGCGACCCGGTATCGCGCGCGGGACGCCGCGTCGGACGCGCCCATCCGGTCGAGCACTGCGACCAGCGGCTCGGTTTCCGCCAGGCGCCCGTGCCCCGCGAGGTAGCCGATCCGCGACACCAGGACCGGCTCCGGCGCCCCGGTCCCGGGGTCGAGATCCCTGCCGGCATCGAGGGCGGCGATGCTCCGGTTGGCGGCATCCGCCCGCCAGGCGGACCCGCCGAAGCCCAGCGCCGCGAGGCCGAGCAGCACCGGCAGGCTCACGAGGAGCCGCGGCCGGATCCGGCCCCAGAGCCGCTGCGCCGTCCCGGTCGGGCGCATCACGCCGCCCTCCTCAGATCCAGATCCGCCCGCTGCTCCGGCGAGGCACGGGTTTGGGCCTGGGAGCGTGCGGCGAGGAGGTCTGCCTCGGCGAGGGCCGCCAGAACCAGCACGAGGAGCCCGAGCCCCGCGAGCGCGTAGGCGATCCCGGTCAGGTCGCGGCGGGGCCGGGGCTCGATGTAGGGGATCGGGTTCCGTTCCAGGGCGGCGATCTGCGCGATGGCGGCGGCGACAGTCGGGGCGCCCTCGGCCTCGAAGGCACGGTAGGGCACGCCGAGGCTCCTGAAGAACAGGTCGAGATGGCGCTCCGGGGCGGCCTGGGGGGTATCCTCCCCGGCGGGGCGGTCGTTGATCGACGGAGATCCCTTGGTGCGCAGGAACAGCCAGTACAGGTTCGGGTGCAGCTTGGTGAAGGCGGCCCGCAGGGCGTCCTGCACCCGCGGATCGATCACCGCGGCGCCGTCGGAGATGAACAGCAGGACGCGGGAGCCGCTGCTGTCCGGAGCGAATTGCGACAGCGCCATGGCGAGGCCGCGGGCGACGTTGGTGTAGTCGAGGCCGGGCCGGTCTATCGCTGCGATGGCGGCACGGACGGCGGCGTGCCGGTCGGTCATCGGCATCACCAGCATCGGCGCGGTCGAGAAGGCCGTGACGGCGAACAGGTCGTGCGCCCGGGCGCCGACGAAATCCGCCAGCAGGCGCCGGGACGCGGCGGCCTTCGATTCCTCCGCGCCCGAGGGCTGCCGCCCCGCGAAGGTCTCGTTCATGCTGCCGGAGCGGTCGATCAGCATCGAGATCTGGGCGCCGATGCCGATGCGGGTCACCGGCGCGCCGGCGCCGTAGGGACCGGCGAGCGCCACGACCAGGCTCGCGATGGCGAGCATGCCGGCGCCCCGCAGCAGCCGGGCGATCCAGCGGGATGGCGCATCGGCGGGCGCCGCCGCGAGCGCGGGAACCGGAACCCGCCGCCGCCCCGAGGCGAGGAGCGGCACGAGCGCGAGCGGCAGCAGCCACAGCCAAGCGGGCGACACGGCCCCGAGCGGAAGCGATCCGAACGGCATCGCGTCAGGCCTCCCGCTCGGCGGCGGCGAGCCGGCGCAGGCCGGCCTCGACCTCGGCCCAGGGCAGGTGCGCCCGGGCCGCATCGAGTTCGCGGCCGAAGAAGGCCCGGCGGGAGGCGTCGAAGAACCGGGCCAGCGCGGGCTCCTCCCGGCGGAAGGCCGGATGCCGGTCGAGGAAGGCCGGGAGATCGTCGGCCAGGACCCGGCGTCCGTCGGTCTCGTCGAGGCCGCGATGGACCAGGCGCAGGGCCTCGCGATACCCGCCGTCCCGGTCACCGGCCATGTCGGCAGTTCTGGCGCGGCGCCGCAGGGCACGGACGGCCCGGGCGAAGGGACGTCCGGGCCGGGCGAACCAGCCCCGATCGTACCCGAGCGCGGCGAGCGCCAGCACGGCTGCCCCGAGGGCCGCTAGGGCGGCCCACAGGTCCGGAAGCGGATCCAGCCGGGGGACGCGCCCGTCCGGCCGCAGATACTCGGCCGGGTCGTCGTGCTTCTCCGGCTGGACCTCCCGCAGGGGCGAGACCCCGAGCGACCAGGCGGGGATCTCGGCCTTGGCGGAGGTCGTGCCGCCCGCGGCCGCGCTCTCCAGGGAGACAGAAAAACCCGGGATCGCGATCTGGCGGGCATCCAGCGCCGCATAGAAATTCTGGTAGGTGAGATGCAGCCGGACCCGGCCGGGGCTCTCCTCGACAGTGATGTCGCGCAGGTCCAGCCAATAGGTCAGGGCTCCCGGCGCCGGCAGGGAGGCGCGCTGCAGCGTGAAGCCGGGATCGACCGCGATGTCGGCCTGAGCCCGGACGAGGTCGCCCAGGAAATACCCGAAGGCGCGCGGCACCCGCACCTCGACGGAGCGCACCTGCGCCACGGCCGCACCGGCCTGCAGCAGCAGCAGCGCGCAGCAGGCCGCAATCATGGGTTTCCGAAGGGCGAAGCCCTTCGGCGGGGTATCGAGGCGGAGCCCTGATGCCTCGGGCTTCGCCCGATCGCAGGGCTCCGCCCTGCACCCGCAAAAGGTCTCGGACCTTTTGAAACCACCACCTTCGCTGGAAACGCCAACCATCTCAGGTGACCAGCAGATGGCGGGTCAGCGCCTGCGCGTCGAAGCGGTCGACCAGGTGGAACGGCACCCGCGCCGAGGACGCCGCGGCGGTTCTGCGGAGCGCCTCGCGCCGGGCCTGCTCACGGGCGATCCAGCGTCGCTTCAGGGCCGGGCGCAGGAACACGAGGCGGCGGCCGGCGCCTTCGAGGTCGTCGAGTTCGGCGAGCCCCCAATCCGGCAGGCCCGCATCCTGGGCGCTGTCGGCGAGCAGGACCGGGACCGTGTCGTGGAGCGCGAGCGACGCGAAGACCCGCTCGATCAGGGCCTGCGGCCAGCGGAAATCGGAGACGAGGAAGACCAGCCGCGGCCGGCCGAACAGAAGGCGGGCGGCCTCCAGCAGGCCCTCCGCGCCGGCCGCGTCGCAGCGTGCCGCGGCGATCCGGCCGGCCATGTCGAGGGCCGGTCCGCGGCGACGGGTCGCCGGCAGGTAGAGGTCCGCCCGGATTGCGCGGTCGCACCCGATCACCCCGAACCCGTCGCCGATCCGGGTTGTCGAGGCGGCGAGCCCGGCGCAGAGGTCCCCCGCGAGACGGAGGCGGTCGCCGGCGCCGCAGAAGCGCATCGAGGCCGAAAGGTCCACCAGTGCCCAGACCTCGACGGCTTTGCGCATCTCGAAGCGCCGGACATGCACGCCCTCGAACGGGTCGCGCAGGCTCGCCCGCAGGTCGATCCGGCGGGCATCCGGCAGGGTGAGGAACGGAACCTGGTCCCGGAAGGTGCCCAGCCCGCCGGCCTCCTGGCCGCGATGCGCCCCGAAGCGACGCCCCCTCGGGCGCCAGCGCGGCAGGTAGACGATGTCGGCCGAGGGCGCCCCGGTCATGGTGCCGGCACCGTCTCGAACACCGCCCGGCACAGCTCCGGGACGATCTCGGCACGGCGCATCTCGTGGACCGGCTCCAGGAAGATGCGGTGCGCCATCACCTCGGGGAAGACCGCCCGGACATCCTCCGGCACCAGCCAGTCCCGCCCTTCCAGCCAAGCGCGCACCCGGGCCGCCCGGACCAGGAAGGCGAGGCCGCGCGGCGAGGCGCCACCCTGGACCAGGCGCGTCATGTCGATCCCGGACAGCCGGATCCCGGCCTCTGCCGGGCGCACGAGCGCGTCCCAGAGCCCGACCACGTAGGTCTCGATCTCCGGGGATGCCTGGATCGCCACCTGGATCGCGCTGGCGATGGCGCCGAGGCGGGCCTGGTCGAGCACGCCCTCGGCCACCTCGCCGATCAGCCGGTCGGTGTCGTGGAAGCGCGGATCGAACACCAGCGCGCGCCTTGCCTCAGCGCCACGGGGCGCGTCCATCCCGATCTCCATCAGGAAGCGGTCGCGGGCGGCGGCGGGCAGCTCGAAGGTCTCCTCGCGCTCGACCCGATTGCGGTCGGCGAAGACCTGGAGATTGGGGAACCGGTACTCC
>Ga0265798_10002443_pt1 | contig 27518 bp, 26 predicted proteins | sample P3T30metagenome_FD_192430 | JGI IMG/M metagenome (GOLD analysis project Ga0265798, IMG submission 192430) | Plant litter microbial communities from East Loma Ridge, Irvine, California - P3 T30 | ecosystem: Environmental > Terrestrial > Plant litter > Unclassified | place: USA: California...
TTGGCGAGTCTTCATTGTAAATTCGCCGCCCGATGTGACGAGGTTTACAGCAACGTGGGTGTTGCATCACGCGCTAGCCGACGGGATCTCCGGCTTCATCTTCCACGACTCATTCCTCGCTGGCCTCAACTCGCTCACGGAAGGAGACAATGTCGACCCAATCGTCAAATCGCCAACTACAGCCCTGCTTCCACCGCTGGAGGAACTGCACCCAATGCCAGTCTCCTGGCCATTCTTCATGCGCGCCATCCTCGGCTCCATACTACCGTCAATTTTTGCGAAGCGACCCGCAAAACTTTGGGCCGGCAAACCAGTACCATCGGACGTGACAGCACAAGCAGAAACGCGAATCCGAAGCTTGATGCTCTCCAAGGCAACGACCACGAGACTAGCACAGGCCAGTCGAAGAGAAAAGACCAGCGTAACAGCGACGCTGCAATGTCTCCTAGCCGCCTCACTCTTTTCACTTCTTCCAGCCGCGGAATACAAACGGCTCACCATCGAAGGCCCAATGTCTGTACGGCAGTTCCTCAACGTCAGTGACGACCAAATGACAGATGCAGTTGCGCAGTACAAGTTCGTCCACGAGCGCTCCCTCTCAGACGACGCCCAAGCGGGGCGTATCTTGCAACACTTCTCCTGGGATACGGCGAGAGCAGTCAAATCCGTCATTGCTGCTGAGGTAGCAAAAGCTGGCAATGATAACTTCATCGCGCTTCTCAGATACGTCTCGTCCATGCATCAATACCTCCTTGGCAAAGTAGGCAAGCCGCGCACGCCTTCGGCCGAGATATCAAATGCGGGTCTATGGCCGGGTGCGCAAAGCCAAGAGGAGCAGCAGCAGCAGCAACCGCACAGCGAGACAAGATGGAGAATAGGCAGAATGGTATTCAGCCAGTCTGCCAATATAGTTACTAATGGGTTTGCCATGAATGTCGTCACTGGTGGTGATGGGAATGCCGTGGTGAGCTTTTGCTGGGTCGAGGCTGCTGTAGATGATGAGTTTATGAAAAAAGTAATTGATGGGATTGGGCAAGGTATTGAGGAGTTGGTCGGGGAGTGAGAGACCTTGGTGTCGATGTGAAAGATATGCAATAATCTATTTAAATAAATAATTCATCTTCTAGAATCCAGTGTGCACCAATCCAAAAGTCTTATTAAACCCCCCTTCTCGCCAAAAAAAAAGCGCCTATCAAGCCCAGTTGATTGAATTTCCTCTATAGTGTCCTTATTCCCTCGCCTGCACAAATAGCCGTCCTTTCTACCGTCCACCACTTTGATACTCCCAAACTTCCTGCTTCCTCGCACTTCTACTTCCATTTCCACCTTGGCCGTAGTAGGTGGCATACGCCGCATTCACACTCTCGTGGTGCTCCTTTGCATGTCGCTTGATGGAAGTCCAGAGGCCATGCACTTTGCTTCGCTCCTTCAGCGTAGGAGCTGATGGGAACGAGTCAAACGACTCCGACGATGATGATGTGATGGCTGATTTGCAGTCTTCGATCGAGTTGCGAGCGGTACTTGCGGTGGAGTTTGACATTTTGAAGAGTTGGGAGCCTGATTGAGGAGTGTGTGTGTGTGTGTGTGTGTGTGTGTGTATGTGTGAGTGACAGGGTCTTAGAAGGTTGGTAGGTTTGTAAATGTGTTGCGATTTTGGACCAAACTTTGTGGATATGGAGAGACGGATGATGTTGTTTTTCTCTGGTTCGGGCGTTTTAGTCTGGTGGGTGTTTGGTTGTCCGTGCGAGTTGGGGTATTGTGTCGTTATGTGTGTAGCTGTACCGCGTTCCTTGTCGGGCTTGCAGGATCCTAGTCAAGAGCGAAGAACGATGTTGTAATGGTTTTAATTACCCTCGGCGAGAGAACCAACCTTAATTTATACCGGTAAACTCAACGCACCCACACTCTAACCTCCTCATGTACGCATTGCGCCTTGTGACTCCCATCCAACATGTCGATCACGCCCTTTCGCTTCAACTAAAACAATCGGTCAAACAAGCCTCACAGGAGATGCACATGGCATGTCTATCCCTGGGCACGCTAGCAAATCGACATGAACTCTGCCGGTAGCTTGCTCTCGTCTGCAATCCCGACGGCTTAGCGTGCACATTACGGGGCATGGTGACAAACGGTGTGCAAAGCGAAATGAGTACAGCAAACGCTACGCACCATGCTTTCAACCTTGCTATTGGCCCATGTTGCGGTTATGACGGAAGATGCGCAAGTAATGATGGACTAGCATGTTGGATGTACTGGTAAGGCGCGCGCGCCTTGTGCACCGAAAATCGATAGTAAGCCTAGGTGGGCGGGAAGTGGGGCTGGCGGGTATTAGTGAGCCATGCAACGCGCCCTGTACATGTCAAAGGCTGATGATTAACGAGCAAACACGCTAAGTGGAGTCAGATTTTGGACGCACACGCATGACGCGAGGTCGCACGGAGATGCAAAGCCCGTTGGTAATCGAGTTCCTAGCGGAAAATGAAACTTGAAGTGACACGTCGTGGAGCCATGACCATGGCGCAGAAGAAGGTTTCCTTTTCTGGAAACGCTGTCTCTGATCTATCAATTCATCATTTGGTTTACTGTGCACTAAGAAGCTATCGCTAAGGCTTCACAATGACCTGCCAGGGCAGTGTATTATCGAAGAAAAAGGTCGCCTTTGGCTGAGCAGCAAGGCCTTCATCCGTCATGTTGCACAGCTTGGTGAAATCGCCCGCGTCTTCGAGCTTCTTCTTGATAATCTTCTGGTACTGTAACAGTGGGCATGAAGAACCGGGCCCGCTGGTACAGTTTACAACGGGGTAGACGACCTCGTTGATACGAATGCGCATGTATGTCTCCTCGGTAGGTTTGGCGGGTTCAAAAGGTACCGAGTTGGATCTTTTGTGCGCGTAATGATAAGTGGAGGTACTGTTTGATGCAGAAGCTGTGCATGACAAGCGCTCGAAAGCCACGGTGCCGCGCATCTTCACGATCTGAGAGGAGCGAAATAGGCGGTCTGGTAACGTCATATTGCCGGGAAGTGGTTGCTGGCGATCAAACACGCCGATCGCTGCAGCGAGCTGGTTGATTTGACCATCGTTTGAGAACGAAGCCATAATCTTGGGTGGGGTAAACGTCACATTTCCAACCTTGTACGTTGCATTGGGTCCGTCGACGAAGCGCTGCACAGCCATATCGACAACGGGCAACATCTGGTACTTCTCGATATCTGTGCCAAGGCCAGTTCCATACCAGTAGCGCAGATCTTGTGCATACTCATACTGCAGGATCTCTTCCTCAGTAAAGATGTCGCAGAAGGGGCTTCGAAGGCCAGTTATCTGCGTCTCGAAACCACAGAGATAGGGAATCGACTCTACTTGGCTCTCTGTGAGCTTGAGGCCACCCTGGATCTGAGCGTTGAGCCTTGCGGTGATGGGTGGGAGGTAGATGGCATCCCATACTGGCTTGACAGGGCTACCACCTTCGTCATCGTATGCCTTGCAGAGGTCGCTCGGAGCGAGAGAGTTGCCCCAGCTGGAAGGATTACTGGCGTTGAGGGCATAAATCGTCGTGAGATCCGTGGCGTTGGGTCCTATGAATCCTTGGGCAAATAGGCGTGCGCTGTCTCGCACACGAGGGCCGGACTTGTAATAATTGGCCCACATGGTAAACGGGCTGTTGTACTCGTACAAGTTGGGGTAGCGAAGACGCCATGTCGTTCCCATCTCGTGAAGTTCCTTCCAACCAGTAGGGCTCACATTGGCGATTTGGGCCTCAGGGTTGGAAAGAACGGGCTTCCAAGACTTCAAGAAGGCGAGCTTTTCGTTGGTGACCTGGAAGTCGCCAGCAGCCTGGATGTACTTGTACAAGTCCACCCATCCGTTGTAGGCGCCTGTGTCGGGATACCGCGAGCCATGGCGTGAGAAGGAGGCTTGTTGAAGTTAGTTGGTGAGCGAGATTGTTACATCAAGGACTGCTAAATCTCCCTTACCTGCAAGATCGACCGTACATCCCGTAGGCACATCGGATGAGATGCCGGTCAATTCCTCGCCTGGAAGCCATTGTCCATTGCCTCCAAGGTGTTGAAAGATGTTGAAGTCGTCTTGAGCCGCAACTGCAGCGCTGCTCACAGCGAGGGAAACAACAAGAAACCTCATGGTAGTTCACAGGTGCTACGAGCCGCTAGTCGCCTGAGGAGGAGACATTGCGCATAACCATGCGTTTTTATAGCCGGAAAATCCATACTGCGTCTTGGTCTGGGGAATAGAGTACTTGGTTTAGCCTCGGAGATGAATCCTTGATGCAAAGGCAATGCTTCCTAAGACGGTAAGGATGGCCAGGAACCCGTTGCACGTGGGCGCAGACACACCATCTGGGTGGATTTGTCGCATTGCGGCACGGCTAGCTTTGACGGCCAAGAGAAGGCGTTGACAGGGCTTGATCCTTGGTTCATGTTGAGAGAGATGGAGAGAGATTGATTCTCGAATGATGCTGTGTGTTGGCGTGCGAGTGCGAGTGCGAATGCCGATCGAGGATGGCAGGGTGGCTCTGGCAGGTGCGGGCGTGGATTAGTCAGGCAGGTCTGTCGATATCGGACCCGCTATTCCATTTATCGATACCGCACCCGGAATCTGACTCAGTCTTGGGACATATCGTCAACACCACCTCCACAGCCATGCATGTCCTCATCCCTTCTCGGTGACTGTCCGGATCGAGTTTTTCCCGTTGCTTGCCGCCCTCAGACCATGGCTGATCCGAAGCCGCGGCAACGCAAGTTCGCGCCAAGGTCACGCACAGGCTGCTTGACTTGTAGGGCACGGCGGAAGAGATGCGACAATGCCCAACCTCAGTGTGCCAACTGTGCCCGTTTGAACCTCAAGTGTGAATGGCAAGCACCGCGGAAAGTCGTCGCAGAGTCGTACTCATCTCCATCGCGCTCAAGAAGCCCAGAGTTCCAGGTTGCAGGTCCGGTATCATCTTCTCTAGACGCATGGGATGTACTACCGGGCGACCATGGGTCTGAGCGGATGCATCTGCTCCAGTATTATGTCGAAGCATTCGTACCCAGTGTTCAAGTCGCGCCAATTGCATCGAGTTTCTACACCAGCCTGTACATGCCTTGGTCCTTCCAAATCGAGGGTATGCTCGACGCCATCCTCGCCATCTCTTCTGCTCAATTGGCACGGAGGAGCCAAGATGCCGACCGTGCAGAACATCTTAGGGCTGTATCACTTCGACATGAAAGGAAATGCTATGACTTTATCAAGGAACGTCTCTCCCCATCTGGTGGGCTGCCAAAGGACACGTACCAGGTCACTGCTGTCATCCTCATTCTGGTTGGGCTCGAGGCGCTCAATGGAGTCAAGACTACGAGATGGATATCACAACTGAAGAGTGTGCAGCGCATCCTGGGCGCACTATCTCCCGAGCAGAGCATCATGGACTGCGTCGAAGTCGATTCTCTACATCGTCATTTCACCTATCACTTCGCTTCCGCATCTCTCATGGCCCGGGTGTCGAATGCTGGGAGCACGTGTTCTGCTGAACAAGGCTTGATGATGACCAGCGCCGCCCCTATGCCGGGCACTATCGACCCTTTGATGGGCATCTCATACCAGCTGTGCGACCTCATCTCCCGGATTCAGTACGTAACTGCCTCCAACCCAGCGTTTCCCCTCGCAACAGAAGCATCATTCAATGTCATCGAGCAGGGTATACAAAACTGGACATACGAGAATCCGTTCACGTTGGGCGTCGACACTCGGATAGCGCTTGATCTCATTGCCCTGGCAGAAGCTTATCGGCTGGCGGCACTCATTCAGCTCTATCGCACCTCGCCCTCTTGCTCGCTGCGCATTCAGAGCTATGCATCACGTACCATGGAGTTTATTGCGCGTATCCCTCCTGGAAGTCCTGCAGAGTCAAGCCTACTTTATCCCATTTTCTTAGCCGGTGCGGAACTAGACGATGAAACGGCCATTGAACAATGCTTCCGGAGACTGGAAGGAATACAGAAGCGAAATCGATACGAGAATGTTGAATGCGTGCAAAAGGTTTTGAAAGAAGTCTGGCGGCCAAAACTGGAAGGCGGGCAAAGAAGAGATTGGGAAGAAGTTGTGAGGGAGTGGAAGTGGTCATTTACCTTGGGCTGAGACAGCTCTTGGTTTGCTTTGATGCATGATGTTATAGTTGGCAGTTGGATGTGAGCTTGCTTCTTCGTGATTTATGAACCATGTCGTAGCCATTGTTATGGCAATCGGATGCCAACGGTGGATATATGACTACTTGGGCTCTGGAATCTCTAACAACAATTCTTTTCAAACATATTCATGTCCAATTTAGACTGGGCTTTATGTAGCCGAAATAGATTTCTTTTTAATGTCCAACAAGGGAACAATGCGGTAAGATGAGAAGATGAGTTCGATTATATATATATGCATATGAAAGGAGATGTGTGATTGCCCGCTAAAACACGCACCATGTACGAAACCAGGGTTAAGGAGAAGGAGTCTTGGAAATATACAAATACACCGACCACAACAGCTGCAGCCTCAGTAGATCATGTGTATTCACCGCCCACCTACAGTAGCTACTCCAGTCGGAACGAGCGTGTGTGTGTGTGGGCGTGTAATGTTAGAGTACGACTTGTGGCTGTAATCGTGTTGTAGGACTTCAAGGTCGTGGTAAATCAAACTTCCACCTGACCTGTCTCCTACGCGCCATCCCCCCACAAGCCCACAACCTGCATCGCAAACGCCACACCGGCCAAGGCCGTCTTTACCCACTCAGTCCTCTGCTTCCGTTCGACCGCCTGCCTAACCTGTTCGCCATTCACTTCATCGCCCTGGGCCTCCAACTCCATGACCATTCTCTCATCCGAGCCCTCTGTGAAGCTCACAGCATAGTCTACACCAGGGCCGGAGACGAAGGCGAAGATGGACGTGTAGAGCAGATAGGGATGGCGGAATCTTCGGGGCGAGAGCACGTAGGCGGAGAAGAGGGTAAAGGTTGTGATGTGGCGGAGGTAGGAGGAGAGATTTGTAGATTTGGTGGAGAGATAGGTGAGGGATGTGCGTGCGTGGGGCGCGGTGGGAAGAGCGAGGAGGGCGGGGAGGGCGAGGGTGGAGAGAGTTGCCGAGACACCCTGGGCGAGGTTAGTTATTGTTGTCGGTGGTGGTAAATTTGCTTTCTGAGTGTTTTCCCTTGCTCGTGCACAACAAGTTGAAGGAGGGCGGCCATGGGAGGATATGGGTGATGCGGGGGGGGGGGCCTCAAGATACAAGAGGTGGCGGGCGTTGCAAGACATACCGTAGCAATTCCCAAGCTAATTGTCCCGACGAATTTACATATTGAGACCGTTTGCGCTGCCATTGCGGTTTTGAGCCCAGCGTGTGGCGATGATGTTGGCTTGATGTTGGCTTGGAGAGCTTGGGGTATGGGGTGAGTTGTCTTTGGTCAGGATGAATCAACAATGCTGGCAGGCAGATTGCGGAGATGGCGCGGGCTTGATCCGGAGCAGGCGGTTGGATTCGGAGACATCACGTCACCGCCGGAGCTCCCGCATGATAGCGGAGACGACGAGTACAGTAAGCACATGCACCTGAGCTTGTGCGGGGAAGAAGAAGGCCAAGTCAGCACGTACTTGTATTCGCACTTGCAGCTACTAACACTACTTATCAGTGTTGTTTAGCGAGCGAGCGGAGCTGATGATCACGACATTGGGGCTGTACATGGTAATCGACACTAATACTACTTATGAACACTACCTCGGACAGAATACAACACAACACGTTTTAACGCGAGAATGCACGGTGTGCGAGCAATGCTTCGTCGGAGAGCAGCATTGAGTGGAGTTGTACCTCGGCTTGCATCCTCACCCCGAGGCTGGGGAACACCAGCCGGGTCTTGCGGCCGTAACTTTCACTCCAAGTGAGCACACTAAGCTACTTATATCACACGCACACGCACACACACCTCCCCGTTACACGTCGTGGTTGTCTTGATCATCACTGCTCACCCTTTGCGCCAGTACTCCACGCCTCCAGTCCAACGCGTCCGATAGCACAAAGCCCGCCTCGAGACAACCGCCCAACATGCCAATGGACAGGTATCAATACGTCAGCAATGTCTGGAGAGACGGCATCTTTGGTACGTCGTGCCTTCCCCAGAGCTGCCTGCAACGATACCCCGTCTCCGCGTCACCGGCTAACAAATACCCCCAGACGGCAAGGTAGTCTTCTGCACCGGCGGCGCCGGCACAATCTGCTCAACTCAAGTCCGCGCCATGGTCGCGCTCGGAGCGAACGCCTGCATCGTAAGCCGCAACACGGAGAAGACCACTGCCATGGCCAAAGATCTCGAGACGGCACGCCCTGGCGCAAAAGTAATCGGCATTGGCGCAGTCGATGTCAGGGACCCCAAACTCCTCGAGCAAGCTGCCGCGCGCTGCGAGAAAGAGCTTGGCAGCATCGACTTTGTCATTGCAGGCGCAGCAGGCAACTTCCTCGCTTCCTTCGACCAGATCTCGACAAACGCCATGAAGACCGTCATCGACATTGACGTCTTGGGCAGCTGGAACACGGTCAAGGCAACGATGCCCTACCTCGAGAAATCTGCCAAGAAGCACAGGACAGATGGCTTGACTCCGCCTGCCAACGGTACAGGCGGTCGCATCATCTTCGTCAGCGCCACACTGCACTACGCAGGCTCACCGCTCCAAGGCCACGTCTCAGTCGCAAAGGCGGGTGTAGATGCTATGGCCGTGTCAGTGGCAATCGAAAAAGGGCCTCTGGGCGTTACGTCCAATATCATTGCCCCCGGGCCCATTGGAAGCACAGAGGGAATGTCGCGGTTGTCTAAACCAGAGCACCTGGATGCCATAGCCAAGAGCATTCCCTCGGGTCGTCTAGGTGCGGTCAAGGAGATTGCAGATGCCACTGTGTTCCTGTTCTCCGATGCGGGCAACTATGTCAATGGTGATACCATTGTTGTCGATGGTGGTGCGTGGCGAACAGCAGGCGTGTCAAGCAGTAAACAATATCCTGACATGGTGCTTTCGCCTCAGAGCTCCAAGGCAAAACTATAGATATTCACCTGATTTCAAGATAGAATTTGTTAGGAGTTGTTCTTCGTACGCATCTTGGAAGTCAAGGAGTGATTCCCTGATGAGATATCCGACAGAATTATATTATAGCGAATTTTGATAGGTACATTCAGCTTGTATCTTCTTGTGAGACAAACTACAACATACACCTTCAACATTCACCACTCGAAACAACAATACACGCATAGACAGCTAGCTTCAGATGGCTACATATTTGGCAGATCAGAAACAGCCAAAGTTCAAATGTAGTATACTAGAACCTACCATGACATCTTACAGCCAAAAGCGGAACTAAAAGGACGTCGTCTATATGCCACCATTCTCACGACCACTCAGCCAATTCTCTAATCGCATCCGCTATCTGTCTGGTCAACAGTCTCCCCCGGGGGAAGTCATGTCCGAATTCATGGTGAATCTCGTCCACCTGATGTTCTTCGCATAGCTCAACCATGTGTTTTCCATGATGTGGGTCCACTTTATCTTCTGCCGTGCTCCGCACATGGAGTGTTGGAATCTCAATCAGCGCTGGTTGCAACTTGTTTCGCTCCCATCGGCACAGCCCGTACATGCCATCGCTCAGAAACGGGGTCCCGTCAACCATCATCCTCCCTTCCAACCTGCTCAAGAGTTTGAGCAACCTCTCATGATCCACTTGATCCTGCTTGCTAACTCCGGGCTTGTGACGCAGCGCGCTCGGCCGAAGGAACATTTCTCTTGCTTGTTGGAAAGTCTGGGACACGTCGACGTCGCCAAACCTCGTCTCGACATCTTCGACATTAAACACACGGATTGGAGATGCGCCGTTGACAAAGATGGCGAAGCGGAACAAAGGCTCAATGGTAGAGTCCGACTGCGCAGCATCAATGAGCAGCTCGGCCGCTAGCGCTGCTCCACCAGAGTATGCAAAGACTCCGTCAAAAGGACCCTCGGTTCGCAGAATCTGGAGCAGCTCGTCATGCGTTTGTAGGATGGATAGAGGGTCGAATGGGTTGTAATATGTGTATAGTGGAAGCTTTGAAAAGTCGGATGTGTGTAGCGACCAGTTTCCTAAAGTCATTCAACGTGTTAAACGTGTTCTTCCCAGTAGTTTGTTTCTTTCTGTGTGGAATCAGGTGTCTTTTCTTTCTTACCTTCAGTGTGGCGGACGGTGCCTTGCACAAAGACCCACTCAAAATCTTCCAGTGCTGCACGGATAGGTGCAGTTTGCATGCGGAAAATCTGCATCTTGGAATCAGGAAAACGGGCTTCAGTGGCATCGACTGTTCATCTTGCTCACCTCGTTGTTAGAGCCTCTTCCATGGAGACAAAGAATCTTCATGGTTAAATCCTCTATTAGAAGCAGTGGTTATACAAGGCTTAGTGACGGGATTTTAGAGGACTAAGTGACGAAATTTGGAAAGGCTCAGTAACGAGATTACAGAAGACTGAGTGCTAGCATTCGCTGTGGTGATGAGAGCCTGGAGGTGGTGTGGTGATATATCAATCCTCTTTGAACCCTGTTCGGTGCATACTTCTAGATAGGAAGAAAGGCTCCATTCGCAGCGTATATGGGCCGGCAATTAGTGCAGCACGGGCGACTAACATGTCAGAGTTGACAAAAGGGTGGATGTTCAGCTTGCGATTCGCCACATCATTTGTCTAGCCTTGCAATCCTTCCATCCACCCCACCCCAATTTCCTTTCTCCTTCACAACTACATAGACACTGCAACAAAAAAGGCTATTGGCGTCTTTTTTCTTGCTCTCACTGCATAAAATGTATGGTAGTGCAACAAACGAGCTAAAAACACGTAACCCTAAGAATGAACGGATGCCAGTGCGACAGCAATGGATTGTGAAGAGAGCAATCACGTGACAAGATGGATACTCCAGTTCCAGCATGATACGCCCCTATCCGATGTGTCGGCAAAAGGGAAGATGTCAGAAGACACAATGCTATCCGGTGGTCACACGCCACTAATTCTATCAGCCAAACAAACCCTCTAGTTCAAGCGCTCGTCGGGAGGATTTATCGAGCTGAAGCTCTAGCATCATGTTCTAGCTGAAGATGGAAGCTCCGTATCCCTCCTGAACTGATCCCTGGGGCCCAATTTGATGCGAGCCCTTGGTTGTGCCCTGGGAAATTTTTCCGAAGCCACGCCACATAGCGCTAGAAAAGGGCAGAAAGGATGAGACTTAGATTTTGCTCCCTCTAAATGTGGCAAAAATCCACCATGGAGAATCATTCATACCTTTCTACGCAGCGTAGCGCGGCACACCAAAACTACGAGTATGGCTATGCTCAGGCGACCGCCTTAAGTGACAAATTATAGAGGCAGGGAAAATACTGGTGTGAGAAATTATGGCCGAACTAATAAGTTAGTGCCTCTGCAGCTGCACTACTACTGCATCGCTGCTCCATGCAAGTAGTGCTGAAACTGGATGCTCTAATTTGTCAAGGGCCCCGGCTCACCTTCTGCCCAGTAAAACGGAATGTCACTTGGCTACCGTATTAGCCTGGTACTGAATAAACCCATCCAGGCTAGACCAACAAGCAAGCAATAGACAAGCAATAGGCAAGCATAAACGGCACGACATGACAAGAAGGAGCCACTAGTGCCGGTAGGACGCCTGGAATCACGACAGCGGTGTGTAACTCCAGTTGCCCGTTGATACCAACGTAGTTTCAAGTTGTAAACGTCGAACATGGAGAGAGTAGTTACTTTGGTGTGGACTGTTTATACTGTGGAAAGACAAGCGAAAGCACGGTCGTTATTGTGGAAGAATTGCTGTGATGGACGTTGTTCAACCCCAAATATCCGGGGTACCTGGTGGAGTGTTTTATGGGGTAGGCTAGAACGCTACTAGGGGCGGACAGTGCCTATACCGGTATCGTGCAGTACTACCGTTGGAAAACACGCGCGACATCTGGCAAGGGCTAGTCTAGCCGCCGAAGTCCATCCGATTGCACAAACCTCCCGAGCGGGCGAGGTTGACAGTACGTAATTATTTCATATTGTGCATTCATTTAGCAAAACTACCGAGAATGATACTTTTTATAAAATTAAAAGTCCTTCTGTATAAATATATTTTAATTTCAATTATTACAAAGTAGAGAGAAATCTAGATATTTTAAGCTAACAGCATCTTAACGGTGAACGTTTCATCTAATAACCTACTTTAAGATAGAGTAATTTAGTAGCATTATCTATCTTTTAGCCTATCTAACCTAAGGGGCCTATAAAGCTTCACAAAGTAGTTTAGATTTCACTGCCCTGGCCCTACGTGCCAGAACAGAACAGTCACTTCTACCTTCAGTTCTCTACATCCACAATGGCACCAAGCTCACAACGTTGGTGGCAATCTGCCATTGGCTATCAAATTTGGCCGGCGTCTTTCAAAGATTCGAATGGCGATGGCGTTGGGGACATCAATGGAGTTATCAGCAAGCTCGACTATCTCCAGTCCCTAGGAGTTGATCTCATATGGTTCTCTCCCGTCTACGATTCGCCTCAAAGAGACATGGGCTACGATGTTTCCGACTACGAGTCCATTCTCCCGCAGTTTGGTACCCTCGCCGATATGGACAATTGCATCCAAGAAGCCAAGAAACGTAACATCAAAATCATCATGGATATGGTCACAAATCATACGTCCGACAAACACCATTGGTTCTTGGAAAGCTGCAAATCACGGTCAGGGCCGTATAGCGATTGGTACATCTGGCGCGATCCAAAATACGATAGCCAAGGAAACCGACAACCGCCGAACAACTGGCGCACTGGGTCACGGTATGGGAAGAGTACATGGACCTACGTGGCTGAAAGAGATCAGTACTATTTCTGCTTTGGGACTTCTTATCAGCCAAACTTGAATTGGTTTTGTGACGAGTTAAGACACGCAGTCTATGAAAGCGCGGTGAAGTTTTGGTTGGAAAGGGGCGTGGATGGGTTTCGGATGGATCTGGTTGGGTTATACTGGAAGGATCCGACCTTTCCTGATGCAAAAGAAGTGTATCCTGGGGAAATTTTGCAGCCGCTCGATGGGACACGGTGTTTGAATGGTGAAGAAGTTCACACCTGGTTGAGGGAGATGAAAGGAAGAATTGCGCAGGACTTTGGGGAAGAAATAGTCTTAATTGGAGAATTGCCCATGACGGACCGAGAGACATTCTTGCGATATATTTCTCCTGATTCAAAAGAGCTGGAAATGGCTCTCGACACGGACATTTTCATCACCGGAAATGACTGGAAGGATGGTCTGTACGAACTCAAACGCCCAGAGCTACCACTACTCAAGGATGCCGTCCTGAAGACGCAAAGTCTTCTCGACGATGGAGGTTGGCCTACTGCATTTCTCGAGAACCACGATTTCGCTCGCAGTATCTCCCGTTTCGGACCGGGTGAGGGTGTCTATCGTGAAGCTGCCGCAAAGATGCTTGCTCTCATGGCCGCAACACTTTCCGGAACCTTCTTCATATACCAAGGTGAGGAGATTGGCATGACCAACGTCCCATCGTCCTGGGGGCGAGATGATTTCCAAGACAATGCAGACCTCGAACACATCGAGGATATCGACCCGACCAAGGACGCTGAAGCAGTAGAGAAATCTATCACTGCGCTTGCGATGTGGGGACGAGATAACGGAAGAACGCCGGTTCAATGGTCAGACGAAGCATACGCTGGTTTCAGTGATGTGAAGCCCTGGATCAGGGTCATTGACAACTACACACATATCAACGTTGCACAGCAATTAGGCAAGCCTGATAGTGTGCTTTCGTTTTGGGTCAAGATGATGCGAATGAGGAAAGAAATGTCTCATGTGCTGACTTTCGGATCTTTCCGTCTTGTTGATAGGGACAACCCCAGTGTATTCTCGTATTCTAAAACGAGTGCTGATGGGAAGACTGCGATGCTGGTGGTGTTGAACTTCTCCAACAATGAGGTCCGGATTCCGGGTCAGGCGGAGGCTAATTCGGTGCACCTCATTTGCGCGACGGCTGCGACGCCAACAAAGACTGCTCTAGCCGAAGCCATTTTGGAGCCATGGGAAGGCCGCCTGTATGAACTGGCACCGATATTGTAGCTTTAGAAAAGTTTCTATAAAAATGATTGACCACCTGTAGGAGTGCGATGCTGCACCCTGGGCAATATTGAGTTGTCTACCTGAAAACCCAAAACGAGACCGCATGCCGGACCGGATACAGCAGTTCAAGCATTTTCCCCCTCGCATACAAGTACTTGATACGTCGTGGTCTGGAAGCCCTAGTCCAAATAGACTCCGCATGCTCGCAAGGACCTGCTACATGTAGCACTAACTACATGCCGTTAAAGGCTGGGGGAAATATCCCTGTATCGGCAGACGACATACCCTGGCTGGAGCGATTCGGCTTACAGTCCCGTTAGTGCAGACTGCACTAGGTACTCTGGCCTAACGTCGAGTTGCATATACGAAGTTCCACAGAAACTACTCCAAGTAGTGGGGCCGAGTAGAAATGTTTTTGCAACAATCAGCGGAGTTTCTTTGTAACCACTAACGTCGATGTGTCAGATGACTGAACTAGTCTCGCAAACAATCCATGTATGTAGCATTCATCCCGTTTCTCATGTATTCATAACACTTTCTCCTTCCGGCAGCAACTGCGGGAATTTCAGTCCCCCGAACAGACCGCGTTGTCAAATTGCACTATACCCGGAACAGTTCAAGTTATAGTGCATCGATTCAATGGAACAAGATTTACTTGCAGGAAAAGTTAGTATACAGCTACCTATGTAGTCACTTTGAGAAAGACTCAACTGACCGTGTCGCTCCTGAAAGGTCGCCATAGTTACTGGAGCTTGCTCGGGGATTGGGTTGGGAACACTGAAGCTCCTCCTATCCCATGGAGCAAAAGTCGCCTCTTTCGATATCGCGGAGGCGTCACCATCCGACCACCTCAATGCTATCCATATGCGATGTGATGTATCTAAACAGGAACAAGTAGAAGAAGCTGTGGCCGCTGTGCATGCCAAATGGAACCGGATCGACATTCTCTTCAACTGCGCCGGGGTGCTGGATCATTTTGGTAAGCTCCTATTCACCTTATTTTCAAGCTGGGAAAAAAAGTCCACGAAAGTTTATGTTCATCATAAATGACGTTTCCACTATTATAGCCCCAGTAGCAACCACTACGACTGATGATTGGAAACGCTGTTTTGCTGTCAATGTCGATGGACCCATGTATCTCATGCGCGCTTGTATACCGCACTTCCTGTTACAGCCAACGAGTGGACACATTGTCAACATTTGCTCAACAGCTTCGATTCGAGGGGCTGCTTGTGGCGCCGCATACACCGCTTCCAAGCACGCTCTGTTGGGTCTGTCCCGCTCCACGGCGTGGATGTATGCTCAAAAGGGCTTGCAATGTAATGCAGTTATTCTTGGGCCGACAGGCGACACCAATATCACTAAGATTGAGGGAGAATGGGATAGCGTAGGGTTTGAGCGGTGTCAACCCTATGGAAAATGTTTGCCTAGAGTTTTGAAGACAGAACAAGTTTTACCCACCTTACTGTATCTATGTACCGCCCCAGGGTTGAATGGGGCTGAACTGGCGTTGGACTATGGATTATCTACAGCTTAATTGAGAAAACTACGTATGTGACGTGTCGTCGGAATTTCAATGGAGACTTCTGAGAAGTAATTACTTCATCACGAATTCAGCTCTGCTGCAACACCAGCATATCTCTTTCCCACAAGACTCCCGTCGCAACACCAATTGGCCCGCCCAGTATCATGTACCATAAGAGCCTCCTACACAACAACCCCAACTCCTCCTGTGGCTCTATCACACTGCGAGCTTCAGCGTACAAAGCGATCGCCCAGACAGCGCTGCTAAGTCCTCCGATTATGCCATCCCATTGTAGAAGCCATTTGCCTCCTTCGAACGCATCTTTGCATTTCATCTGACCCCATGGAGAGGGCGGGATGAATATATTGGCTAGCTCGAGATTCTTGCGGCCAGATGAAGGTGATTTGCGGATTTTCTGTAGTATACGGACGGCGAAAGAGAGGAGAACCGGGATCCAAATTGAAGCCACAGCCATAGCGAAGGCAAAAGCATAGACTGGCCTGGAGGTGGACAATAAAGACACGGAACCTTCGTTTCTCTGTTTGTCCATCGTTCCGGTATGAGACCACCACCTCACTAGCAGGACATGGAATAAACTTATGTATAGATTCCACTGCTGATACAACGACGCAACGATGTGTTTTGTGCTGAGATTAGAGATGGATAATCCAGGTAATCCCATGATGAACATGGGTAGTAGGTAACCTAGTAAGAAACTCCAGAGAATCGCGCGAAGGTCAACAGTATCAATCATGAGGCTTTCATGTGTCGTCGCCGGAGCTGCAACAGCCAATCTGGTTGCCAGATAAAGCGAGGTAAAGACAGCGTGTGACTGATTGAAAATGAAGATTCCTGGGATCGCAATCCTATCACCATAAATGGAGATGATTAGCATTCCGCATTAACAAAGACCGCATGCGCACTCTTTCTCCTTACCAAGACATCAGTCGGCTTTGACTGTATTCTCTGAAGCTCTCCAAAACAATCAATATCCACGATGAGCCCCATGATGTCGCAAACCAGAAGCCTAAGATATTCACATCGGGTTGTGAGATATCTTCACAGAAAAGAAGAAGGAATGAAGCGACCGCATTGAGCTGGAGATCGACGCCTGGGAAACGACCGCCGGTGTTCAAAGTGCGGAGGGGTTTTCCTGTCGGCGTAACTTTCTTGGTGATTTGGCGTTCGAGGTGTCCTAACAGTCCGTTTGAGCCCGCGAAGAGATGGAGAGATTTAAACCCGAAGATGGCGAGGAATCCGCAAAGGATAGTAGCAACGAGTTGCATGGCTAAGCCAGACAAGAGATTCGTGATGACAGGAGTATCGGAGAATTAGTGCAACGAAGTTTTTTGGGATTTAACGAATCTTGTGGCATAGGAGAATGTTTACGGTCGGCTGGACGACATACCTATATATCATAAATGGTAATTTTTAACTTGCTTCCAGGTAATGAATGCTTAAATTAGGCTAGGCACTTTCTAACCTTGTAATTTTTTCCGGCGCTTTTCGGCACAACTCGGAACCATTCATGTCTGCGTCTTCTCTCTACTCCTCACCCAAGCCATAACATCCTTCTTGGGTGCCATAACCCCAATACTTCTAGGATTGAACTCCCACTGATTCTCTAGATGTCCTTTTTCAAATTTGACATCTAACATCTCCAGCAGCACACTGACAACGCCTATAATCTCCAACTCTGCTACAAATCTCCCTGAACACAAACTTGTTCCCCCACCGAAGGGACGCATCACCATTCTTTGCCGTTTCAGTCTTTCTTCATCAGCATTCAACCACCGCTCTGGTTGGAACGTCTTCGCATCTGGGAGAAATTCCGCCCCAAAGTGCATCAGCTGCACTGGCATTAGGACAAGGGAACCTTTTTGAAGTAGATAGCCATCGAGGACGGTCTCTCGGGTTACCACTCGCGCGGCCGCAGATATAGTCCCTAAGCGCAATGCCTCCAGCCAGAGCGAACTAACAAAGGGGTCTTTGATAAGAGCTGGTAAGTCAAAGTGAGGTGTTGAAGCCAAATCTGGAAAGGTGGAGGAGGGAAGAATGAAGGGCTTGGCAGCGGCACGGTACTTGACCAGGCGAGATGGGTTAGATGCAGCGCAGTATGCAAACCAAGTTGCCATTGGAGCGGCGTTCGTTACGATCCTGTTCTGAGCGATCAGCGTTTTTTTCAGCATGTCGACGGCCTTCATATACTTACACAAAAAGAAAGCTAACCTGTAGACATACTCTTCCCCTTTTTGTAAAGCCGCATTGTCTACCCAATACATCTCTCTCCCAGTTTAGACGGAGTCCCCAACTCTCACACCATACTTTATCTGCCTCTTCCCATCCAGAATCTCCCGCCTCATCCAACCAGCGTTCGAATGCTCGGAACATCCTCTCACGTGCTCTGTAAGTCTTAGGCTGTAATATAAACGCCCAATTCGATCGCACACCGAGATAGGTAGCATCGTCGAATCTTCTCCAGTCATCCCACATAGTGGGCCAAAAGTGTATCAAACGAGGACCAAAGAACGTTTGTACACTGGTCTCGAAGATCATTTTTCTCAGGAATGGGTACAAGTTCTTTTTCTGCCACTTGCCACTCGATAGATCGAGGTTCGAGTTCAAAACTGTAGGGAGCACAGACATGTAAATATCCATGACATTGTGTAGGCGTTTCCCCGACAAATATCGCGTCCAGATGTTGTGGTTTTCGGTCAGAAATTTTCCATCCATCCCTTGCGCCGTCGATGAGAGGAATTTGGGTCGATCCGGAGGTGGCAGATTGACGGCATTTTCCATCATACTTGCCATGATGGGGTCGAAAGAGAACAGTCGAGATCGGCTGAAGACGTGGTTGACAGATTCGGGTGAGAAAAAGACGTGGAATTTTGTTCCTGCCAGGAGGAGCGTGAAGGGCTTGCCAGAGAAGCGTTTTCTCCCAGTTTCATACAAACTCGCCGGATCTAGAAGGAATGCAGGCAGGTGTTGGAAGTAAGGAATCAGGTAGGGCAGTAGAGGTGGCTCAGATTCCTCGTTTTGAGGTTGCCAGAAGTTGCACATGTAGGGGATGAAGCAAGTGGAGAAGATTGTTGCTATGAACAGTCCAAAGACGAGGGAAATCAGCACCAACGAACCCATTGGGTATGGCCACTGTCCTTCGAAAACCATGGCTGGTGTTGATGAGGTCGTGTAGAATATGCGTGGTGCGTTAGGGAGCTCTCGTTCCGACCGTTTGTAGCATACATAAGAGATCCTCTACGGACCCATACTCGTTGCCTGGCCATTCAAATTGAAGTCTCTTTTCTGAGATGCTAGTGACACAAGGGTTGTCAGGGTACAATAGTCGGTCCGTTCCTTGCCTTTGATCCCGAAGAATTGCCGTGTCTGTGTGACATCCATTGTATACCTTGCCAATTGCGCCATAAGGTATCCTGGAAAAGTAGGGGCGAACTACCGAGTGATCATGTGGGACATGTTTTTTTGGAATCGGACCGTTATATAGGGCCGGCGTTAGTGTACGCTAGAAGGATTCTAATACGGGGCCTAGCGTCTTCACAGGTAGCTAGTAGCTAACGTTGGAACTTTGGATGTGGACGTAACGGTGACCTTGCGCTTGAGCGCTCCCGTCTATGGCGGCCCTTTGCGACAACATATAATATATACAAATACACCTAGAGAACAATTAGTTACATCTTCTGTTTTTACCTTGAATTTACATCTTATTATCTACTGAAAACTACGCTTAGATTAAATATAGATAGTTATGAAGTATACTTCTAGATGTAGAGCTTTTTGTTATCTTAATTCATTGAGTATTCCAGATACACTAGAAAACTAGTATACAGTATACTTGTTAAGAAGGTATAGTAGAGTGTTTCTAGGATAGAGAAAGTGATTTCTTCTCTTAGTCTATACTAAAGCAGTTTTAGCCTTATAAGCGGCCCTTCCCTACACGCAAGAGTGGTACGAGCGCAAAGGCTGGACGCATAGCACAAGTTAAAAAAGTGGAGCACGATTCACTATGCACGGAACTGGACCAAACATTGGCATAAGCTCCACCAGTAGCAAGTGGCTTAATGCTCCCTGACTAGACTGTACAGGCTTCTGGGGTACTGACATAGCAGTTAATGATAGGATCCGACCTAGAGAGAAATCATGTCCATGTGGTAGTTAGTGGCGGGACAGGCCATTTGGGAACTATTAGCGGACAGGCTCTGAGCATAAATAATCCTCCATTGCAACATGCCTTCCTTACTTTCGGATTATCCAAATTTAAATATGACAGCCATCTCACTTGAAACTGCTTCAAAGGCAGAGCCACTAGCTATTGTCGGCCTTGCAACTCGTTTTCCACAAGAAGCCTCCAGCACAGAGCGGTTATGGCAGTTCTTGCTCGCAAAGAGATGTGCGCACACACCGATTCCTCAAGATCGGATCGGCCCAGGACATTACCATCCTGATCCCGAACATGGCGGCACGCACGCTGTTGAAGGCATGTAGCGCAGCGTCTGTAAACGAGCAGACACCAATAGCTCACAAGCACATCTGACGTCTCTTAGGCGGCCACTTTCTTGCTGAAGACCCAGCATATTTCGACTCTTCTTTTTTTGGAATCACAAAAGGCGAGGCCATGTCACTAGACCCTCAGCAACGCGTTGTCTTGGAAAACGTGTACCTTGCTCTCGAAAATAGTGGTTTTACGTTGGAGCAAATCGCGGGATCTAACACTTCAGTCTACGTCTCTGGCTTCAATCACGATCATCTGGCCATTCTGAACAGTGATCCAGAAACAACACTGCGACATCGTGTCACTGGTCTCACAAATTCTATGCACAGTAACCGTGTATCATGGTTTTTCGATCTAAAGGGACCGAGTGTGACTATCGATACCGCGTGCTCCAGTTCTATGGCGGCTTTGCATCTTGGAAGCCAGAGCCTACGGACGGGAGAGAGCAACATGGCAATCATCACAGGAGTGACGATTATCAATTACCCTGGTAGGTCACAGGCCGTTATAAATTTTTGTTTCACGACCGCTAACCATGATGTTTCCTTTAAGGCGACGTGAACGGAATGTCGCATCAAGGCTTCCTCAGTCCCAATGGCCGATGTTTCAGTTTCGATCATCGCGCCAATGGTTTTGCTCGCGGAGAAGGAGTCGGAACGGTGATTGTCAAGCGTCTCAGTGATGCCCTTCGTGATGGCGACACTATTCGTGCGGTCGTCCGTGGCACAGGCATCAACCAGGACGGTCGCACTCCAGGTCTAACCCTTCCCAGTAGCGAAGCACAGGAAAGATTGATCAAAACCACATACGCCTCTGCGGGGCTAGATTTCGATGACACCATGTTGGTAGAAGCGCATGGGACAGGAACACGCCAGGGCGATGCCATCGAAGCCCGTGGAATTGCACAGGCTTTCAAATCAAGACGAAAGGATAGACCACTATATCTGGGTTCAATAAAGGCGAGTGTTGGCCATCTGGAGGGTGCCGCTGGTGTTGCTGGGTATGTTATCTCTTCAAAGTGGTCTCTCTCAAATGATAAAGATTGGGAAAAAAACTAACGTTTCCGTGTACAGAATCATCAAAAGTGTGCTAGCGCTAGAGAACGGCATCATTCCACCACAAGCCAATTTTGAGAGGGTAAATCCCAAGATTCCGTTTGATAAATGGAATCTTTCCATTGCCACCAAAGTCGTGCCGTGGCCCACAGAAGGTCTTCGCAGAGTGTCGATCAACTCTTTCGGCGTAGGGGGTACGAACGCGCACGCTATCCTGGACGATGCATACAACTACTTGCGAGATCATGAAATGGCCGGCAATCACCGCACGAAGAGTAAAACACCTTCTAGCGAGGAGCTTGATGCTATGAATCGTGTTGCGGAAGACCTCCCAGCCCCTTCTGAGCAACTGCACGAACCTTCACATTTGAATGGAGATGAAAAGGAGAACGAGAAGCCTACACCACCTACAATCAATGGTCATGCTCGCGCTGAGGATGTTAAGGGCAAACCTGATAGCCAAAGAAGCTGGGTTTCGGCTGAACAGATACCCAATCCTCCTCAACTCATTGGCCTTTCCGCCTTTGACGAAGCAGGCGTAGCGCGGAATGCCCAAGCACAAGTTGCCTTCTTCGAATCTCGTTCTACATATCCACCATCATTCTTGCAGGACTATTCTTTCACCATGAATGGACGTTCCCAATTTAATTGGCGCAGTTTCCTCTTCGCTGAAAACACTTCTGATCTACTCGAAACCCTTCCAAACATCCACACAAAAACGCTCCGAGCCCGTGGACCCATATCTATCGCCTATGTCTTCACAGGTCAGGGAGCTCAGTATCCTGCGATGAGTCACGAACTCTTCGTCTATCCCGTCTTCCGTGAGAGCATGACACAAGCATCCCAGTTTTTTACATCCTTGGGCTCAACATGGTCTCTCCTCGACGAACTATCCCACACTCTTGAGCAAAGTAATGTCAATGAACCTTGGTTATCGCAACCTGCGTGCACAGCAGTGCAGGTGGCAATTGTAGATTTGCTAAGGTCGTGGGACGTGAAGCCATCAAGAGTCGTAGGGCACAGTTCGGGAGAGATAGCTGCGGCTTACGCTTCAGGAAAACTGACTCGTGAGTCGGCGTGGCGTGTGGCTTACTACAGAGGAGTTGTTTCTGCGAAGAAAAGTGAGCACAAGGGCACCATGCTGGCTGTTGGGTTGGCCGAACGTGAAGCCCAACCCTATGTGGACACTTTGGCCAAGAAAGGGACGCTGGTGGTGGCCTGCAGTAACAGTCCCAGAAGCTGCACCATCTCTGGAGACGAAGATCTGGTCTCGGAAATCCACGCTTCATTCCAAGCAAAACAAATCTTTGTGAGGCAGCTGCCGATCCGCAAGGCGTACCACTCGCCGCACATGAATCATATTGCGGTCGAGTATGCCGCACTTCTGGATGGTCTGTCGCCGGACAAATCTATCCAGCCAAACAGTGTGTCAATGGTCTCAACAGTGACCGGGACGTTCATTACCGATGAACTTCTCGATGCTGAGTATTGGGTCAAGAACTTGGTCTCCCCAGTTCGATTTTCGGATGGCTTGACGGCGACTTGTTTGCAATCTGCGCAAAAAGGACAGATCTCACTTCAAGTTGATGCTCAGGGAGGCAATCACTTCGCGGATGTTCTGTTGGAACTTGGCCCCCATGGTGCTCTTCAGGGCGCTATCAAGGATATCCTCGGGGCTCAGCCCAGCGGCTCTACTATAACCTCCTTTCCCGTCCTGAATCGCTCCAAATCTGGACCCGAGGCGATGCTGACCGCGCTGGGACATATCTGGTGTCGAGGCTATCCGATTAGCATCCAGAAGATCAACGAAAGTGCTCAGTCGGAAATGCGGCCACATGCCCTACTGACTGATATCCCTGGCTACGCTTTCAATCATTCTCAGCTCCTCTGGTACGAAAGTCGCCTAAGCCGTAACTACCGTCTCCGCAAAGCGCCTCGTCATGACCTTTTTGGCGCGCCAATGCCCGACTGGGACAAGGAGAGCCCTCGATGGAGAAACATCTTGCGACTGAACGAGCAGCCCTGGTTGCGTGATCACGTCGTCACGAATTCTCATGTCTATCCAGGCGTGGGGTATCTCATCATGGCCATGGAAGCGATTCAACAAATTGCCGATGAAGGCGTGGCAATCACTTCTTTCCGCCTGAGAGACATTTCGATCAAACGCGCAATGATTGTTCCGGATAGCAAGGATGGACTGGAAGTTATGCTCTCGATGAACCGGGTGGATGAGTCCAGCTTGACGGTCTCGAACACATGGCGCCGATTCCAGATCTCGTCGTACAACCCTGCGGGTGACGATTGGATTGAGCACTGCACAGGCTACATCGCCGTGGAATATGCTACGACTACTGGTCCGGTCGACGATGGCCTCGAGGCTCGGGAGGAGTCGGCCATGAGACGTCGAGCATTACAAGATGCCAAGCAAAGGTGTCAAGCAACGTTCGACATGTCTCGCGCGTATGATAACATGGCCACAGTAGGGCTTCAGTTCGGCCCGTTGTTTCGCAATGGGTCAGACGCGAGCGGCACTGGCAACCAAGGCGGAGCGGTGATGGGACGAGTGACGGTGCCGGATATCGCGGCAGCAATGCCCAAGAAACACGCTTCACCACATCTCATACACCCTGCCACATTCGACAGCATGATACATTTTGCCCTTGCCGCTATCATGGATCTGTTCGGTGCCACAAATCTGGAGAACCCGGCGGTTCCAACGTTCATAAGAGATGTTTGGGTATCAGCCGAGCTGAGTGCGCAGCCTGGCCATAGATACAGGGTTCATGGCCGGACTGAGCGAGTCGCTTTCGAAAAATACGACAATGATGTGCTTGTGTGGGACGAAGCCACTGGCGATGCGAGAATCACAGTCACCGGCATTCGTGCCACACCACTAGACTCTGCGGACCAGCGAGCGGCAACCACTAGAGAGTTGTGTCACGAGGTCAAGTGGCCCGCTTACCTGGAGACTCTTTCGCAAGCGGACTTGAGTATAGAGGAAGGCTCCAAGGGACCGGGTAGCTTGACAGCTGAATGGGTGCATCGGTTGCAACTGGCCACTCTCTGTCTCGTCCATGACGCCCTGGATGAGTATCGGTTACGTCCTGGGACTCCCCAAGGCCATCTGAAAAATTACCTCGCGTGGTTGGAGCAAATCGAACACTGGACTAGAGAAGACCAGGTCTCATCTGTTTCACGTGATGATTTCGAGGCCATTCGTGGCAACGACGCGGCCAAAGCTGAGCTCTACAACCAAGTCCAAGAGTACAAAGCAGAAGGCCGCCTGGCCTATCGCATGGGATCTAACATCGTCTCTGTGCTACGTGGCGAAACTGATCCCCTTCAACTCATGTTTGGCCAAGACGACATCTTGGACCAAGTCTACGCAGACCTCGTCCGACTTGGAAATCTTCCCGTGCTCCTGGCCAAATATCTGCAAATCTTTGGTGAAAATCGCACAAATCTGCGTGTCCTGGAAGTGGGTGCCGGAACCGGGTCCTCGACCGAAGCCGTCATCCGCCACCTAGCCCCAGTCTCCGACGACGGACATCTTTTGCGATCAAGTGTTCTTCAGTATACATACACGGACATTTCCTCTGCATTTTTCGAAAAAGCTCGTGACAAGTTCAAGCTGTGGCAGTCTGTTTTCGAGTACAAGGTCTTGCATGCGGAGAAAGACATTGAGAGCCAAGGTTTCCAATCTGGAACCTACGACATCATCGTCGCTCAGAATGTGATTCACGCAACCGAGGATTTACACTCGACCTTGTCAAACCTGAGAAAGCTTCTCAAGCCTGGTGGCCGAATCCTGATTCAAGAAGGAATGAGACAGGATTATTTCTGGTCGGCCCTGGCTTTCGGACAGTTGAGCGGATGGTGGTTGTCGAAAGAGGAGACGAGGCGATGGAGTCCGTTTGCGTCGAAACAGCAGTGGGCAACGCTATTAGAGGAAGCTGGGTTCGATGGTGTTGAGCTCGAGTTGAAGGACGCTCAGGATCCAGTGTCACATACGCAGAGCATCCTTGTGTCGCGCGCGGCGGAGCAGAATGTGGCAACGGATGTGCTCCGGGAGAAGACGACTATTGTTGTCCCCGAACTAATGGACAGTGATTTGGTCCAGCGGTTGCAACGGCAGTTACAGCAAACACTCCGAATTGCGAATGTCTCCATCACCACATTCCGGGAGCTAAAAGACGAAGACCTAAACCAAAGCCTATGCATTTCACTCCTGGAGCTGGATAATCCTGTTCTGTCAAGCCTGACATCAGACGAGTATGAGGGCGTGCGAAAGATGCTGACCGAGTGCCAGTCTCTTCTCTGGGTCACGGGCGATATGGTGGAAGCGCCGCAGAACAGCATGGCACTTGGTCTCATACGAACAGTGCGATGGGAGCGAGATCTAGATGATGCCAATCTCGTCACACTGTCCGTGGCAAGTCCACGGCCGGACATGACCACTCTCGTCGAGTGCCTAGGCAAGCTCAGTGCGCTTCAATTCTCCAACACCATCACAAAAGAGGAGACGCAGGGGGAGTACCTCTTGAAAGAAGGAACCTTCTTTACCAGCCGTCTTAACCCCGGCTCCGGGGGAAACCATTTCCTCGCCTCCCAATTCAGTACTCCACAGCCCGTCCTTACGGCTTGGAAAGACGCAGGTCGCCCAATCAAACTATCCTCGGCCTCGCCTGGCCAGCTGGATCGCCTACAGTGGGTCACCGACCCTGTCTACGACACGCCTTTGGATCCCACGCACGTTGAAATCGAGATCAAGGCAATGGGTCTCAACTTTCGAGACTTGATGATTGCCATGGGCGAACACATGGCGTACAGTATCGGGTGTGAAGCGGCTGGTGTCATCTCTCGAGTCGGTTCTCAGGTCACAGATGTAATGATTGGAGACCGGGTAACGTACATTACTGGGCTGGACCATGTGGGCTGTTTCCACACCTTTGGGCGGGTAGACCAGTCGGTGGTGACTAAAATACCGGAAAATCTGAGTTACTGCAACGCGGCCGGACTTCCGGCTGTGTACGTCACAGTATTATATGCGCTGAGGGATGTGGCGAGGCTAGCAAAGGGAGACAAGGTGTTGATTCATGCTGCAGCGGGAGGTGTTGGACAAGCGGCGATCAACTATGCGAAAAGTGTCGGAGCAGAGATTTTTGCCACTTGTTCTACGCGTGAGAAGAGAGATGTAAGTTGCTCACTTATCTCGTGCGTACAGGATTGCTCACTGACTTGATTTTCAGTTGCTTGTGCAAAAATGCGGCATCCTGGAAGACCATGTCTTCTCCAGTCGAGACTTGAGTTTTGCAAAAGGCATTCGACGAATAACTGGTGGCTACGGAGTCGATGTCGTGCTGAACTCACTCGCCGGTGATGTATGTATACACCGTCCTGCTAACGATTCGCCTGACTTGCTTGGCTGACACACTTTCCAAGGCTTTGCGATGCTCTTGGGAACTTCTTGCGCCCTTTGGACGCTTCATTGAAATTGGCAAAAAAGACATTCAGTCCAACTCGAGGATCGAGTTGCGGCCCCTGCTACGCGGCACCTCGATGGCTTGCGTTGATCTGGTAACAATGATGAAGCATCGACCACAGCTCGTCAAACAGCTCACTGACGACACCGTACGCCTCTGGAGCGAGGGAATTGTCAAGACGGCAAGGCCAACGACTGTGTCGCCGCTGTCGAAGCTGGTTGAGGGTTTCCAGACGCTGCAATCTGGTCGTGGAACTGGCAAGATGGTGTTTGTGCCATACGCCGATGATGTCATTCCGATTGTGCCCAAGCAGCAAACGCCATTCTTGTTCAGACCGGACGCGACATACGTCCTGAGTGGTGGGCTGGGAGGGTTGGGGCGAAGTATTGCAAGATGGATGGCGAGCAGAGGTGCCTGCCACTTGTTGATCCTCTCCCGCAGTGGGAAAATCACTCTGGCCGTTGCAGAGATGGAAAAGCATCTGACTGAGCAAAAGTGCCAAGTCCACATCGCGAAGTGCGATGTCACTGATGCGACTGACCTCCAAAGGGTTGTGGAGGAATGCAGATCTGTTCTGCCGCCTATCAAGGGTGTCATCCAAGGAGCGATGCAATTATCGGTAAGCCTATCGGGCAGCGTGCGAGCACGAGTGGAAAACGAGTAAACTAACCGGCTCTCTACAGGACTCCATTTTTGAAAACATGAGCTACGATGGATACATGTCTGCGGTGAAGCCAAAGGTGCTTGGCTCCTGGAACCTCCATACTTGCTTCCCAGATGATCTCGACCACTTCCTGCTTC
>Ga0265798_10002445_pt1 | contig 27511 bp, 23 predicted proteins | sample P3T30metagenome_FD_192430 | JGI IMG/M metagenome (GOLD analysis project Ga0265798, IMG submission 192430) | Plant litter microbial communities from East Loma Ridge, Irvine, California - P3 T30 | ecosystem: Environmental > Terrestrial > Plant litter > Unclassified | place: USA: California...
CTGCGGTGCAGATCGGCCACCATTGAACCGGTATATCGCGAAGTGTACGGGCGGCGGGTCTTTTCATCTTCTACCTGGCAATATTTAATGTATTTTTTTATACCATCCGGAAAGTGTGTATAATAGCCTTCATTAATAGAATAGATATAGCCGTCTTTTGGAATTTGCATATCGGGGTACGATAAGCAAAACTCTCCAATGGATGGATCTAAAGTGAAGCCGTTAACCCCTTTACCAGTAGTGTACACCAGCATGGTAGATGAGCCATAAATCACATACCCTGCGCCGATTTGCTCGGTACCATTTTGCAACACATCTTCTAAAGTGGCCTTACCATCTACCGACTTACGGCGAAATATAGAAAAGATCGTTCCTACACCCACATTTACATCAATGTTTGATGAACCGTCTAAAGGATCGATAGCTACAATGTATTTGGCATTTTTTGATATTTCAGAATCTATGTAGATGTATTCATCATTTTCTTCGCTTACTACTATACAGCATTCGCCGCCGCTTTGCAGGGCTGCAATAAATTGTTCATTTGCGTAAACATCCAGTTTCTTTTGCCCTTCTCCCTGTATGTTGGTGGTACCGGCTTCGCCAATAATATCTGCCAACCCGGCTTTGTTAATCTCGCGGTTTACTATTTTGGATGCGATACCAATATCACGGAGTAAACGCGACAGCTCACCCTTGGCGTAAGGGAAGTCGGCCTGCTTCTCAATGATGAATTGTCCTAATGTTTTTACTGCTTTCATAGGCTTAGTGTATTTATTACATAGTATTTTTTAGTTCTATGACCTCCAAGTTATGAATTTTTTTATCAGTTATGCAAAATTTCATTAAGGTTTTTACTTTATGCCAGCCCTGTTTTCCAGCCGCTCCGGGGTTTAAATGCAAGCAATTGATCTTCTTGTCAAACATTACTTTCAAAATATGGGAGTGGCCGCTAATAAAAAGACCGGGAGGCTTAGTGTAAATAGTACGCTTTACGGCAGGGCTATATTTATCAGGATAACCACCAATGTGGGTCATCCATACATCAACATCTTCACAATTAAAACGCAGGTTTTCAGGATATGTTTGCCTGATGTCGGCACCGTCAATATTACCGTAAACACCACGCAGCGGTTTAAAAGCAGCCAGTTGGTCGGCCAGCTCGAGGGTGCCAAAATCGCCGGCATGCCATATTTCATCACAATCGGCAAAATATTTAAACACTGCGTCGTCGAGATAGCTGTGCGTATCTGAGAGCAAACCAATACGGGTCATAGAATTTAAGAATCAAGAGTAAAGAATATAGCATACAGGCAAAACAGCGCTACTAAAATATAGTCAGGAAGTCTTTCAATACGGTTTGATAGCTATTGCTGTATACTTTCGGCTCGTTATATATAATCAAACGCTCGTCAGTTATTTCTGTTTGCTGATGGCCAAGTTTCAGCACCTCGCGATGAGGAACCGAATGCGGATACGACTGCACATAAATAACGTGCTGCACGAACAATTGCTGTTCTTTTGCCAATTGTTTTACCAAGGCAGCGGTATCTTGAGGTAATATGAGCCAAAGGCTGCCGGTTACAGACAAATGCTTAACACAACACTTAATCAATTCGCCAAAAAATTCGTTATCAGCGTGTTTAGCCATTGCTTTTTCCTGGCCCGGCGAAGGCAGGGATTGAATGTAGAATGGCGGATTGGAAACAATCAGATCGTATTTAACGCCATGGTGCGCAGCAAAATAATCCTGGAAACTTTGCGAATAAAGCTTTAACCGGTTTGCATAGGGAGAAGTTGAAAAGTTTTTTTCTGCGGTCGTGGCTGCGGCTCGGTCAAGTTCAACAGCATCAATTTGCGCATGAGGAAAACGCTGTGCCAGCATCAAGGCTATTACACCAGTACCCGTGCCCATGTCAAATATTGTATTCGCATGAGTCCCATTTACCAGCGCACCTAACAACACGCCATCGGTATTTATCTTCATAGCGCAGCCGGTTTGATCTACATGGAACTGCTTAAAGCGGAAGATGGACATAGGCTATTGAATGCGTTATTTGTTGGGGGTTGTTTGTTGTCGGTATTAGCTTGTAGAAGACCTTAATTAAGCGGTGAATGCTTAGACAAACTCAGCATGACAACAGACGGGTTAGTGATTTTTTCACTATTTTAAATAAGCCGTCATGCCTAACTTGATTCTACACCTCATCATTTAGATAGCCTGTTACTTATATTGTGGGTTGCTGAAATAAATTTAGTATGATCAAAGCAAGCATATAGAAGGACACTACCCTTCGTACAACTCCAGCGGCAAGCCATCAGGGTCGGCAAAAAAGGTAAAGCGCTTTTGTGTGTACTCGTCTATACGGATGGGTTCGGTTGTTACGCCGTTAACCTGCAAGTGCGCTACGGCATCTTCAATATTATCCACCGCAAAGGCCAGGTGACGTAGACCGGCCGCTTCGGGTCTTGACGGGCGGGCGGCAGGATCAGGAAATGAAAAAAGCTCGATCTGGTATTGCCCTGCAATTTCCAGATCGAGCTTGTATGATTGCCTTTCGGCGCGGTAAACTTCCTGCAGTATGGTTAGGCCTAACACCTCCACATAAAATTGCTTGCTCTGCTCATAATTAGTGCAGATGATAGCTACGTGGTGTATGCGCTTAAACCCCAGCATTTACTCGCCCAGGGTAACGTGCAATACGTTATCGTATACCAGTTTAATATCGGTTACGTGGCCGTATAATTCTTCGTCCACGTTTAAAAAGCCATTAGTCACCGTACCTAACAAGGTATATTCTACTTCGCTGGTGGCCATGAGTTCCGTAAAGCGGTCCTGCTCCTCGGGAGCAACACTTACCACTACCCTGCCCTGTGCTTCACCAAATAAGAAAGCATCCTTACGGATTTCTACATCTGTAGCAATATCAAAGCCTAAGCCTAAAGGCATAGCAGCTTCAAGCAAAGCAATGTACAAACCGCCATCAGCCACGTCATGAGCGGAGGCAATTACTTTATGTTTAATCAGCTCTTTAACTACCTGCTGCATATCGTACTCCTTGTCCAAATCAAAATAAGGAGCCGGCGAGGCCGATATTTTATGATAGGAGGCCAGGTATTGCGAAGAAGCAATATCGTTTTGCGATTCGCCAATAAGATAGATGAAATCGCCGGGCTGTTTAAAGTCAGCCGTCATGATGTTATCAATATGGTCAAGCACACCCAGCATACCAATAGTTGGCGTTGGGAAAACCGGACCATCATCGGTGCTTTGGTTATAAAAACTCACGTTACCGCCGGTTACCGGAGTTTCGAACTTACGGCAGGCTTCGCCCATACCTTTAATAGCGCCTACAAACTGCCAGAAAACTTCGGGCACATAAGGGTTACCAAAGTTTAAGCAGTTGGTAATAGCCACCGGCTCGCCGCCAGAGCATACAATGTTACGGGCAGCCTCGGCCACGGCAATGGCAGTGCCTTTTTCCGGGTCGGCGTTTACATAGCGCGAGTTACAGTCAACCGTTAAGGCAATAGCCTTATCGGTACCTTTTACAGCAACTACGGCGGCATCGCTTGGTCGGTTGGTGGTCATGGTGGCAGTGCCTACCATGCTATCGTACTGGTCGGTTACCCAACGCTTGGAAGCAATGTTTGGATGAGCAATTAAATGCTCCGAAACATCAATTAGGTCTTCGGGTACCGGTACGTCGTTGATATTAAATTTTTGATATTCCTGGTAGTAAGCAGGCTCACGGTATTCACGCTCGTAAACCGGGGCACCACCTCCTAATACCAAATCATCAGCAGGCACATCGGCCACTTTCTCGCCGTTCATGAAATATTCCAGGCGTTTGGTATCGGTTACCTCGCCTATTTGCACACAGTTCAGATCCCATTTATCAAATACGGCCTGCACCTCCGCCTCCTGCCCTTTCTTCACCACAATAAGCATACGCTCCTGTGATTCAGAAAGCAGAATTTCAAACGGCTTCATGTTTTCCTGGCGGGTAGGTACTTTGTCTAACCAGATCACCATACCGTGCTCGCCCTTGGCCGACATTTCGGAGTTTGAACATATGATACCAGCAGCGCCCATATCCTGCATACCTATTACGGCACCGGTTTTAATTACTTCTAGCGAAGCTTCGAGTAATAATTTTTCCTGGAAGGGATCGCCCACCTGTACGGCCGGTAAATCGTTCACCGAATCTTCAGTTATATTTTTAGAGGCGAATGCCGCCCCGTGTATACCATCTTTACCTGTTGATGAACCCACGATAAATACGGGGTTACCAACGCCGTAAGAGGTTGCTGAAACCATATCCTCGGCCTTTAATATGCCGGCCGACATAGCATTAACCAGCGGATTAACGTTATAGCATTCATCAAAAAACAACTCTCCGCCAACGGTGGGTATACCAAAGGCATTGCCATAATCGCCAATACCTTTTACCACGCCTTTAATTAGCCACTTGGTACGGTCGAGATTAATATCGCCAAAGCGCAGGGAGTTTAGCTGCGCAATTGGGCGTGCACCCATGGTAAATATATCGCGGTTTATACCACCTACACCGGTAGCAGCACCCTGATAAGGCTCTAAGGCCGAGGGGTGATTGTGTGATTCGATCTTGAAGGCACAGCCAATACCATCGCCCAGGTCAACTACGCCGGCATTTTCCTCACCGGCTTTGGCCAGCATGCGGGCACCATCGCGTGGAAGGGTCTTTAACCATTTAATGGAGTTTTTGTACGAGCAGTGCTCGCTCCACATTACCGAAAAAATGGAGAGTTCGGTAAAGTTTGGAACGCGGCCCAGTATTTCAATAATGCGGTCGTATTCTTCGGGCAGGAGGCCTAAATCTTTGGCCGTATCAACGGTAGTCAGTTCTATTTGCTCCACAATGTTGTGTTTTGATGGATGGATGCGCAAAATTAGAAAAATGCCTCAAATGGCGGTGCTTTAATTTTGATATTGAAGCTGTTTTGTTAATAAGCTTGCATTATATCTCATTTACAAAGCTTGTCTGAATCAAAATCATCAGCAAAAGTGTTCACGGTGAAAGTATCCTTTTCATTCATAAAAATTCAAAAAAGTACATTTTTCTTCATTAAAGTAGCTTTTTACAGCCGACGAATTGAGCAGATTTAGTCAAAATTGGCTAAAAAGTGTTCACGCGTGAACACTTTTTGAACGGGTTATGAACGCTTTGTGAACGGTGGCATGAACAAAATTTTGCTTGATTTTTAATTTAGGCGGACTTAAATCACCAAGCATTGTCGTCCTAATTTCGGGAACATTCATTAGCAGGCTACGGCCGCCAGCGTTGATCATCTGGTTAGCAAACTAATGAGAGCGTTCCCTACGGGTCAGGCTTTACATTCCAAATCCTCTTTGCGCTATGTTGCATTCCGGGTTTTCCGTCTCCATTCTTATGCGAGTTGCAACGGAGTGGTAGAGCAAGCTGAAAGCTTGAGGTATTTATACCACGAGTTGAAAACTCGCGGTAGCGGATATAGCAGAGCAGTTAAAAGAAGATCTAATCGATATTTATACTATCAATCGCCTTCTCCATAGCATGTTCTTTCACACCCGGCACTTTCAATCCTTCGGCCCGGAAAACGGTTAGATCCGTCATCCCTAAAAAGCCAAGGAAAGCCATTAAGTAAGGCGCCACAAAGTCGTTAGCTTTTCCCGGCCCTTCCGAATATACACCACCCGAAGACATGGCAACGTAGACTTTCTTACCGGTAACCATCCCTACAGGCATACCATCGGCACCGTAACCAAAGGTTACCCCCGGCCTGGTCACATGGTCAATCCAGGCTTTGAGTGAGGTATGAATGGTGTAGTTGATGAGTGGTGCACCAATCACGATAATATCTGCCCCCTGCAATTGCTTCACCAGCGCATCAGAAAGGTTTTTAGATTTCTTTTCCTCTTCTGTTAGTTGCTCTGCCGGAGAAAATAACGCACGGAGGCTGCCGGGGGTAAGATGCGGCATGGCACTACCTACCAGGTCTAATTCTTCCAGTGTGCTGGCCGGATACTTTTCCTGAATTTTTTCGACGATGGCATGGCCCAGTTTAATACTGTGAGAGGTTGCCCCTTGCAAACTTGATTTTAAATGAAGAATATGTTTCATAGCATTTACTTGATTAATTTGTTGGAAGCAAAACTATGGTTAGCAGGTGGTAAAAAGTGAGTACTTACCCAAAGGTAAGCGGTTACTTTGAGGTAAGTGATTATCTTTGCCTTAATGAAAATCATTAGAAATGAAGCACTTCCAGGCAAAGCAGAATGTGCAGGCTCACTTAAGAACGTACTTGATGCACTATATGTGCTTAACGGTAAATGGAAACTGGCGTTGATCCTTTCTCTCGTGCAATCATCAAAGCGTTTCAATGAAATTCAGCAGGAAGTTACCGGCATATCTGCCAAGGTTTTAGCTAATGAACTCAAGGATTTGGAATTGAACGACTTTATCAGCCGTAACGTTTATCCAACCACACCCGTCAGCATTATTTACGAAGCAACCGAGTACAGCCACACTTTAAAAAATGTGTTAGCTGAACTCAACAACTGGGGTGAACAGCACAGGGAAAAAATCAAACAAAGTATGCGGAAACCGTCTGAGCAGGACAAGGGATAATTCTCTTTTACAACCGAGATATGTTTACCAGTCCAACGCCATAAATCTTTTTGTTGGTAATATTAATTTGGGCGTTTCCCTACGGGTCAGGCTTTCCATTCCAAATCCTCATTGCGCTATCGCTGCATTCCGGGTTTTCCATTTCAATCCTTAACGCGAGCTGCAAGGGGGTGATATGGCAAGCGAAAGCTTGGATATTTATACCACGAGCTGCAAATTGGCGGTATAGGCCGGATTCAGCGAGGTTGTTCCGGCAGACTAAAGTCTGCAGACTAGTGCTTCTTATTCGAGAGACTACAGCTTTAGTACTTTATATAGCTTAAAAATGCATGAGTAGCTGATAAATTTACCTTAGCTGCAGCCTTGCGCAAGTTTGGGATAAATTTGGATTACCAATCTTGCCAAGTTGAATCTCTGTTATCCCGCCACAGGCCTTGACCGACTATCAAATTTAAAATTGTTACTAATGTAGCGTCAATTCCTAAAATTGTTCCCAATGGTACTATCCTTATGTCCTCATCTTCTAGATCTGGCCCTGGTCCTGAAAACATCTCCCATACATGATCTTCCCACTTAGCCACTTCAGTTATTGTTTTGCCTTTTAAAGCATTAACATCAGTTATAACATAAGAATTTTTAGACGCATCAATATCCCAATCTATATATAGCCATTTCCAAATAGAGTCATTTGGAATTAATGCATCTGACATTAGTGGTGTGTCCAATGTTCTTTCTATAGAAATAATTTGAAAAGCCGTAATTTCATCTACACTGTAATAATCATAAACCCCTAACATCAACTTTTTACACCAAGATGGATCTACTGTACTTAAATAGAAAACGTCGCTTTCAAACAATAAAAACTGAGAATTGACTGTCGATCCAGAGAGTAGCTTTTGATATACATGTTCAAATACAAATTCATTTTCTTTCATAGATTTAAACCCTCCTGCAATAATCAATTCAAAACCAAACTTTTCGGATAATCCTACTGAATAAGAAAAATTTGGATTTTGCCCACCATTGACTAGCGTAACATGATAACCGTTTTTATCAATGTTTTTTCTTATGATGTCTAAAAATTCTTTTTTTGTCATTATTTCAGTCTGTAATCGGTGTAACCACCGCACCACCTATTTTCATTGTTTAATATGTTTAATGTTTTTAATTAGCTGCTAAGCGTTTAAGTGGTGAGGTGATAACACCGACCGAAGCTAAGATTGAATTTATTTATTTATGATTCTCATTTCTAATAGTATTTCCATTGCAATTTCATCCACATAGTTCTCTACCTCATCTTTTGTAGGAAATTTTGCTATGCGTTCAACTGCTCTGATTACGTCAAGATTGGTGGAATATCGTGCAATGTGATGCAATACTCCTAAAATCCATAATTCATCATTGGATGTAAGGATAGGAAGCACTTCTAAATTTATTCTATCGGCAAATGGTTTTAATACTTTGGCTACTTTGATTGCTATCGGCCAATGCATATCTTGAAGCCATATCAATAAGTCTGGAACTATAGGCTGCATATCTTGGAACGATAGCTTTTTTAACTTGCTGATAACCCTGTGATCATGTTTATGCTTAGGTATAAGACTTCGAACATCCATGAACTAAATTTAGGAACTTTTTGTAAGCCTCTTACAACATCATAAAACTATAACAAAAAAACCGCTTCCTTAACGGAAGCGGTTTTTCAAGTTGTATATAAAGCTTATACGCCTTCGGTACCCGGCTCATGACCAACCATACGGCCGGTGGTGCGGCCTAAGTTACGGCTGGTAAAGTCGGTTTTAGGGCTACCCTCTGAGGGAAACTCATGTGTGCGCGGCGGCGTAACATCAATTTGCTCGCTGAAATTTGTATCGTTACCTTCCTGCGGTGTAGTGTATTCCTGCTCGCTCGGTGCACCCAAATCTTCATTATCGGCTTCTTCGCGCTCAGGTATTTCATCCGGATCATTGGTGCCATCCAGATCAAACGTTTCATCGTCTTCATCATCAATAGAAGCACGCAACGGATCGTCTACAGTGTCATCGTCATCCAGGTCATCGTCTTCATCATAATCGGGCACCACGTCGGCGTCCAGATCATCGTCTTCTAAATCGTCATCGTCCAGATCCAATTCATCATCGTCATCCAAATCCAGATCATCGTCTTCGTCTAAATCTTCATCATCGGGATCAGGTGTAGCTGCTCTCGACAATCTATCGCGGTCCAGTTCATCCATATCAGAGTGGCGGCGCGCTTGGGTAGGTATCTCCTGTTCCGTAGTCCAGGTGTCTTGATCAAATGCTAACATAGGATTTCTTTGTTTATAGTGTTATCAGAATAACTCTTAATTGCAAGGGTTTGTTTTTATTACAACAGGAAAATTTAAACTAATAGTAATAATATTGCTTCACATGATCTCACTATCGTTTTTTACATGATAAACCTTGTAAGCCATGTAAAACAATAATATAGCCGGAATAAAATATAAAAACCCAACGCCAAAAGTTACCGCACCATAATAAACAACTACACGGTACAAAGCCAGCAATAAGGCTATAACGGCGCCAACAAGATAGGCATAAAAAAATTTAGGACTCATAGCTATAACATTGAGTAGTGATAACGGCGCTGTGTAATTTAAGTTTCATTTACCGGGTGCAAGCAATAGGTTACCTGGCAAAAATTGTATATTGGCACTCATACCCTTAATTGATATACTATGCACAACTGGGAAGATATTTACTTAGAGGCCGAAGAAGCAATTAGAAACGCTAATTATTTGCAAGCTAAACAACTGCTGGAGAACATTATTTTAGAAGACCCAGGCACAGCACAGGCCCATAACTCTTTAGGCTGGCTTTACCGTACCCAGTTTGATGATTATACCCGCGCCGAAAACCACTACAAAGCGGCCATTAAGAGCAACCCGCAGTACCCCCACGCCTATATTAACCTTATTGTATTGTACACCAATCTTGAACAATGGGATAAGGCACGCGAAGTGGCCGATAAAGCCGTTATCCGTCCGCTGGTTGATAAATCATTGATCAATTACCGCCTGGGCATTATTGAGGAATACGCCCAAAAATTTGATGAGGCCATCAACTATTACAAGAAAGCCATTAAGCTTTGCTTAAACTTTGAAACCATAGAGGATTACAAAAGAGCCATTGGCAATTGTGAGTATAAAGCCACTTTGTAAGCGTACATAATGCAGATCAGGAGAATGACCCGAATCCCGGCCCTTTAGTCTTTGCCTAATGATTTATGAAAAAATCGGCTAATTACTTTATTGTTTTATTAAAAGATGTTGGAGTGCTTACAGGTTATGTAATACTCTTTATATTACTGGTTGGCTGTGTTCAGTACGGCTTATATTTAACCCAACATTGGGATGCCCCCGACGATTTTAATTTAGGTGACGAAAGTTTGGGTAATATGTTGTTGAACCGCATCATCGAAACCATTGTACTACTCGCCTTTTTTGCCAAACGTGGTACGCTAAAGTTAAATTACAAACGTATACTTGGCTTGCGATCGACCCGGTTTTTGAAAGGTAACCGGGGTTTTGGCTATGCCGCCCTAACCATATTTTTTATAACCGGGGTTATGATGGCCTTTGGCGTGGTAAGGCTCAGTTATAACCCCGCTTTTTCTACCGGCGACATACTGCTTTATTTTTTGCTGTTTATTGCAGTAGGCTTCAACGAAGAGTTTTTGATGCGGGGTATTTGGCTGGAATATTTATTGAAACGCCACAGCACATTTATGGCAGTTGCCATTTCTTCCTTAGTTTTTGCAGCGATGCACTTAGCCAACCCAAACATTACAATGTTGGCATTCATTAATCTCATACTGGCGGGTATCACGCTGGCGCAGTTGTACCTGTTCACTAAAAACATATGGCTTGCTGCATTTTTTCATTTGGGATGGAACTTTTTTCAGGGTCCTGTACTGGGCTTTGCCGTAAGCGGGTTACCCATGCAATCCATATTTTCGCAATCGCATAACATAGGGTCTGTTTTTCTTAACGGAGGTGCCTTTGGGCTGGAGGGTTCGGTTATTGAAACTGTGGTGACCGGCCTGATGGCCGTTGGCATGGGCGTGGCGCTTTGGCGCTCGCCTGTAACGCATGGCAAGTGCGAAAATTTAGTGCCTGCCTGAGTGTGTCGAAGGCTCTGCTTCAATGGCGAGCTTCAACACACTCAGCATGACATCGCTAAATGTAAGATAATATACTTTTTTACTGCTAATAAGGCTTTACAACCGGTTAAACCTTCTTAAACATTACCGCACCTAAAGGTGGCACCGTAATATTAATGGAATTTTCCTGTCCGTGCCAGCCTTGCGCCTCCGAAGCTAATGGCAGTGGGTTATCTACGCCGCTGCCCCAGTATTGCTTGCGGTCGGAGTTAAAGATCTCTTTCCATTGGCCGGCACCGGTTACACCAATGCGGAAATTGTAACGCACTACCGGCGTCATGTTGAGCACTACCACCACATCGTTAGCGGCATCGTGGCCTTTACGGGCATACACCAAAATAGAATCATTGGCATTGCCGCCATCTATCCATTGAAAGCTATCGCCCTGGAAGCCTTTTTCGTACAGGGCAGGCTCGTTGCGGTATAAGCTGTTGAGCGCCTTTACGGCTTCCTGCATACCCGAGTGGCAATCAAATTGCGTAAGCCACCAGTCTAAAGATTTATCGAAAGCCCACTCTGCGGTTTGCCCAAACTCGCTGCCCATAAACATGAGTTTAGTGCCGGGGTGCGTAAACATGTAACTGTACAGCAGGCGCAGGTTGGCATATTTTTGCCATTCGTCGCCCGGCATTTTGGTTAACATAGATCCCTTGCCGTAAACGACCTCATCGTGCGAAAACGGCAGCATAAAGTTCTCGTTAAAGGCGTAAATAAGGCTAAAGGTAAGCTCGTTATGATGATACTTGCGATTGATAGGATCCTGCTTAAAATAGTTAAGTGTATCGTGCATCCATCCCATCATCCATTTCATGCCGAAGCCTAAGCCACCGGTATATACCGGCCGGCTAACGCCCTTAAACGATGTAGACTCCTCGGCAATGGTTTGCACATCGGGGAAGGTACTGTACACCGCTTTATTAAATTCCTTTAAAAACTCAATGGCTTCTAAATTTTGATTGCCACCAAAAACATTTTGCTCCCATTCGCCATGCTTGCGCGAATAATCGAGGTATAGCATAGAGGCTACACCATCTACCCGCAAGCCATCGGCATGGTAACGGTCTAACCAAAACAGGGCATTACTAATGAGAAATGCTTTAACCTCGTTACGGCCGTAATTAAATATATAAGAGGTCCAGTCGGGGTGATAGCCTTTACGTACATCTTCATGCTCGTATAGGTGTGTACCGTCAAAGCGGTAAAGCGCATGGGCATCGCCGGGAAAATGAGAAGGTACCCAGTCGAGTATAACCCCTATGCCTTCCTGGTGAAAGCGCTCTATCAACTCCATTAATTGTTGTGGCGTACCATAGCGTGAAGTGGCCGCAAAATACCCGGTAAGCTGATAGCCCCAGCTGGGGTAATACGGGTGCTCCATAATGGGCATAAACTCTACGTGGGTAAAGCCCATTTCTTTAATGTAGGGCACCAGCCTGTCGGCTATTTGGTTATACGTCAAAAATTCATCCGGGCTTTCATTATTGCGAGCCCACGAGCCCAGGTGCAGTTCGTAAACCGAATATGGCCTGTCCAACGCGTTGTGCTGGTAGCGTTTAGCCATCCAGTCCTGGTCTTTCCATTCATAATAAGTATCGGCCACAATGGATGCTGTTAATGGCGGCTCTTCGCAACGGAGCGCAAAGGGGTCGCCTTTCTCCAGCAGTTCGCCGCTGCCCGAACGGATGAAATATTTATACACCTCGCCGTTACCAATATGCGGTATAAAACCTTCCCAAATACCCGATCCATCCCAACGGTGATTAAGCGCATGGCCGCCGTTGTTCCACCCGTTAAAATTGCCAATTACCGATACATATTGCGCATTAGGCGCCCAAACTGCAAAGTAAGTGCCTACTACGTTTTTATGCGTTACCACATGCGAACCTAATTTCTCGTACAATTTAAAGTGCTTGCCGCCTTTGAACAGGTCTATGTCGAAATCGCTAAAGCGGCTGTAAATTTCAACGGGGTTTAAAGTTTCATGAACCTCGGGCACTGTTTCAGTGTCTTGTATTACCGGAAGGACAATAGGTGCAGAAGACTTTTCGGCGGGCTTTTTCTTTTTCTTAGCCGCAATATTGGTTACCAGTTCGGTTATTGATGTCTCGGGCGGCAATGTTTCGGCTGGTTTTGCTTTACGGGAGACTGCCTTGGTTTCCTTAACCGGCAACGCTTCGGGAAAATTATCTGTGGATTGGTTATTTTTGGCTGATGCCGCTTTTTTAACTTTCACCGGTTTTGATTCGGGAAAAGGCGCTGGCTGTCCGCTTGTTAAATTAGCATTGGTATCAATTAAATTTTGTTCAGGCTGGGTTGTTTTGGTTTTCTTGGCCATAGTGTAGATAGTCTTATTACAGACGATAGATTATAATTTGCGTGCTTAAACGCCTGCAGGATGATCATTCTAATATTACCAACGAAACATCAATTTTCTGCTCCTTGTTTTAGCGGCTTACAATAGTAATAAATTTTTATTCATACTTATTGAAACTATTTTACCGGTTGAGCCGTAAAAGGATATACAAGCCCAAACGCCGAATTACGCTTTTTGACTCAAGCGTAGCCTATACCAAACACATTCTGTGTTAAATGGCGCTTATCAAATTTCCTGCCCCAATTCTTCCTTTATAATTAAATCAACTATTTAAACTTAAAATTAAATGCATAAATTTAATTACTATCTCATTATGAATAATTTAACTTTTAATAAATAATTCATGTATAAATATTTTTCAAATTAATTTTCTTGTTGGCACGAGTAATGCTCGCGTAGGGTATCTTACGCTTTCCATTATGAAATTTACTTTACTTTTATTAGCAGGCATTGCTTGCTCCATTACCGGTTTTGCACAAACTACAACGTTTTTAGCAAGCGGACCAAAGGATAATGCAGAAACAAGCCTTACTGATGAAAGACCGGCTGCACTCGTAACCCAGGAATCGTTCGACTTAAAAAGCATCCGTTCCATCAAATTTGAGCTGATTAAAACACGGAATACGGCTACCCAAGAGGTTACCTCGGGAATAAAGGTTACCGGTTATACTTCTAAGGCCACTAACAAACGCATTGCTTATTTAACCGAGCAAGAAGTTGACGGCCTGCTTAAAGCCATTACCTTTATGCACCGGAACGTACTTGGAAACGATGCTCCGCAAAAGAATTTTGCTTGCAACTACCAAACCGCCGACGGATTTGAGTTAGGCGCCGTGCGTGTAAAAAAGAAGTGGGACATTAATATGAAGATGAACAAGTTTACCAGCGAAGGTTATTACCGCTTTAAATCTTCAGATCTGCAAGAAATTGAAGAAGTACTGCTGCAGGGTAAAGGTATGATGTAGCTATAATTTAATCTCTATATAATAAAAAAGTCCCTGCTGAAATCAGCAGGGACTTTTTTATTACAGTTATCCATCAAAATTGGAATTTGTGCATTTAAACTTCAGTTACCGCTGATAAACTTACTTCGTCTGCTCATTGCCGCAGAGGTTACATATTATTCACGTGTGTCTGTTTCTTTTGAGGTGTTCATGAGATCACTAACGCTGAGTTTGCCTTAGCTACAAAATAGCAAAAGGTCAAGACATCACAATTCCTGCCTCTGCCCTCAAGACCAGCGCCCGGCCGGGTGCGCTGATATTCCCACGCTTTAAAAGAACGGTTGCACTGTATGAACAATGTAAAGCCCTCCCCTTGAGGGAAGGGTTGGAAGGGACTTTTACAATACCTCAATATGCTTAAAGTTCTTAGTGAACTTAAATTGCACTACTTTCTCTTCTTCATTAAATGTAAACTCGGTTACTTCTTTACCATCGGCTATGATCTTGGTGGCTTTGAACGGTAACCCGGCTACATAGAAATGGTAGTTTTCGTAACGCGGGGTGTATAAACCTTCCATGCTCTGCTCAATGGTCATGGAGGTGGATTTACCGCTTACTACAAATTTCTTTTCCGAATAAATATCCTGCTCGTAGGCAAAGGTTTCGCCATAATCTTCAAAGAAGAACGAATTGGCCGGGGCGTCGCTGTAGTAAACGTTCAGTTTTACCTCTTCAATTTCCTTTTCGCCTACGTACTGCATTACCGGGTATTCGGGTATTACCGAACCTGCTTTTATAAACAGCGGTATGGTTTCTAAAGGAGTAGCCACTTCTACTTCCTTTCCGCCTTCAACCATTTCATTATTCCAATAGTTGTACCAATTACCTTTTGGCAGGTAAACAGGGCGGCTTTGCTGGCCGGGCTCCATTACCGGGCATACCAAAATTTTGTCGCCGTAAGTAAACTCATCCTGGCGGGCCTGATTAAATATCTCGTCCTGCTCCTGCATTACTACCGGGCGTAGTATAGGGAAACCATAACGATGATGTTCCCAAAAGGTAGAATACAGGTAAGGGATCAGCCGGTAACGCAGCTCAATAAACTTGCGGTTTATAGACGTAAAAGGCTCGCCGAAGCTCCAGGGTTCACGCTCTTTGGTATCACCCGCCGAGTGTGCACGCATAAACGGCGAGAAGGTACCCATCTGTATCCAGCGGGTAAAGAGTTCGCCGTCAGGCTCGCCGCTAAAACCGCCAATATCGGTACCGCAAAACGGTATGCCCGACATGGATAAACGCTGGCACTGCACGTTGCCTAAACGCAAATGTTCCCACGAGGCCACATTATCGCCCGTCCAAACCGAGGTATAGCGCTGTACGCCCGAGTAGCCCGCACGTGTAATAGTAAACGGACGCTTGTTCTTCATCAGCTTGCGCATCCCTTCGTATGTGGCGCGTACCATTTGCATCCCATAGACGTTATGCGCCTTGCGGTGCGAACCGCGGAAACCATCGTACTGGTGACGTACATCATCGGGGAAAGTACCTGCACCAAAAACGGCAGGCTCGTTCATATCGTTCCACACACCGGCTACACCCATTTGTACCAGTTCATCAAACAGGGTTCCCCACCATTCGCGTACCTCGGGGTTGGTAAAATCTGGGAACTGGCAGCGGCCTGGCCACACGTGGCCTTCCATAAAGTAATCGTCGCTGCGACGGCAAAAATAGCGCTTGGCCTTGCCCTCTTTAAATACGGAATAATTATCATCCACCCGGATACCCGGATCAATGATGACCACCGTTTTAAAACCATCGGCCGCCAGTTCCTTGATCATCTTTTTAGGATCGGGAAAATACTTGCGGTTCCAGGTAAAGCAGCGGTAGCCGTCCATATAATCAATGTCGAGGTAAATACCATCGCACGGAATTTGGTTCTGGCGGAAGCCTTTGGCCACCTTATGTACCTTTGATTCGGGGTAGTAGCTCCAGCGGCATTGATGGTAGCCCAGCGCCCAAAGCGGCGGCATAGGATGCGTGCCGGTTAACAGGTGGTAGCGTTTTACCACATCCATCATGTTAGGGCCGTGTATATAGTAATACTGCAGCTCTCCGCCATCGGCCCAAAAACTGGTTTTGCCCCGGTCTTCAGCACCAAAATCAAAATGCGCTTTAAAAGTGTTATCGAAGAAAATTCCGTGGGCTATACCCTCGTTCAAACTGATATAAAACGGAATGCTTCGGTAAATAGGGTCCTGGTTCCAGGCAAAAGAGTAAGCATCGGTGTTCCAATTCACAAAGCGTTTACCGCGCAGGTTAAGGTCGGTAGGTTTATCGCCCAGACCAAAAAAGGCTTCTTCGGCATGGCATACTTTAGTACCAAACACGTAATAGCCACCAAACTGCACGTTTTCTTCCCAGTGCATTTGCACGGCATCGGCACTGGTAATGTGGTTTTGGCTATCTGAGAATGAAATAAAGAAATCCTTTTTGCTGATGTGGCAATTGACGGTATTGGTAGAGATGCGATACTCCTCAGGGTCATCGTGCAGGTGAAAAACCGCGATCTTATGCTCCTGCTTTGGTACAGCATACGAAAACTCTTCGAGGAAAACACCGTGCGGCGCCATGCGTACCCTAATGATCTCGTCGGTTACAACAACCACCTCTACCCGGGCTTCGCTATCACTGAAAAAAAAGCGGTTATCCTTTTGCTCAACACTGGTAGGCGCGTTCAAATATTTTTTTACAATGGGTTTTAAGCCCAGCACGGGGTTATTAACGTGTTGAAAAATTTCCTCTTCCTGCTCAATTAATTTTACAGCAGGAGATTCGGGGAGGGGTGTAGTGGAGGGTATGTTCTCTTCCATTGAAATTAATTAGTGGATAATAGCAAATATTAAAGCCATGCCTGGCCCATTATCACTCTAAACAACACCAACAATTACGCCATTATTGTATAGTTATAATTTAGTTAGGCATGAACTTACCGTATACGTAAGAAACACCCGAAAAGTAGAAAGAAATTTTTCAACCACCTAAGTTTTTTTTGCTTTTTAAGCATTTAGCGTATTAATAACCAGGTTAGTTAATAATGTTGATCTGCAAATGATCATGTAGTAATAATCACTTATTGGGATCCATAGAAGATTAGATGGGATCCGTAAAAATGGGCAAGATGTTCTTAGCCGATTACCCTGATACGGCGAATCCTGCCTTGTTTAACACAAACTCGGTTTCGGCAATAAAAGGCTCTATGGGGTTGGTCTTGTTAAAATCGGCCAGAGTTACTTCGCTTACGCTTTGACCGTTGGGTTTTTGAAACTTTAGCCTTACGTCGGTACCGCTGTACAGGCCATTATAGGTTTTGCGCACAATGTTAAACCCGGCAAAATTGGCCAAAGGGTACTTGCTTACAGGAAAACCCAAATGAGAAACAACCACCTGCCGGGCCGATATATCAAAAATTAACCGTTTTTTAAAGGCAAACACCATGAACACAAATCCAACGGTGGTACCTACCGCCAGGGCTTTATCCTGGGTAGGGTTGGTAATTACACTGAACCAGCCATAGCAGGCACCTAAACCGAGCAGGACAACACCGGGTAATAATTTGAGCAGGCCGCCGGGTTTTAAAAGGTAGCCTTGCGCATGTTCGGTGTAGTAGTTCAATATACCGCCTTTCAGCAGCACTTTGCTGTCGTAAACCAGGTTTCCGGCGGGCTGCAACGCCAGTATTTGACGTATGGCAGGCAAGGCTACCTCGTCAAATTCAAGCTTGTCTTTATCTTTCTCGCCCGAGAAAGATGTGGATATCCGGTACCCACTGCCGTAACGGTCGGCCAGGCTTTTAATATAATAGCTTTGGCCAATTCCTGTTTTTAACACAATATCGCCCACTTCGTTAAACCGGAGCAGTGGCTTACGCCCAATAATAGTTTGCCGGTAAATGGTATGATCGGCGGCATTGAAAATAACCTGCCTGCGGCTGTAAGTAAAAAAAGGAATGCACGCCAATACAAAAGGCAACACAATAACAGCCCCTTTCATGTCGCTTAGCGTAATACTACTTACGTTGCCTTCAACCGATAGGATAGCTACCATTACCGGCATCAGCAAAAACGTTGTGATAAATACAAGGCCTATAGGTGCCAAAAATGCCAGCGGACGGATAATGATTTGCCCGGTACTAATTTGATACGACTTTGCCATTTTGCTGTTTTTGCAGGTTTCTGCGTTTTACCGAACCAATAATGAAAATTGCAAGCACAAATACAGGCAATAAGAACATAAACGGATTATCTATAACCCGGCCAAGCAGCGTAACCCGGGCATCATCCCAGCTATGAATGTCTTTATCTACCAAAAGCTTGTTGTTGACCGATAGCTTAAAGATGGTAACCTCCCTCTTGTCGTCCATAATAAAGCGGTTAATGGCTTTGAGCACACCATTTTCGCGGGCCGATTGCAGTTGGGTTTTTAACATTTTGACTTCAATGTTATCACCTTTATTAATTTGACTGGCCAACTCTTCGGTGGCCTCTGCACCTTCTACCGGTAATCTCAGTTTGATGGGTTCGTTATTCACCTTGATGAACAGGTACGACATCAGCACGGTATTATTTTGCTTTTGCTGCCTTTCCCAAAGTTCGTTCACTACAAAACGCTGCGTGGTAAAATCGGCTTCGGTGCGCGCGGCCATTTCCTTATCGGTATTTTTCATGCCGTTAAGTATTAAAAGTGTTACCCCGGTGGTCACAATAAATACAATAACTACAATGAGTATGATCTTTTTAGCCATTTCGGTTGAAATTTAGGTGAGTTGATAAATTACAAACAATAACAATAGTTAATAAAAGGTTAACTATAAAGCATTTAAGCCATGGAAATGTTTTATTACTGAAGTATTTTTATAAGCAAAAACTACCAAACAATATATAATTATATACAAAACGCGAATTGTATAGGGCGTTCCCTCCGGGCAGGCTTTCTGCTCATACGCCTGCAGGCCTTAGTCACTGGCCGGTATCCGCGCCAATCCTTAACGCAAATAAAGGGTTACCTACGCCAGGCTTTCAGTTCTGCAGGCGTAGTACCCATTATTTTAAACGGGTGTTTTATGTAGTTTTAAAAGACGATTTTGATCAATCTGCACAGGCTCAACCAACCACTTGAATTTAATGAGGAATTTTGAAGTTTTAAGGTGATTGCTTAAGGGTTTTTGTGATTTTTTAAAACTTCAGCAACACCCCATTCATTGCAGAAAGCGTAAGCGGTAATCCCCCTGTTATCTCTTTAGATACATATACATCATCACTCAAAAGATCATTGAAAACAACCTCACCGCTTAACTGAAACTCGTTCAACAGATCGTGGGGAAGTTTGATGTTGATGTATTGCGGATGCCTATTAAAGTTTACGGCGATCAAAACGCGTTCATCGGCCGTGTAGCGCATGTAAAGGTATAGTCGTTCGTTAAAGCCTTCGCTATGTTCATTGGCTACCATCAATTCGTAAAACTTGCCTTGTGCAATAGCCGGGCTTTGCGCCGATATATTTAAGAGCCGGCTGTAAAAGCTACGTAACGCAATCTGACTATCAGCCAGTTGACCACCATCAAAGGCACCACCGTTTACCCACTTCTGGTGCTCGGATACGCCGCAATAATCAAAAATACTGGTGCGGCCATCAGCTCCGCTAAAGCCCTGAGCCAATGACGCCGGCTCTCCCACTTCCTGACCAAAACAAACCATGACCGGTCCGGTAGCTAAGGTAGCCGTTACAATCATGCCCGGCACGGCCAGCCAGGCATCGCCGGCAAAATGGGGAGAGGCTATGCGCTGCTCGTCGTGGTTTTCCATAAACCGCAACATACGCTCGTCAAAGCCGCGGCAATGGTTGTTCCACACGTTGTTAATTTGCCAGGTGCTGGCACCGGGTTCGTTGCAGGTAAGGCGTTTCAGGGCGTCATACAAACCCACCTTATCGTACAGGTAATCAAACTGCCCATTGAACAGGTAATTGGCGTATTGCCCGGTTTGGTAAGCCTCGCCTATAAAAATTAATTCCGGGTATCGCTGCTTCATCTGAGGAATGATCCAGGCCCAAAATTCAGAAGGCACATATTCCACCATATCGCACCTAAAACCATCCACACCCTTATCGGCCCAAAAGCACAGGATCTTCAGCATCTTTTGCCACACCGGTGGTATGGGGTCAAAGTGCATATCGTACCCCTGGCTAAAATCTACCCCGTAGTTGAGCTTAATAGTTTCAAACCAGTTGTTGATGGATGGGCTGGCGGTAAACACATCGTCGCCGGTACCCTTAGCCGGATTTTCGTCAAACCTGCCATCTTTTAACGGACTTACAAACTCCTCACCCCCCGGGTTATAGCCTTGCGGAACGGTAAAAGGTTGACCGGGTATATAATAAAAATCATTCTGCGGACCGAAAGCCTGTGTTACATCATCATCCTCGCCAAAATCGCGCACGCCGGCCGGTTTTACATCAGAGTGGTAGGTGCGGGCTACGTGGTTGGGCACCAGGTCAATAATCACCTTTAAGCCTTGCCCGTGTGTGCGCTCAACCAGCGCTTCAAATTCGGCCATGCGGTTGGCTACATTAACGGCCAGGTCGGGGTCAACATCGTAATAATCTTTAATGGCATACGGCGAACCGGCGCGGCCTTTCACCACATCGGGGTCGTCGGGCTTAACGCCATAGGCTGAGTAATCGGTCATGGTGGCGTGTTCTATGATGCCGGTGTACCAGATGTGGGTAAAGCCCATGTGCTTAATTTCGGTGAGCGCCTTTTCGGTAATATCGTTAAACTTCCCGCAGCCGTTTTCTTCTATCGAACCATAAAACTTGTTGGTAGTATTGGTGTTGCCAAATAAACGGGGCAGCAACTGGTATATAATGAGTTTATGTTGGGTTGACGATGACATAGTATTGCAGCAGCAATTATACACGATTTTGGTTTTGTTTACTGTAATATTTATAACCACCTGCTGACCCAATTGTGTACCTTACTTACAAAATGCGAGTCTTGAAAACAATAACCGCCACATTGCCATTTTATAACATTGGCTTACCGGCTATATTTAAGTATCTTACCGCCTCTGTACAACCTAAAATGAAATTTTTTCGTGCTCTGTTTTCTGTGGCTTTAACTCTGGCACTTATTTGGGCCTTGCAAACGCCGTTTGGCCAGGCGCCACCGCTGGGAAAATTCCTTAACCCGGCCACCGGCTTCTGGCAAAACGCCGAAAGCAAGAACCTGGTTACTAAAGAAGAACTTCATTTAAACGGACTAAAGGACGAGGTGATCATCCGCTATGATGAGAACCAGGTTCCACACATTTTTGCCAAGAATGATCATGATCTGTATTACGCCCAGGGCTACATTACTGCTACCGACCGCCTCTGGCAAATGGATATTCAAACTCGTAGCGCTTCGGGCCGGCTGGCCGAAGTAGTGGGCGAAAAAGCGTTAGAGATAGATAAATATCACCGCCGCATGGGCATGGTTTACGGTGCCGAAAATACGCTGCGCGGCATGATGAAAGACCCGCAAACCCGCGTTTCTATACTGGCTTACACCGAGGGTATCAATGCTTATATCCGTAATTTAACCATCCGCAATTACCCTATCGAATACAAATTATTAAATTATAAGCCGGAGGAATGGAAACCCATTAACTGCGCCTTGCTGCTCAAATTAATGTCGGAGACCCTGGCGGGAGGATCGGACGATTTGGAGATGACCGCTACACTCAACAAATTTGGCGTAGCCGTTACCAACGACCTGTTTCCTGACCAAAACTTCCAGAAAGAGCCCATTATTCCAACAGGTACTAAATGGAACTTTAAACCTTTGCCTGTGCCCAAGCCTTCGGCAAGCTTCAAAGCGCAGCTAAACGGGAATTTAAAACCGGCCGGCAAAGTTGATGGTATTGGGAGTAATAACTGGGCAGTATCGGGTAGCAAAACCGCTTCGGGTTACCCCATGCTGGCGAACGATCCGCATTTGCATCTTACCTTTCCTTCTATATGGTATCAAATACAATTGACTGCCCCTGGTGTTAATGTGTACGGGGCATCGTTGCCGGGTTCGCCAAACGTAATCATCGGCTATAATCAAAAAGTAAGCTGGGGCGTAACCAATGTTGATGCAGATGTGTTAGACTGGTACCAGATTAAGTTTAAAGACTGCGGAACCTCCGAATACTGGTACAACAACCAGTGGCGAAAAACCACCAAACGCACCGAGGTGATCAACGTGCGCGGACAAAAACCGGTGACTGAAACGGTAACCTATACTAATTTTGGTCCCGTAGTGTACAATTATGATATTGAAAAACCCAAAAAAGCGCCCAACAACGTACCCGCAGGTGCAGCCTTACGCTGGATAGCTCACGACGAATCGAACGATGTAAAGACATTTTATATGCTTAACCGCAGTCAAAACTACAACGACTACCGTAGAGCATTGAGCTATTACACCGCCCCGGCCCAAAACTTCATTTTTGCCAGCGCCGATAATGATATTGCCATTACCCCGAACGGAAAACTTCCCCTCAAATTTAAAAAGCAGGGCAAATACGTGTTAGATGGCACCGACCCGGCCAATGAGTGGCAGGGATGGATACCGGCCGACCAAAACCCTACGGTTAAAAATCCGCCGCGTGGTTTTGTAAGTTCGGCCAACCAGGAATCTACCGACAGTACTTACCCCTATTACATCAACTGGCAATTTGGTTCCTACCAGCGCGGGCACCGCATTAACACCCGGTTGGCGGCCATGAACAAGATAACGGTAGATAGCATGCGGCTGTTGCAAACCGACAACTACAGCGTAACCGCACGCGATATATTACCCACACTGATCAACTATCTCGATCCTACGCAATTAGATGCCACCCAGCAGGAAGCGCTAAAATTGTTGCAGCAATGGAACCTGCGTTATGATGCCGATGCTATAGGCGCCAGCGTATTTAATAGCTGGTGGCTCAATGTGTATGATTTGATTTGGAAAGATGAGTTTGATGGCAAAGACCTGCGCCTGCCCTCGCGTGACCGCACCATACAGATGCTTCTACAACAGCCGAAAGCAAAATGGTTCGACGATATAAAAACGCCATCGGCCGAAACCATAACCGACATTATCAGTAAAGCCTTTAACCAGGCGGTAGATGATTTAGTTACCCAACATGGCAAACCCGGTAAAACCTGGCAATGGGGACAGGTACGCCCTACCGAAATAGACCACTTAGCCAATTTAACGGGCTTTGGTTCGGGTGAATTTGCCTCGGGTGGCAATGGTGGCGTGGTTAACGCCATATCGGGCGGTAACGGTCCGTCGTGGCGGATGGTGGTGCAGTTGGGGCCGCAGGTAAAGGGTTATGGCGTATACCCGGGCGGACAATCGGGCAACCCAGGCAGCTTCTTTTATACTAACCTGCTGCAAACCTGGAAAGACGGGCGGTTGAACGAATTATTATTCCTGAAATCGGCTGCTGAAAAGTCGGGGCGGATCAAGAGTAGTTTAGTATTAAAGAACAAATAATTCGTTTGAACCGGAATTGTACAAAATTGAAAAATTAACAGAATTACTAAGCAAGTCATCCAATGATTTTAATCAGCTTCACTTAAAATTGAACTAATTAAATTCCGAAATCAAACATCCGAAATCCGAAATCAAAAAAATGCTTTTCTTCATCATATTCATCCTTTGTTTGGCTACCAGTTACATACTGCCCTGGTGGGCCATAGCTGTTATCGCGTTTGCTGCAGCCGTATATGCGGGTTACCGGCAGGCGCAGGCATTTTTCTCAGGCTTTGGGGCAGTGTTTTGTGTTTGGATAATTATAGCTTTGTTTAAAAGCATACCTAATAACCATATGCTGGCTACCCGGGTAGCGGCTTTATTTGGTGCACCGCATTGGTTAGTGCTTTTGGGCGTAACCGCGCTCATTGGCGGGCTGGTTGGCGGCACGGCAGCACTATCGGGGTATTATGTAAAGCGGGCTTTTGAGAAACCCCTCCCAACCCTCCCCAAGGGGAGGGCTTAAAATAGGTATGTCATCTCGAACGATAGTGAGAGATCCTGTTTAGCAAGACAGGTTGACTACCGGCTGCTCGAACAAGATTTCGCACTATCGTTCGAAAAGACATTTTTGATTAGAAGATTTTGTTTACAACCCCTTCAAAGCACTTTTTAACTCTACCACAGGGGCCGAAGAACTCTTGCCAGTTTCAAAAATTTGATGTGAAGTAGTGTTTGCCCCGTAGAAGTTGGCAATAGCCGATTTATCAATAGCCAGGTTGGAACCATTGATGCTGATACCGGCAAATAAGCCCCGGCTGCGCGAATAAGAGTATACCTCAGCCTCTAAAGTATGATCGGTGCTGGCAGTTGAACTGCGACCAACCGGGCCTGCTGCGGCAGAGATATCGCCACCTATGGTAAAGTCGCCATTCTTCACTTTGGTTAATACACCTTTGTGCTTAAATACCAACACTAAGTCTACCGACTGTACACCTATTTGGAAACCAAAACTGCCACCGGTTAGCGTGATGAACACCGGGTTGCTCCAGCTGCCATCAGGCAGTTTAACTACGGCTACACCTTTACCCCGTTTACCGCCAATACCCAAACCGGCATTAATCATTTTAGGGATGATCACCAATCCCTCACTTTGCTTCAGCAGTTCTTGGGGTATACTCTCGTCTGAGTTGGCAAAAGTGGTAATAACTTTGGTAGCGTTTTGGAGACGCTCAGTTTCCTTACTTACTTCAGTAGCCGATACCAGGATAAGCATTACGCTCATTAATACAGGAACCGACAATAATTTTAACATTTTCATAGTCATAGATTTTTGTTGAACAGTACTCATTACTGAGATCAATCAGGAGCTTGAATGGTTTAATATTTATTTAAATATTCAGGCCAGTGTTAAATAACAGCAATACATACCAATTTTAAACGGGATGGGCGGTGCTGTTATTATCTTTGCCCTATGCAAAAGCCGCAACAGCAGCAAATCTTCTCTATAGATAGTCCAACTCAATTTAATGAGTTAGCCTTGCAGGTATTCGGGTATCAGGCCCTTAACTGTGCAGTGTATAAGCAGTTTATCAACGGCCTAAACATTGATGTGGCTACTGTAAACCAACCGGATCAAATACCTTTTTTACCCATCGATTTTTTTAAGAACCACGAGGTGTTAAGCAGTACTAATGCTGCCGAGGTTACCTTTACCAGTTCGGGCACTACCGGAATGATCACCAGCAGTCATATAGTTACCGACGTTAGCTGGTACGAGCAAAGCTTTAGGCGGGCATTTGAGCTTTTTTATAGTAAGGTAGACGATTACTGCATTTTGGCGCTGCTGCCTGCTTACCTCGAACGCGCGGGTTCATCATTAGTGTACATGGCTAATGATCTGATCAATCAATCCAATCACCCCGATAGCGGCTTTTACTTATACAACCACGAGGAACTGTACCAGCAATTGCATAAACAGCAACAGGCAGGCACCCCCACCCTGCTTATTGGCGTAACCTTTGCCCTGCTCGATTTTGTGGAGCAACACCCGATAAACTTTCCTGAACTCATTGTGATGGAAACAGGGGGGATGAAAGGCCGCCGCAAAGAAATGATACGCGAAGAATTGCATGAGATACTATGCCGGGGCTTTGGTGTTAATGCTATCCATTCAGAATACGGCATGACGGAGTTGCTATCGCAGGCTTATTCTAAAGGCCAGGGCATATTTAACTGCCCCCCATGGATGCAGATTCAAATACGGGATACCAACGACCCGGTAAGCAGTATAGGCTATGGCAAAACCGGCGGCGTAAACATTATAGACTTAGCCAATATTAACTCCTGCTCATTTTTAGCCACGCAAGATTTAGGCAAGCTTTATGCAGATAATTCTTTCGAAATATTGGGAAGGTTTGATGCATCTGATATTAGAGGCTGTAATCTGCTGATTGCGTAAGCACCTCCCAACCCTCCCCGGGAGGGAGGGCTTTAAGAAATGTCGCTTTCATTTAAAGTCTCCCCCTCCCGGGGGGAGATTTAGAGGGGGGCTGCCTTTGGGGAGGGTTTGGAGGGGTGTTTTGCAAGACACTATTTATTACTACTTTTGGTACAAACAAGATATATAAATCTTATATGATCGAAAATTTTTTAAACGACCAGCAGGAGCCCAAAGTGGTGGAGAAGGTATACTCAAGATTGAAAGAGTTACTACCTGCCGGCGAAGACATATTATACATTGCGGTGCAAAAAATGCCAGTGGTAAACCTGCAGCCCGACTCTATTGTGGTAACTAACCGCCGCATCTTGTTTTTCTCTTACGCCAACCTTGGCCTTTCCATCAAGTTTGTAGATTTTACCTGGAAAGACATTGCCGATGTAAGCATGAAAGAAGAAATTATTGGGGCCATGTTTACCGTTAAAACCACCAAAGGTGCTGAGATGAGTGTGGATTACCTCCCTAAGTTACAGGGCCGCAAACTGTACCAATTTTCGCAGGAATGCCGCGAAAATGAACGTAAACGTGAGGAATTGCAACGAATACAACACGCCCCGCCTGCACCGGTTGAAAAACCAGTAGAGCAGCTTTTTGCCCCAAGGCCTGCACCGGTTGAAGCACCTGCTATGCCACCACCAACGCCAGCCCCGGCTCCTGCACCCGAACCTGCAAAGCCTGATGAACTGACCGAAAAACTGAAGAAATTAAAGATGCTTTTTGATAACGGTTTGATATCTCAGGAAGAATATAACACCAAGAAGCTGGATTTGCTGAGCGATTTGTAAGTACTTAATCATAGCGAGCGACAGCGTGGCGACCACACGCGTTTAGGTAAGCCTGCTTGCGATTGCCACGTCGCTATTGCTCCTCGCAATGACATTAATTTATTATTGACTAACCAGGAAAGCCTCCCTTAACAGGAGGCTTTCCTGGTTTATGCCTTTGCAAGGACGAAGCAATAAGTTAACTAAACTATTACTAAACCAGCTCGCCCGGTGCATTACTCCGGCCTTGCAAAAGCTTTATGTTTTCTAAAAGTTGAAAGATACCTTCATCGTCATCATGCGGCCGGGCAGTTGGTAAATACTGTTAGTGAACGCATTGGCGGTTAAAAATGGCGCACTGTAGGTCCGGGTATCCAGCATATTCAACGCATTAAGTTCCAGGTCAACCTTTTGCTTGTTGAACTTGTACCGGGCCGAAAAATCGGCAAAGGAATAATTCAGATCGTCGCGCAGGCTTTGCCCGGTGTAATAATGGTCACCCGAGAGTTTTAAGAACAGGTTATTC
>Ga0265798_10002446_pt1 | contig 27499 bp, 22 predicted proteins | sample P3T30metagenome_FD_192430 | JGI IMG/M metagenome (GOLD analysis project Ga0265798, IMG submission 192430) | Plant litter microbial communities from East Loma Ridge, Irvine, California - P3 T30 | ecosystem: Environmental > Terrestrial > Plant litter > Unclassified | place: USA: California...
TTGCATCCCAAAATATGATTCAGGCCTGTTGCTGCTATCCACAATCTTGACGCAATCCATGTTGTAATTAACCAAAGACCCTAGTATTCCACAAATACCTCCACGCAGATGCCAACCAAATCCTCGGGTTCAATATTCCTAGTATCACAGATACATCCACCAACACTCCACCATCCAACCGAGTCTTCGCCTTGCATCGAATTCAAAAAATAGTGGCGCGATCCGTGGCGTTGCTTTTGTTGCTTGCTCCAACGCCTGCCCCTGGCGCTCGCTTCCACTTGCGGCGCCCTGCATATCCCACACGACTTCGCCGCACACGTGGAGAAATCCCAACTTGTATACACGGACGTGGGGTAATCGGTGAGTTGTGCAAATGGGAAGTGCGGTATGAATGCATTGCATTGGGAATGGAAATATCGGGGCACAAGCCAACGAGGTTAATACGCGCCAAAGGTACGGAATCATAGCTCGCGTAACGGGTGCAGCATACGCGGTGGAGAGACTCTGTGTTTCGGAGAATGAGCTCTTGGGATCGACATATTTGAGACGTTGCCGAGTGCGGCGAGAAAAGCAACGATGAGAACTAATGCGGAGCTAGTGGTAACGGTTAGACTTCAGGTCGCGACTGATAGCTATGCGAGGCGAGCATACACCGATAGATGAGTGGGTTGGTGGTATGTAAGTCGTAATAAGAATAGAAAGGTGCAAAATGATAGTAAGGAATGAATATTCACACATTTAGTACCAACACTCAGGATCGATGAACAGAGTAAGAATAAGCCTGTCTGTCAATGAGCAGGAGCAAAAATATCACAAAAAATAGCCTTCACACCCGGGCCACCCACAGGCATCAGAGCTAAAGAATCCTTTCCGGGCCACCCATAAATTGGATATAAGGGAGAGTCGAACTAAAGGCTTCGGGGAAGGAACATGGCGCTGAAACCACCTTCTGCTGAGAGGCCTTCAATGACGAATTTGAACCGTAGTTGATAAACATTCGGCATTTATATCGATGCTCGGCCCGCAAATCGCAAGTACACATCGTATGCTGAGGACGATTGTGAAAAGGTGAGCATACGTGACGTACGTCCCCGAGCAATGCGAGTGAATGTGCGACTTTAGTGTAGGTGAGCCTGATGGTAATGCCGATTTGAACGGGCTTTCACTGTCAACTTTGTCGACCACTGTAAAACTGTAACATATCCACGATAGGCTACCATGTGCTTCGCGGACCATGCTACCATGCTCGACGTCCGTATTCAACGCCTGCCACATCTCGTTCATTCAACGGTATGATTCGCTGGTTGTCAGTAATACCTTCGGCATGCTGCTCTAGATGGCCACTTCGACCCTCTACCCAGTCAGGATCAGGACCTTTCGCGAGCAATCGACATTTTGATTCTTTGTAGCCCCAGTGTATGGCTTCCGTGAGAGAAGTGATACCGAAAGTGTTGTAAGCATTGATGTCTGCTCCATGGTCGATTATTACCTGGCAAATCTGCAATGAGGAACGACCTGCAGGTATCATCAATACTGTGACACCGCTATGAATTTCATGATTACTGTCGTTCAAGGCCGATGTAATTCCAATGATCGGATCGCGGGAAGTGTGAGCGGACATTGAGCTATCCTAGCCGAGTCCTGGCAGCATTCATGTCGAGAGGTGCAGTGACTTAGCTGCTCGCATGTCTCGAGAGTTGCAAAGCATGTGCGCTACAACGGTGCCTAAAATAGTGGGCCAGAGAGCTTGTCGAAGTGAAGGATGGGATGAAACGTCCCAAAGCGAACGAGACTGACAGATGTTACGAACACTGGCAAGAGAGCGCGCTGTGCTGAGATGGTTCCAGACGCATCGAAAAGTGGTTTTCACATGGGAAAGTGGAAAGGCGGGGCTAGCGTCGTTCCTTGCAGCAGTAGCGCGGCGATCATCATGATGACGTTGCGAATAGCTCAAGCTTGGCTGCTAAATGTACTACAATTAAAGCTACGTTCCCTGTTCTGCCATTGCACGCCAACTCTCCAATACTCACTCAGTTCCCTTTCAAAATAGAATTGACCTCTTTACCTTCCGTCAAATTTACAGAAAATGCTCTCAAGACAAGCAATCCAGAACGCCCGCTTCGCAGCTCGTGCTGCTGGCCGCCCGACAGCAAGGGCAGCAAAGCCCCATTTCCGCGCACAACAGCGACGATTCGACTCAACAGTATCTACTGGTAATGCCACCGCAGGCAACTCTGGCCCAGGCTCGCACGCTGCCATTGGCGCTGTGTCAGGCGCAACAGCAGCCGTGGTGGTCGGCTACCTAGGGTACCGGTGGTCAGGCGCCCGCGACATCGTGCAGGCGTCCAAGACGACCAAGGCCTACGTCAACTCAGCCACCCAGAAGATCAAGGAGACGACACCCGAGCCCAACGAGGCGCTCGAATGGCTCCGAAATGCCGCCCAGAGCTACGCCGCCTTCATCCCCGGTGCAAAGGGCGTCGTGGACTCAGCATTCAACGACCTCGATGCCGTACGCGAGAAGCACGGCGGCGAGGTCGACGAGATCGTGCGCGAGGCCTATGGCGAGATGCGCGATGTGCTCGGCAACGGCGACGTCAGCCTTGTGACCGCCCACAAGACATGGGAAGTCCTCTCCAAGCACATGAGCCGCATTGCCGATCTTGCCGGCGACTCTGCGCAGCAGATCATGGACAACCACCCGGCGCTTAAAGAGAAGGTCGGCGGTAATTGGGAGGTACTGAAGGAGTACGGCGACAAGTACGGCCCCGAGGCCAAGAAGGAGGTCGACCGCACGTGGAAGCAGGTCACCGACGTCTTCAAGACAGGCATGAGCCCTGAGAACATCGAGAAGGTCAAGAGCATTGTCCAGGAGAAGGTCGACAAGATCAAGAAGCTCGGCGACGAGGCGTGGGACAGGGGTATGGAGCAGGCCAAGCCCTACCTCGACAAGAACCCCAAGGTCAAAGAGCTTGTCGAGCAGAACGCCGATGCGCTCAAGACTGGCAACGCTGGAGAACTTTTCAACCGCGTCAAGAAGGCTGTTGAGAACGGCGACACTGGCGACCTCGAGAGCTATGTCCAGAGCGCTGCAAATAAGGCCAAGGACTCTGGCGTTGGTGATTATTTCAACAAGATCCCAGGCGCCGACCAGATCATGCCCCAGCTCAGCAAGCTTCAGGATGTTGCACAAAAGCACGGTGATGAAGCTCAGGGCATCATGAAGAGTGCCATTGCCGAGATCACAGAGGTCTTGAAGAAGAGAGGCGAGGAGGCAGCTGACCTGGCTAAGAAGGCGAAGGACGACTCGAAGAAATAGGCCTATCACGACAACAGTGAAGAAACAGTGGCACGACGACATGTGATTGTATCATAGTTGCATCAACGGCGTTACAAAATAGCGAACGGGAAACAGCAAATGGAAAATGTATCATATAAATCCCAAGCTCTCAAGTTTCCCATCTTTTAATATCACATACCATCTAGTATTCTATTGTTCCTGCTCAATCAGTCCAATCTCATCCAAAGCCTCTAAACCCATGTAACCATAATGATATCTCATCCTCCGTCCTCACCAACCCCTACACCATCCTGAATTCCTCCTCAATGCTCCAACCCACTCTACGCCTCAGCGTCTTTTGCCTCGAACTCTCCAAATTCCCCGTCCTTCTTTCCCTCACTACCTCCCTTGATTTCCGACGCATCCCCCTTCTTAGCTCGACCCGAAAGACCCTCGAACTTCTTCTTTCTCTTCGCCCTCTCTTTCGCGGCGTTGCGAGGGAGATATCCGCTTCTAGCCGCAACACCAGGATTGCCTGGTGGGGTTGTCATGGACGTCTGGATCATACGTTTGGGCGGCGTGACTGGCCTGGCAGGCTCATCGATGATCTTGGAGGAAGGCGTGGTCGTTTCGGCAGCGTGGTCATCCTTCATCTCGACGTCGTCGCCTGGGTGAGCCATACCGTTGGTATTGACGGGCGGACTAGAGGTGTCGGTCGACTGGGTGTCTGATGCTCCATTTGAAGAACTCGACGGGGGCGCAGTGTCGCAGTCTTGCTGCTGCGTGCGCGAGCGGAAGCTCAGGTGCTCGAACGATGGCTTCGACATATCGATATTGTGTGTATGATTTAGATGCCAAAGTGCTGAGGTACTGGATTGTTGAGAAGACAAAGGTAGTATTCGAACAAATATATACTGGAAGGTTCCTGACCGAATTCACGGTGAAGTAGACTCCCATTATACCGGAAGTGACCTTAAGTAAGTAAGAGAGGTAAAAGAGACGCCCGCGTGCGGTATCTGCAAGCAAACGGTGACTCAGCTGGTGTTTCAATGGCACATGCATTTGCGCGTGACTTTACTGGTCGGATGCACTGGGATTCTCATTCCACTACGCTTTGGCAACGGGAAAGTCACGGTCACCGATGCGAGAACGTTACCGCTTTCGAGGTGACTTGTAAGAATTGATTCTGGGGTATTTTTTCTCTTCGTCGGAATTAAAGCAACATTCACTTCGGATCTGTAAAGATTTCGCGGCTGCTCCCAGGCTTGGTTACGATTCTTGCTCTTTTTGCTTACATCCGCGCGAGCAATCTTCCCTCCCGTTCAATCTCATCCACGGTCCTCTGTACATACTCTTCCAAGTACTGCCTGAAACCACCCCAGATCCTCTGCTCATACACCGAATCCTGGTATTCAAGACACAGCCACTCAAGACTTTTCAATTTTTCCAACCCACCGTACAAGTCTATTGCCGCACGCTCGTAGACTTTTTTGTTCCAAGGACTAGCCTTTGCATATGCTTTCTCAAAGCGCACAATCATCGGCCGGACTGAGCTCGGTGGTACGAGAAAGGCGTCTCCATCGCTGTCACCCGTCCCGATCTTGATGCATGTGTACTCGCCCATACTGATGTTGTCAAGGTCTTGGTCGAAATCAGAGCCGTAGGTCCACTCGCTGTCGTTCGGGAACAACGTGTAGTTCAACTCGTGCAGCCAATCAACGTCGGCGGACTCGACATCTTCAGCCGATGAGAAGAGGTTCCTTTCTAGATCGAACCCGTTGCTCTGGTGTAGGAAGTCTTTGTAGTCCTCTGGCAACTTCTTCCCGGGTAGTACGACCCGTTCGGTATCTTCGTCTCGAGGCTTGGCTAAGCGATCCTCCAGCGCAGCAATTTCCGCTTCCGTTGCGCCTGGCGAAAGGAGCGTATCGACGCCTTGAAACATTCCGCTGGATTCTCCCTCCTCCAGCACGACTTCATTGAGCAGGTAAACAAGTTCGGCCATCGTCTTGGAGGCATATGGGCTCACCGAGCCCTTGGTTGCGCGCTGCTTGAAGAGCGCACACCCTTCCTGCACATACGAATCGACATCAGACTCGGAAACACCAAGCGCCTTCCCTAGCTGAGCTTGCTTCAATAGACCCCAAATACCGGAGGCCTCTGCCAGGCCCTGACGTCTTGCGAACCATTTCCGAAGCCCGTCCCCGTCGCATTCGTCGTCATCCCACTTCTCTCGCAATTGGGCATATAGATCTTTCATGTCTTCCTCCACGAGTTTTGTTGCCAGCAAGTCTTCGCCTGCCAGCAGAGCGACCTGTATTACCGCGCAGAGTGTCACCGAAGACTCAGTATTTCGGTAAATTGCATCAGGCTGCGCGTGCATGCGCTGTCGTACGCAATCAACATCCCCTACGTCCAGCGTCTTCTTCCGGATTTTCTGCCCTACCTCAATCGGCACCGCTCTACAGAGAGCTTCGTGGTACGGCTCCACATCATCGCTCTTTTTCGCCCACTGTGGGCAGGAATCAGTAGCCTCCCACGCTCTTTGGAAATGCGTTATAGTGCTGCAGCCGTGGAAATGTGGACTCGCAGTGTCGAGACCATAATCGTGGATCGCTTCGAGCAAGGTGTTGGCCTGCTCATAAAAGCCGAGGGCGAAGAGATCAACCGCTGTGAGCTGGACTATCTTCGAAGAGTCCAGAATTTTCCTGCATCTAAGGATCTTGGTCTTGGACCATGGTATGAGGGGTAGTGGTGTTGTCATGGTAGTGAAGCATGCCTTGGCGTTTTTCTTTCACGCCGAACGCAGTCTGGGAAGGCCCTCATGATGCTATTTGGCCGACAATTGTAATTTGCAAGTCGCGGTGATCTAGCCGGAGATCTTGCTGTGCCGCGAGGCTGCAGTGGAGTGGAGCCTCGAGCTTCCAGGCTACCGGTGGGTCCAATGACATCATATCGGTCCGGTGAAGAGCGCGTAAAACGAAGCTATGGCAGAAAAAGACGTATCCACGCTATTTCAAGCCAGCAGTCGACCAAGGGGGATGCATAGAGTCTGTGCTCACTCATCATGTCAAGTGTGAGTCGACGAGCCAAACGCCGGCCGTGAAAGAAGACTGAATGAATGACAAGAACATTTTGTTGTGGAAGAGGAACTGGAACTTAGAGACAAGCATTGCTAAATGCACCGAGGTCAGTCGTAAGGAAAGCCTCAAAAACGAAGACAGGAGCGAACGTAAGTCGTCAAGTTGATCACAAAGAGTGTGTAAGTTTGCAGTTACCACGAGAACGACTGCTGCAAAGGCCGGGGCTCGTCGACAGGCGCCCTGCGAAGTGAAGCAAAGATCGTAAGAAGCTGAGTGGCTTCCATACCGCCTGGCTCCTGCCAAAAAGTTGATGGCCCAGTCTGCTGCATGGCGAGGTCGTAGCACGTGTCAAGTAACGCATTGGTCTGTTCAGGTGAGGCTCGAATTCGCAGCTTCATCGCGATCGCCATGGCGAGGAAAACGTGAAATCGGGCCATTGGAACAGAGACAGACATCTCCATGGCAGATAGAGGTTGCTGAGAATTTGGGTAGATGCATTCGCATAACCGCGCAAACAGGGGTGGCGAAATGTTGTAAGCTCGATACTGCAATGATTCGATGTACTGCATGAATTCGGTCGTCAGAGTTTCTGCCTCGAATCGACTGGGAAGTGGAGTGGTGGCAAGAGCACGGCTGCGATCTGTGTAGCTCGAGCGCGATGAGCCTGGCGTGGGACTCTCGGCGTGAGCTGCGAAAATGCCTTGCCGAGGCAATCTGGGTGCTGGAGCCAGTGGGAGCAAGTCATCTTCGACTTCAGGGATTGGGGACATGGCATTGTCGTCGCTATCAGCTGACAACGAAGTGGCTGAAGTTCTTCTCGAGTGCCCTCTAATACTGCCCGTCGTCGGCATCAGCTGGCCTGAGTTGGCCTGGGCCATGAATTCCCAAGAGGGTGCTGTGTGCGGCTCCATCGGCGAGGTATAAGGCTTGTGTCCGGACAGCTGTTGTGCCATTGAAGGGTATTGAAGCGATGCGCTTGTCGGCGGCATATCCGACGAGGGTGAGGAAGCTCGGGTGGTACCTGACCAGATGCTAGGTACGTCTGAAATGGGCGATGCCACGTTTGGGACAAGCTCACCACAACTGATAGAGATCGACGGCAAGCTGCCACCTGCAGAGAAGCCTTCCATGTCCAAGTCATCAGCGGTAACGGATGCTGGGACAATCGTGTCAAGATTCAAGTGAGGTGGTGGCGTTTGCCAGTCGAAAGAGATGGGAGTAGACGCCATCACGTTCTGGTCTATCGATTCCATTCCGTGCATTGGCGTCTTCACATGGGCTGCTAGTTGGGCTTCTAGTTGGTGTATTCGACCCTCGAGCGCCTCTCTGTGTTCACTATGCATGGATTAGTACATGGTCACACTCGACAAAAGAGCACGAGCTCGCATCGAGGCAACTGACGATGCTACCACTTCTCGCGGCTTTTGCGTTCTCACACATTGAAGTTGAAAGCGTTTGCACGTCGTACAAGGTGTTTCGCCATCACATTTGATTTTGCGGCGGCGGCACCTTTCACATGCGTTCGATACAGATTTTCTTCTTGGCTGCCAGTCACCAACCGCAGTGGGAGAGAATCGGCTTGGGCCTTCGCCAGCAGGAAGGGATGCTGAAATACATCAGCAATCACATTCCTTATATAACACCTAGGTGCAAATACATACTGAAGGGGCACATGTTATTTGTGGGTGTCGAGGATTCCGCTCGGATGATGGAGATTCCGGAGTATTCCAATTTCACGACAGGCAAAGAGCCAGTGGATAACAGGAGATGAGATCGTGGAAGGAGGACAGGGGCGGAAGGCGAGATTCTTGTTCGTTTAGAGCTCCGTCTACCATTGCAGTGGTGACAGACTGGGAATGACTAATCGTCTATGTTTGCCGTGGGAAGGGCCGATGGGGTCCTGGCGGTGTCGCGCACGCGAAACCCCAGACACTGTCTGCCTCACTTCTCATGCTGCGACAAACAGCATCGCGCCCACACTTCGCTGCAGGCCTCTCTGTTGATCGTGTCATGCGTTGCCCGTCTCGTCATGCCGTTTACTGTAGGTCATTCCTGGCCTCGCAGCGATGGTGCGCGGCGGAGGACGGAGCGCTCCGCTCGTGCATCTTGAGTACGCGTAGCATAGCCTCATCGCACCCACAGCAAGTGGGCGAGACATGTACAAGAGCGGCGGAGAGCGGTACAATTCTCCGAGAATGTCGCACTTTCTCCTTCAAGAACCACCGGCAGTTGTGAGCAGACGTCAGTGGCTGAATGTGTTGTTGTGATGGTTTCGCGTTGGTGAAGAAGGGAGGAGAGCCGCCAAAACTCAGCCGCCGCCAACAACACGCCAACAACTCGACACTAATCACGTGCAGATATGTACGATAGCACTTGCGGCCTTGGAGTGTGGTACTGATATTTTGAGTAGCTAATTTGTTCAAGACGGATGCACTAGGACCGCTACATCAAATGCGACACAAGGGACCGTCAGTCGACTGCACGCCAACGATACCGCCGTCATCCACGAACCAGTCTTCGCTGCCAACGCCATGGTGGACGTAAAACAGCCCAGTAGGATCAACCTGCTTCTTGATTCTCAGTAGCCGCGGGTAGTTCTTGCCCCAGAAAGCGTTTTGCCAGTCTGGTTCAGCGATGTCGGCTTCATTGCCATAGCTGCCACCAGTGGGCGATACCTCGCGAAGAGGGTCCAAGATCTGAGTATGGAGCTGATCAACACCAGCCTTCCAACCAGCAGCACTTTGATCAACAACCAGATTGATCGCGACAATCATGCTCGCCTCGTTGCGGAAAGCAGGATTGACAGAATTGAGATCCTTATTGTCTTGCTCGACTGGGGCTTGATGATACATGTTGATCATCAAAGCATTCTCGACAGCATTCTTGACGGCGACGAACGTTTCGTTACGAATGTTCTCATCAGCCCAATTGTCGGTAGGCATGATACGATTCCCTGGTATGGCACCTGCACCACCCACGAAGTAGTTCAGACCACCGAATGTGGCTTCAAAGGCTGGATAGAAACTGTCGTAGTAGGTGGTGTTCGCGTTCAGCTGGATCCCAAGGGAATCGCACTTTTGGAAGAATGGCTCCAGGAGGGTGTTGAACTCCTCAACGGTCTTGTCCGTAGCGAAAAAGGGACTCATCGACCACGTGTATGTTCCCGGCGCAAGCTTCATGACTGAGAAGTATGAGTACGTCTTCGCCGCGTTGTAAATAGGAATGTTTTCAAAGAAGAATCGGAACGCCTCCCAGAAAGCATCGGCAGACACAGTCTCAGACGTCGTCAATGTCCAGGAGCCCACCGTTACGGGGACGTTGCGATGGACCTTGACGACAGCAGAGGTGACGATCCCAAAAGTCCCACCTCCGCCACCAAGCATCGCCCAGTAGAGGTCACTGTTGACGGTTGGTGTCGCCGTAACGAAGCGTCCGTTGGCCATCACGACCTCAAGGGCGACAACTTGATCTGAGCCGAGTCCGAACAGCTGCATGAGCGGAGAATGGCCACCACCAGTAGAGTACCCACCAGCGACACCGACCGTAGGACATATTCCAGATACCGCGGAGACGCCATATTTGTCGGCAGCTTTGTAAAGCTCAAAGCCTTGTACTCCGGCGCCGATTTTGAAAACAGGACCTGAGTATGTCGGGCTTGAGAAGTCCTGGATGTACTCAATGTCTTTCAGACCGTGTGTCCACACACTCAAGGCGCCCTTACCGACTGATCTGCCGTTATAATCGTGGCCAGTGTTGCGCACCACTAGACGAAGGTTGAGCGATCGAGCGAAGTTGACAGCCAATTGAATCTGAGCGACAGTCGAGACTTTGACCGCGTACTCAGCGTACCCACCCTGCTTACAGATACCGTTGGCATAGTCACCCGCAGCCGGAATTGGACAGGTCATACCGTAGTACAAAGGGTTCACTAGAGATAGATGTACGAGGTCAGTGGATGTCTCACATGCAGTTCGTACATGGATCTCTCTTACTCAGGGCTCCATTATCGTTATAGCTGTATGGATTTAGTGTTTGATCCCTGCAAAGAAAGGCTCTAGCTTACTAAATCTCTTCTTGGTCTACGTTCTGCACGAGAGATGCACACTTCGACGCGTTGTAGTTGTTGTACTCTGACTTTTTGTAACACGGCGAGCCAATTGGTACGATCTTCTCAAGCGCACCACCAAGCAGAAGATCGAAGGCATCCCATGCCGTCTCGTTTGGATACAGCAGATCACCTGGCATCGTCTTGCATCGGAGCGACTCGCGAACACGTCGAGCTCGTGCGCTCATGCTGGATTTCGCATTGTCTCCGAAGACAAAAAGCGCCGCATACTCAGCGAGGTCGGGATTGGCGTGGAGCTCTGTAACGACGTTGTTGGTGAGTTGGATAGCTTCATTGTCGAAGAGTGGCACATTGGCAGACGTCGAATCGGCAGCGACGGTCTCTGCAGCCGGGTCTATGGAAGCTTTGAACGAGGGTGTAACAGCCGTCGCGATGGTGGCATAGGCCCAGGACAGAACAAACGATCTGGTCCGCATCTTGAGATTTGACAGATGCAGTGTGGCGTTTTTAAATGCGAGTAGAGCCTCAAGAATATGTACAACGTCAGGCAGCCACCTTGTTTAAATGTATAGTTATACTACATTACCGTAGTCCCGAATTTGCAATTTAGCCCTTCTCACCTCGTAGACTAGGTCTACATATGGCCGGCACAAAAATAGGAACTGCCCATGAAAGGTCCAGCGGGTCAGGGTAATATCAGCCAGAACGCAAGACAGGGCAGAAGCCGACCCAAGTAATGCAGGCCAAGACAAATCATATACTGTCCACACGCGCGAAGGATGCATACGCGTTGGAACTGCATTTGCCTCACCCGTGGATAGAATTGCTGCACTCGACTGCCTGGGCTCTTGCTCCGGTTATTCAGTAATACGAGATATTGACACTCATTTTGCTGGTGTTGAACATTGAAGCTATTAACATCTTTCCCTACACATGAAGCATTACAAAACAAGCTACACCAATGACCCACAAAACGTGCGGCCCGGCAAGCGCCCGCGGAGCGTGTTCGAGAGCAAAATCGGCCATGACCTAGCCCGCCTAGCGAATGGTTGCATATGCCCTTGTAGCTCGGCACCGGAAGAATTCCTCTATCAGGTACGATGTGCGGCTCTCACTACACACTTTTGTTGATATTGCGAAATCATCGCAATCGGTACCACAGCCATGGGAGTTCTGCGTGATTGCTGTCTCTTCCTTCCATCGTCTTTCATGCTGTGATAAACAAGTCATCTAGTGACACACCTTTCGATGCATATGGCAATAGCTCCAACATCAGTTGTATAAGACGCAATGAAAGTGATAAAATGTCAGTTGGATAAGAAACTTTGCCTCCAAACTAATCTGCACTGTCCGGAGCTTTCATTCGACCCTTGCCCTTCCCTTCATGATGTGCAACCTCCAGCAAACTCTGCTTTTTAACGTACGCCAATACAATTTCTTCTTCAATTCTCTCCTCTGCCGTCTTTTCCTGTGGCTGCTGGGCTTCGAACTCACTTCGCGTGGTGCCTGCAAGATGGCCTGGATCTTGACTCCGGTCCGTGACGAGCTTCAATTGCCTCTCCAAATCTGCTCTTTGCTTCGCGTGTCGCTGGGCTTCTTGCTCGCTGGCAGCTATTGCCTGCCGTAGACGTTCCTCCTCTTCCGTGACCTGGTTTGTAGTTCGGTGTTGGCGCTGTTGGGCTTCGATTACACTTGCTTGCATTGATCGCTCGTTTTCATCATGCTCTTTCGGACCACCATGTAGCTTGTTTTGAGCCGGCTTTGAGCTAGATGCCTCCTTTCCATGCGCGTTCAGCGATAGATCTGGAGTGGACTCAGGCATGGCACCGCCATCATCTACAAGCGACGGCTCTGTACTATGAGTGGACAGAGTCGTAGCCGGAGCAGATGTCGTGGTATCTATGCTAGCTTCTGTGGTCCCCTTCTTCGTCTTTTGGTGAGCTTCTAAGATGTCGCGCAACACCTCTTCTGGATAGTCTTTCTTCTTCAGATGCCTCTGTATCAGGTTCCAACGATCGATGACATCCTCCTTCTCTGCATCAGCGCTTTGCAACCAATCCTCGTACCCTTGCGCGGTTCTAGAGGCAACAATGTAGCCGTGCACATCGCTGCTAAACATGCTCTCGACTTGTTTATATGCACCTTTCATGAAGTACGCCGGGATGCTGAACAACGCCGCGCCAGGCTTAGCCACAATGCCTCCGAGCCCTTTCCCAACGCCCTTGAAGAAACCGCTCGCACCGTCTTTCTTGGCCCCGTTCCACGGCTGAGTGGCGATGCCGGTTATACCGTCGTACATGCCGTAGCCGAACTCTTTCCCTATCGCCTGGAAGCCCGACTTCATGTCTTTGACTTGCGGTTGCGGCCGTACTGTGTCATCGCCCCAAAGTTTAGGGGTGTTGTGGAAACCCTTAGCAATGCCCATCGACAAGTCTAGGGGCGAGTCGATGGCTGCTTTTGCGAAGCGGCCGAAGCCTTTACTGGCGTGAGCACTAGTACCGTGCATCATGTCTCTGTTCTTGCTGGGACCTAGATCTGTGGAAGTGCGAGACACACTTGTCGAGGAATCCCTTCGCTTCGGTCCTTGCGATGTGATATGCGCTACGTTTGGAGTCAGGTTCGAGGCGGATGACGAAAGACTCGATTGATCAGGTGCTGTCTGACCGTTGATTTGATGCTGTTCGTTCAAGCTTGTTTGATTGTGAGTTGGTGACTTTGTCCGAGCTGCCGCTTCCTGCCGTGAAGTTGAGGCAAGTTTATCTTCCACTGTCGATGATTTGGTGCTTTGAGACTGTGCTCGGTTCTTGTTAAAAGGCGTACGCGCAGCTCTATACGTTTCCGCTGGTATCTCCGCCAAACCCCCTACCATCTCACCTACCGCACCAAAATATGCTGCCGCAAACCCTGAGACCGGATCCCAAGGGCCCTCGTCTGCCTCGTACTCCTGCGCTCTGAACAGCTTCAAGTCACCAAAGTCCAGGACTTTAGCATTCGCCAAGGTGCATGCAGCAAACGAGCTTAGCCTGACTTGAGTGCGCCTCAAACGCCACACGGCCACTCGCGATGGCACGAGAAGACATCGAAGCCGATCTGGTTCGAGGTTTTGGTGGAATGACTGGGCACCCTTGTGAGTTCCTTGTTCAGTGGCAATCTTGCTTGCAAGCTCTTTCGCTCGCCTGAGGCTTTCCGGTTTCAGGCAAAAGTTGATAGCATTTGCCAGACTCTCTGCCGTGAGCTTTTTGTGGTGGATTGGTTCTGGTCCAGCGCCTGCACGCGCTATCATGGCGCCCCAGAAAGGCTGATCACCAAAGAATGGCACAATCAAAGTTGGGCGACCCGCAGTTATGCCTTCGATCATGCAAGCAATGTCAGTGTATGTCGCGATCTCAGGCTTCCTATAGGACACTCACCGGCTGCTGTTGTCCCTGCGCCACCATGATGCACAACGCAGGAGACACGTTTGAAAAGCCAGTCATGCGGGACGTTTCCTAGCATGAAAACACCATCTGGGATGTGAAGCCCTTTGTCACCAGCGCCCATGCCTCCCCAGCCTTTAGACAGCAGAACACGCTGGCCAGTCATCTTCACGGCCTCAAAGATCAGCTGCGTCATCGCGTCCGGATCATCAAGAACAATGCTGCCGAATCCAATATATACTGGAGGTGGGCCAGCGTCTAAAAAGATCTGGAGCTCATTCGAAGGGGTATAGTCAGAAGCAAGGTCCAGGAAGTAGAAGCCCGAGATGCTGATGTGGGCGCCCCAATCTTTCGGTTTCGGTATCAGGGATGGCGACCAGCAATACGTGTGAGGTATCTTGAGGCGATGAAGCATTCTGACAATGGTCAGTAGTGACTCCATGTGTTTCTTGAGTGCGACAAGAGGGAAACGTCTCTTACCCTGGAGCCCACATCCGACTCACTGGCTCCAAGTCGAGGCATTTCTTTCGGAATCGATTAATGATGTCACCCAAGCCCTGCAACGCGAGGATTTCGATCATAGCATAGCTCATGTAGTTGGTAAGTTGCGGGTCGGCGTTGGACGACTGAATATTGGTAAGTGGATGAGGAAAAGCCTGCGTGGGAGAGTAGGGCATCGTAAACATGATGTGCAGTGGGATACCGAGCTTCTCCGCACAGTGAATATGCGCAAAACTTGGTGGATTCGCAATGATGCAGTCAGCAACAAAGGGCTTTGGTTCGGCGGATCTGAATGAGTCGTTGTCATTTATCCCATCACCTGCTTGGTAACATGACCTCCAGCACCCTTGGATGTACTCAGCAACGTCTTTCCTTCGCTGGCGTACATCTCCGCTCATAATGCTGCGGAAGCCAGGCATTAATCCAGGATTCTTAACCATGAAAGCCATCAGCTGGGAGGGGTCACCACCAATGCTGAAAAACTCTAGGCCATTCTCTTGCACAAACCCCTTGAAGTTAGGGTGCGTTGCCAACCGTACACGATGACCATACGTCTCTCTAAGCACTTTTCCTAAGGCAACGAAGGGTTGCACGTCCCCGCGTGAGCCTACAACTTGGACGACAACGTTCAAGGACGGGGGCGGAGAGAGTCTCTCGTCACCTCCTAGGGCGGGTGGAATGTACGGTGGTGGAAGCGGCCGAGCATCTCCGGCATCTTGGACGTAATTGCGTAAAACAGGGTTGAAGACCTGGGACAAACGTTGATTAAGCTGGTTGATGCGAATATCGACGCGGCCATCGTAGCCAACAAAGGCACTGGTGCCCAGGCCACCCTTCTCGTTCCGAATTTCTCCATATGTATCCCCATAAGCAGGAGGGGGTAGCTCAGCTTCGTCGGCAATGGGAGTGAGAAGATCGGCCTCCTGCAGTGAAAGTTCGCGGGTCGTACGGCTGACTAAATTCGGTTGGGCGGTCTCGGAGGGGGCAACTTGATGCTGTAAAGATTGGTGCACGGCAGTAATGGGCTGCTGAGCACCATTCTGTTCTGTTGATGATGGCGAGTGGGTTGTCATGATGGTATTTTGGTAGAGCGCTTCCAGCAACGCAAGATTGGGCAAGAACTATGGCCACGACGACCCGTAACCAAAGATTTGCCGAGTTCAGTGAGTTTCTCCAGAGCCGTATAAATGCATGAGTGGTTTGCGTCGCGAATGTAAGGCTGCGATTGAGGATGGGTTCACTTTAAGATTTCCAAGGTTGTCCCAATGTTAGCGAATCCCGTCGGATGTGGGTCCGCTAGGTAAGGCCCACCGAGCTAAGTGTAGCTAGGCTTGCGAGCTGTGCCATATTTGTTGTCCACTTTCCAAACAATGGCTTCCTTCGAGAACTCGACATCACAAACTCTGACTGGATGTAGGTTCAGTACCGAGTGTTACGAGGGCATGCTTGAAACCTGGAAGACACTCCTACGTTGTCGCGATCTCGGATACTCGTCTTAGTCGAGCTTGCCTATAATGACGATGCTTACGCAACGCAGACGCATTGCTATCCGAAAGGTAGACATCTCTGTCATTCAACGACATAGGCCAGTACCTAAGTGCGATTGTACGCCAAAGCAAACAAGTGTTTCAACTGCATGACCGGCCTCCCATCCGGCAGGCTAGTCTCCTGGTACCTCTCCAACGTCATCTCTTTCATGCGCTCCCTCTTCCCATCAGGCAAATAATTACCATACGCATTGCCAGAGCTATCGTTCAACCAATTCCACATCGTCTCCCCATCAGCGAGCGCGTATGTGGCATACCACTGGCTGAGCTGAACGTTTCTCCACCCAGCACCATCCAGATCGCGCCGCAGCTCACCTGGATTCGGATGCCAGCAGAGCTTGCCACACTCCTCGCCCATCTCGGTGAGAACCTCGATTCGAATGTCCATCTGGGACGGCACGAAGTCACCGTCCTGAGTCGCGATGCCGATGCATGCGCCTGGCTTTGCGATGTTGGCGGCTTGCGCGAGAAAGCGTGGCTGGTCTGCGAACCAATGGTATGAGGCGTTGCAGTGAATGGCGTCAAAAGACTGGCTCTTGAAAATGGACAGATCGTGTGCGTCGCAGGTGTGGAGTTCGACGTACGGCTTAAGGTTGGCGTGCTTTTCCTCCAAAGTCTTTCGGGCTTCTTCGATGCTGTAATTGTCCAGATCGAATCCGACGACTTTGCCAGATGATCCGACGATACTTGCGATAGCGAAGACGTCGTTGCCGGGACCACAGGCTGCGACGAGTACGTGTTGCCCCTCCTTGATTTCCATTTTGTCGCTGAGACTGTTTCCCATTGCGTGTTGAGGCGCGTTGGTGCGACTGTAGCGGATCGCTGATGAATCAGTGGCTGCCATGTTCCATTTATCTGTATTTCCGTTCGTCATGTCAGTCGACATCGTGCGGCAGGAACGCGCAGATGGTCAGTGTCAAGGAGGACTCTTCGATTGAAGATGTGCCAACAAGCGACAAATCTTGAGTTGCTTATATTCATACTGATACATGCCTGCTATAGTAAGCACTTGCCCAAATTGTGCCGTAGGCAATCACCCAAGCAAGAGAATAAGCACTTGTCTTAGCGCTGCCATACAGTACCACAAGAACATGACTTTCAAGCGGCCTAACACCGTGATCGACAACGCTTATCCAGACATTCAAGAGGAAAGGTTCAACTTCAGCGCCACTACCAGCAGAGAGTCTTACATATCAAGAGTGTAAAAATACCCGACTGCAACTGCCACTAGATCAATCCTCCTCTTGTCCCGCAGCAGCGTCCGCCTTCCTCTTAAACGTCCCGCTCAAATCAAACACCGGCAACGGGCAAGGAATACCCACTGCCTCGCAAGCCGTCAGTATCGCAAGGTACCACCCACTCACGAGTCCCAAAAATCCGAATCCACCTCCAATTTTCAACAGCGTCTCGACATGCTCGATGTCTCCGGACGGTGCAGCAAAGTCCGCGGCCGCGATGAACGCGAAGAGCATCACGAGGCCGAAAAACGTGAACGTGAAGAAGAGGTTGACGCGTAGTGTGCCGATGAGGAAGACGAAGCTCGTGATGCACCTACGTGGCTGTGAGTGTAATGCGTACAAGCTGAGAGGAAACGAACATACATTGTAACGTTGTGGAAGCCCTGCGACGAATTATACGCCGCGCCTTCTGCGCCTCCGAGCTGCCCGAATGGTTCCGTGGTCATGTGTATTGGATCTTGCGTGTACGCGAGGCTGCCCCAGTGGCTTCCGTAGATAAGGAAGACGGCCATGGGGAATGCTGAAGATTGTGTCAGTGCTCGATTCGGGCTTCAGCGTTAAAGCACAACATACTATTCCCGAGAATGAATTCTGCAACACCAGCGACGTTCATCGCAATGCACCCGAAGAAATAGTAATCTCCACTCAATCCCACCAAACTCTGCGGCGGCACGGCTCCAGCAAAGCCGCACAGGGTCAGTATCGTGGACGTGTATGGTATCAGGAAACCGATCAAACCCAGCAAAGTTGGATTCGCTGCTCAGATTAGCAGTGTTCACCATCACTGTTACATGATGGGTGAGACGAACCAAAGCGCTTCGCCAAATCACCCCGTCTAGGCGCCGACGGCTGGAAGAACAATCTCTCGTACTGCTCTGGACTCAGCGCGACGGTGACTTGTCGACTGAGCGATGCGCCCAGAGGAGCGACGTTTGTGCCGTTGTGTTCGGACATTTCGTGGTCGGTTTTTTCGATGGTGGAGTCGGACATTGGTGGCGAAGAAGGAGAGCTGCTTCGTCTGTCTGGACGGAAGAGACTTTTTGGAGGAATGAGAATTGCTTTCAATGAAGTTTCTTGGATGTTGGATAAGGCAAGGCAAGGAAACACTTCAATAACATCAACCTAGGAGCTGGGCTTAGCACACTTTCACCCGTTTAGCATCGTCATACATCTTTAAACCGAGGCAGCATACCGCTCCTGATGCCATCCCCAGCTCCTCCGCATTATATCTCCACAATTGTTGCAACGTGTGTGGAGAAGACGGGCTGTTGGGTCGATCTTGAGCACCCATGCGTCATGCTGATTGGTGGAAACCGACTGACGGCTGTCAGTCCCCTGTCACAAACCGACAAGCATTTCGAAGCTCAACGCCCTCCGCGGCGTGGCAAGCCACACAATGATGTCGAAGGCTTCGCTTGCGGCATGACATATGCCGCTCCCACCGAAATTGTGGGATGGTCGACTCGAGTCGGACGATTCAAGTCGCAAAGCTTCTACGACAATCATTATTGTAATTTAGTGTAATCAGATAAGCTACCTGGTTTGACTCCTGCTTACAAATACACCAGATACAAGTCTAATTGATTCAAATTTCTCAATTTCCAAGCGTCTTACACTCTATACCCCGTCATCGTCCCATTCCCCCCCTTCGGCTGCGGCCACACATCCAGCACCACTTCCTCGCCCCCAATAACCAACTCGACTTCCACCTTGGTCGGCTCATCTAGCATAAGCGTATAACACCCCGGATACACCACCAAATCGCCCCTTTCATTTCGTCTCGCCAACTCCCCAATCTCCACGCTCAGACTTGCTTGCACCGTCTGTCCGCCTGTGATACCGCGCATGCGCTTGTAACTAATGAGCGTCTTGATCGGATACGGCGCGGGCCCAACGTCCCCCTTGACAAATGCGAGCGCGACGTAATCGGAGGTCGTGTTTCCGGTGTTAGTTACGGTGATGGGTAGGGGCGGTGCAGGACATAAGTCGCGGTACTCCTTCGTGCAGTTTGCCAATATATCTGCGGTATCGAAGCTCAGTGCTTCATCGAACTTGACATCAAACGTCGTGTAATGCATGCCAAACCCAAACTTCTGCACCGCGCCCTGGAACCACCTATACGTGCGTCCGGGACTACTCGCATGCGGACGCAGATTCATATCCAACATACTCAGGTTTGTGTAAGAGGCTGGGTACTGCGTAATAGGCAGACGGCCTGCGACAGCCGTGTGCCCGGATATGACGTTCATGACTGCGCTGCCGCCGTCTTGGCCGGGCCAGTTAGTCCACAGGAGAGAATGCACGCCTGGGAGGCTGAGCATGGGCGTGTTATCCAGCATGTCACCGAGTGCGACGACGACGAGCGGCTTGCCCAGCTGCGAGAGCTTGGTCACGAGATCGACTTGTGCGGTGGGCCAGGAGATGTATCCGCGGTCTACAGTCTCGGCTGCGAGTGATGTGTCCAGGCCGCCGAAGTAGATGATGTGATCTGCTCCTTCGGCGGCGGCGAGAGCAGCGGTCGTCCAATTGTCGCGCGCAGTGGAGGTCTGGAGTATGGGTCCTTTGGCGAGGGTCGTGTCGAGGCCGAGTTGTTGGCCCGCGTAGAAGGGGGTGCGGTAGTAGGGCGCGGGGCCGCTGTAGATGCCGGAGAGCTTGGTGGTGTCGTTGGCCCAGAAGCCGATCATTGCGACTTTGGTGCCGTTTGTGAGGGGGAGGGGGAGCGTGTTGTTGTTGTTCTTGAGCATGACGATGCCTTCGGATGCGACTTTGAGGGAGAGACGCTGGGCTTCGGGCGTGTTGATGTCTTTGACACCGAGATTTGCGTAGGTGGCAGAGTCGCCGTCGAAGTAGCCTGCGTGGATGAGGCCTTCGTACTGGCGCGTGAGAGCGCGGTCGATCGTGGGCACGTCCAGGAAGCTCTGGTTGTATGCTCCAGGGATATCAGAAGATCCTTCATATTCACACGACAGATCCATTCCGTTCTTGAATGCCAGTCCGGTTCCCTCAGCAAGCGTGTCGACGTAGTTATGGTTCTCAGAGATGTCCGCTACCGCTTCACAGTCACTAACGATGTAGTTGTTGCTGTCGGTCCAATTCCAATGGCCGCGCAGAATATCGCCAAGAACATACGTGTCAGCGCAAGTAGGAATACCATTGACGGCGTTGTACGAGCACATGAACGATCCGACCTTGGAGTCGCGAGCACACTGCTGGAACGGAGGCATATAGTACTCGGCCAAATCTTGCATGGTGATCTGAGCAGAAAAATTATGGCGGTCAACACCTCCCCACGCCTCCATGTCGTAGCCCACGTAGTGCTTGCATGTAGCGATGATCTTCCTCTGCGCCTTGTCGCCCTCGAGCCCAGCAAGAAGATACTTAGTGTATCCCTTGACGCGTAAGATATCCTCGCCTGGCGTTTCTGAGCCACGGCCCCATCGCGGGTCGCGGAAGGGGTTGATATCGGGCGTCCAGTAGTCGAGTGGTGCTACACCACCGTTACCGAAAGCGCGCGACTCGTCACCGATCACGACGGCGATGTCGTAGATCAGGTCATCGTCGAACGCAGCGGCCATGAGCAACGGCATGGGAAACGATGTCGCCGTCTTGTAGTCTCCAGTGAAGTTGATACCAGGAGCACCGGCGACGCCATGAAGTGCCTCGCCCCACCAGTTGTATTTTGGAAGACCAATACGTGGTGCGCCTTTCGATTTACTGTACCTGTCAGCATGTCATCCATTGAGGCGGAAAGGTTCAACTCACCTAACGAGGTTGTCAAGCTTCTCCTGAACAGTCAACGCCGAGATCAGTCCTTCAGCTCTTTCCCTAGGCGACGCAGTCAAGTCGCAAATCTTGTTATCTTTCAACGGCCCATTTACACAGTCCGGCCCAATTGCCTGTGCCGTTGAAGCCAAGCAAGCAGCGAACAGCGCCGACGATGTGGAAAAATGCATTTTGCCTTGCAACCTTCAGACTTTGCTCGACAGAAGTAGCTCGTTCCTCGCACAGCAGACGCCGAAGCTATTATAAACACTTAAATCACATCGAGAATGCTATGTACCTGCATGTCCAATTAGCCGGAAGACCATCAGCAATCAACCCAAGCCCAGAAGTCACGAATATCATTGATGAGATTTTGTCCTACCTACCCCGCCGATCCAAGCCGATCGACATAGCCGCAGAGTAACATCTAACGTCGGGACCGTTGGCGAAGTCTTATTAGCCGAGCCGTTGACAAGACTCGATTGTAGTATCATACATCTGGGTTTCATTTGGTTTTGACAGTTCTTGTTCACTCTAGTACTTCGAAAAGCACATGACTTTGAGCATTGGACTCCAGATGTGTAAGCTACAATGTGAAGCGGTTTCCAGAAGCTTGCAGTACGCCCCGCATCCACCACGTCGATCACCGCCAAGACGCTCTACCCAACAATCAGCCACCGGAAGCTTAGTCTTCGAACGAACATTTCCTCGTAAAGACGGGTAAATTAGCCAAACGATGACGATCAACCGTCATCAGAAAAGCGTTCCGAGGATAAAAACATGGCGGAAAGATTGCTGTTTGTGGATGCTTCGTGTTGACGCAATGAATTGTTGTCTTGGTTTCACCTTGGGAAGTACTTATCCATATGATGAGCGGCCATAGCAGCCCAAGGTGCTGAGGAAAAAGTGCACTGGAGTTAGGAGCCCTTGGCAGTCTATTGTGTTCGGGTTCTCCGCGTTATTGATTGATCCATTGTTTTGCATCTGCTCGTTATGGATTTGCTAGGCCCAAACACGCATCAACCGCTAGACCAACCCTGCATGTACTATTAGTGGTCTTTTCACGTATGAGATGAGATCTGTAGACGTACCTTCCCTGCTTCTCCCTCACCACATCATCAATGACATCGCGGTCCAACTGCGGAAACATGCCCTGCAGCGTCTCAACCACAACTTTATGCTCCTGTGCTTGAATGCGTCTTGCTTGTTCGGCCTCGGCGGAGGCTTGGCGGGCTTCTTGGTCGGCGGCTGAAAGCTGCTGTTGCTGTTCGTGAGATCGTTGGGGCTTTTCGCTTTGTGCTTGTGCGGCCTGGCCCGGGAACTCTGCTGATGGTCGTGGAGGCGGTGCTGGCTTGGGTGTGTGTGATGTGCTTGTTGGTGCAGAGTGAGAGGTATCGGTGTCGGAAAAGATGCGGCCAATTGTACTCAATGGTCTTTGGATGGTGCGTAATAGACCTGCTACAGCTGCGTTTTCTTCTTCTCGGGGGTCTGTCTCGGCTTTCCTGTCTTTCACGCTCGTTGATCTTCGAGGTGTTGCTTGTTCCGCTTCCATCGAATTGCGTGTTGTGACTTCTGGGCGTAAAGGCGTGCCTTTCTCCGAAAGATGGTGGTAGTGTGGCGATGGCATTCGCCGGTGGCCTGATGTGGATGGATGCAAATGTGTGGAGGGCTTGGATGCTTCGGCTTCGGCTTCAGCGTGGCGTTCTGCGATGGCGGACACGGCTGCTTCGACGTTCTTGTCGAAGTCTTCGTCGGTGACTGTGAGGGAGGTTTTGTCGAGGCCTTCGATGAATTGGACGGCGCCCATGAGTGAGGAAATGTAGTAGCCTGCTTCTCCGCCAAGTTTGTCCTGGTTGCGGAAGCGCAGGATGTACTGCACGTTTGAGACGAGGTGGTCCGGGTTTGCTTGGAGCACGGTGTAGATGAGGAGTGGCACAAAGGCATCTGCTGACTGGTCTGACTTGGACGTCCGCAAGAAGCCAAAGATGACCTTGCAGCAATTCAGGACGCAGATGATCTTGTCGCGCGGCGCGCGGTAGCTCTTGATTTTGAGCAGTTCTTGTTGCGCCAGACTAAGAAACTTCCGTCCTTTCTCGCCGACTGGCTTGATATCGAGATGCTCCTCGCTGACCCACTTGTAGATGCGTACTTTTTGCGCCAGCACTTCATCTCGCTCCACGTCTTCCTGATGTTGACCTTTCCGACCTGGCGCTAGTGGCTCCTGCCTTCGCCGGCCTTTTCTCGGTGATGAGGGCTCTGGTGGCGGTATCGCAGGTGAAAAGGTCTGGCCGTACAGTCGGTTCATGACCAGCTTCTCCATACCTTCTCTTGCGTTGTCGAACTCAGCATCAGAGACGGTCCGCCATACCTCGCACTGTGCCATCTTCTTGCTGATGAACTCGAGAAAGTCGCCGATGATCTTGACCTGCTCATGGACCATCCACTGCTTCTTGCCAAACTCGAGTAGGAAGGAACGTAGAAACTTGGCAACTGGGTCTGCGGTCCGATGTCGTAATTGCTCAAGAAAGCGGTGGAAGTCGAAGGGCAGGTCCGGCTCGGGCTCCGGGGCAGGCTGGGTAGGCTTGTACTTGGGTGCATGCGCACTCGGCGATGTAGGCTCTGTGAAGGATGCATTCGTGCCGACGCGGTAGAGTGAAGATGTTCGTGGGGGTGGCGATTGTACCGATGGTGATGAAGGGGTGTCATCGTTGGGCGTGGGCAGTGGCTTGTCTACTGGTACGAGGCTTGACCGTCGTGGCGGGAAGCTTGTCGTGGGCGACTCTAATAGGGGGTTTGCGAGCTCCAAGCGCGGGGACATGATCTCGTCTGCGCCTGGCCCGCCGCCCTCGTGCTCGAACTGGCCCATGATGCTTTGGATCTCCGACTGCGAGTCGTCCACCGCATCTTCCTGCCCATCGCTCTTGCCCGCATAGTCTGCCGCCGCTGCATCTTCAGAGGTGCGTCCGCTTGACTTCCCTTGCGATACGGGCGATGTCGTGCGACTGGGCACATTGCTGGTGCCGAGGTACTTGTCGTCCTTGGGTGGCGGTGGAGGCGGTGAGGGGAAACGTATGGCGGCTTTTCCTGCGGCTTTCGACGAGGGCGCAGGCGGTGGTGTGGAGGAGACGTCGATCAGGTCTGTCTGCGCTGCAGCATCGCCCGCTTCCTCCTCTACAGCTGGCTTCGGCGCCTCGACTAGTGCTTCAACTGCTTCCTTTGCGCCATTCACTTCTAACGGTGCATTTGAAGCCACATCGACCTCTGTGCCATTGGTGTCCGCCTTCGCGCTTCTTATAGTTTTGTCCTCCACCTCAGACTCTACACGCTGGGCAACCTCGGTCGCCCAGGAAACATCTGGCGCTGCCTTTCCCACTTCGATGCCTTCATTCGGTCGTATCTGCAGCCCCTTTGAAATCCACTCCTCCTGGTCTATCACATCGCCCTCCTTCGCCGTATTCGGAGCTTCATCGAGTTGCGGGGAGGCGTTCGGGGGAGACATGCAGGCTGCGGGTACGCGGTGACGTCGTGTGACAGTAGAAAGGGTCAGTATTCAGTCGACGTCCATGGAGGTATGTGAAGGAGCTTCAGTAAGCTCATATAAGGTGTTCGGCACTCACGCAGGCATTCGTCAACTATCTGCTGCGCCTGCTGGAGGTCCCATGGTTCACGCCCGCCGCTGCGTCTGGACCAACGAATCCCCGCGGCAAGCGCAAGCCACATCTGTCGCGCTAGTGCAACGAGCCTGAAACCTGCGCCTCAACACCAACAACCCATCACCACCTCCATCGCGTTCAATGTGCGGCATCTTCTGCTCTATCGCCCGGAATGGCTTCGTCCATCCGGACGCGTCAACTAAGCAGCTGCTGCATAGCCGTGGGCCCGACAGTAGCGGTCAGCACCTTGTGACAATAGACACGAAAGACGCGTCGAAAGTTCATGCCACCTTCCACTCAACTGTACTGTCATTGCGAGGTCAGTCTATCGTCGAACAACCGCTTCGAGATGGATCGACACAATCAGTCTTATGCTGGAACGGCGAGGCATGGAGTATTGGTGACGAGACCGTAACTGGCAACGATTCTGAGCTGGTGTTCGCAAGACTCATAGCAGCATCCTCTGCTCCATCTTCAGAGTTGTCACCGAGGGCAGTCATTACCCTTCTTGCAAGTATCAGAGGTCCATATGCCTTTGTCTTCTACGACGCACCTCACAAGTTGCTCTACTATGGAAGAGACTGCCTTGGTAGGCGCTCACTCCTGCGCAAATTTACACCAGATGGTACCATTGTACTGTCAAGTGTATGCGATAACGCAAGTGGTGAGTCTTGGGCTGAAGTCGAAGCCGATGGCATATATGTCCTGGACCTCGGCCACACACCCTCAGACGAGTCTTTGCTTTCTCCTCAGCACATACCACATCTTGGGGCCGAAGCGGAAGACTGTAGTACTCAACTCTCCTTCGTAGGTAAGTCGCCTCCCCACAGTGTTGCGCTGACAAAACCAGACCTTACCATTCCCGGCCTTGAATCGCAACATCGACAGCGGCGCGTCATCACCAGAGGCTGAAGTCTTGACCCACTTGAGACAATCGCTGCAAAGGTCGTTGGAGCTGCGAACACGGCACGTTCGCGACTCGGTCTATCATGCGGCAGATGAGTCAAACGCTCGCAAACCCCGGATAGCCATCTTGTTCTCCGGAGGGCTTGACTGCACCATTCTTGCACGCATGTGTCATGACCTCATACCGTCCAGCGAAACGATCGATCTGCTGAACGTCGCTTTCGAAAATCCGCGGATCCATGGAAAGCTCGAAGCTGGCACTACACCCTACGAGCTATGTCCGGACCGCATCACTGGGAGGGCGTCGTACGCCGAGCTCCTCGAGGTGTGTCCCGGGCGCCAGTGGCATCTTGTAGAAGTCGATGTGCCCTACACAGAGACCGTCGCTCATCGTGAGAGTGTCATGAGCCTGATGCACCCCCATAAAACCGAGATGGACCTGTCCATATCTTACGCGCTTTACTTCGCGTCAAGAGGGAATGGAACGCTGCATCAACCTCATATCGATCGAACTGCGTCAGCTTATACAACGCCAGCACGCGTACTACTCTCGGGTCTCGGCGCCGACGAGCTCTTCGGAGGCTACCAGCGCCATGCTACTGCCTTCTCCCGACTCGGCTATGAGGGATTGCTGGACGAGCTTCAACTAGACTTCAGCCGGCTAGGGAAGCGCAATCTTGGCCGAGACGACCGTGTCATCAGCAATTCTGGCCGAGAGGTGCGTTTTCCTTACCTAGATGAGGATTTCATCACGCTGGCACTCAGCCTACCAGTCACCGTCAAATGCGACTTCGGCAGTCCGCAAGACGGGAGCTCAGACAACCCAGCGACGTTTCTCGAACCCGGCAAGCGAGCCCTGAGACTTCTAGCAGGGTATCTCGGCATGCAGAAAGTCGCATCGGAGAAGAAACGTGCCATCCAATTCGGTGCTCGGACTGCGAAGATGGAAACGGGCAAAACCAAGGGCACGCATGTGTTGACATAGATGGTAAGTGATCTGTCGCAGTTTCTTTTTCCCGGCGGTGATTATTGAGCTACCAAATGGTGGAGACACCAGTGCAATCCTCAGATCGGAAACGATCGCTACACGCACTTGGTGTTGCTGAAAACCTTTATTAAAAGGCAAGTCTGAGCCTCAGACGTAACTTGCTATCACATCTGAGAAAATAAGCAGCAGTTCGCTGACAACATACAACAGATACTCTAGCACAAATTAAATTCGTAAACCAAACGCCAACTATATCAAGCCAAAGCTTATCATGCTCTAAAATACACCGCTACAAGGCAAGCAATAGTAACAAACAAAAGCACCACGCTCAACCCAGCCGCATCGCTCTTGTTACCGGGGTGTGCCGCAGGAATTCCGCCGCCACCTCGTGCTCCAACTCCCTTGTTTCCCTCGAGATTGACATCTTCAACCTTTACCTCCTCATCCATAGTGTCGTCGTCGTGCTCAGGCGTCATTTCCTCGTTGCACACCCTTTCTTTCTGATGTCTCTTCTCCACGGCTCCGGCTTGGGGCCAACACTTTGGTCCCGCGGATGATCGGGTGCAGACTTCGTCTGTTGGACAACACAAGTCGCCGCAACAACTGCGCTTTTCGAAATTTGCGCTTACGCTGCGCACGATCAGCGCTAGTATCTTGAACGCGTGCGGAGCTTGGAGTCTTCCGGTTCCACTCGTAGGTTGCACGATCCCCGAAGTCGTCGCATTCCCATTCCCACTAAGCGTCGCATTCGCCACCACTGTCCCTGTCCCTGTCCCTGTCCCTGTCCCCGTAGTCGACGTAGACGTTACAGTAACTCTGATCCTACTATCAAACCCATCCGTAACACCCACCGGCGCGCACGCATAGACCATCTCATGCCTGCCGTCCTCGCCCTTCGCGCACTGCTCGTCGTTGGCGCACACGTTGCGTTTGTCGGGGCAGCAGAAGTGGCTGGCGGTGTTGAAGCAGATGTGTGGGCCGCAGCGGTTGAGTCCGGGGGTGCAGTAGGGGTGTGAGGATGTGGATGTAGGGGCGGGGGTGGTTGATGGTGAAGATGTGGAT
>Ga0265798_10002447_pt1 | contig 27499 bp, 23 predicted proteins | sample P3T30metagenome_FD_192430 | JGI IMG/M metagenome (GOLD analysis project Ga0265798, IMG submission 192430) | Plant litter microbial communities from East Loma Ridge, Irvine, California - P3 T30 | ecosystem: Environmental > Terrestrial > Plant litter > Unclassified | place: USA: California...
CAGAAGAGCTTTCTAAACTTATAGAAAATGAACTTCCGAAAGCAGACTTTGAAACCCAATTTGAAGTCTGGCAGTGCAGTTCTTTAAAAGCTATTTTAACATTAGCGGAGGAAGAAAATCAGGAAAAAATGATGTGTCTGAATTTTGCATCCGCAAAAAATCCGGGCGGTGGTTTTATTAATGGCGCGGAAGCACAGGAAGAAAGCCTGGCAAGGACTTCGGGATTGTACGAATCATTGCTTAAAGGCTGGACGTATTATGAAACCCACCGGGCAATGGAGTCCTGCTTCTACACCGATACGATGATTTACAGTCCAAAAGTTCCGGTTTTCAGGAAAGACAAAGGAGAACTTCTGGCAAAACCTGTTCTGTGCAATTTCATTACTTCTCCGGCAGTAAATGCAGGTGTGGTAAAACGCCAGGAACCCGAGAGAACTCATGAAATTTTCGGAGCGATGGATATAAGAACTGATAAAATGCTTGCACTGGCCTTACATCAGGGAAATGAAACCCTAATATTGGGAGCCTGGGGATGCGGCGTCTTTAAAAATGATCCGGAAGAAATTGCGGAACTGTTTAAAAAGCATCTTCACGGAAAGTATAAAAATAAATTTAAAAGAGTGGTTTTTGCAATTCTGACTAAGAAGGAAGAAATGATAAAGCCTTTTGAAGAAATACAATGAAAGTTACAAGAGAAGAAGCCACTGTAGAAATTTTAGAATTACTTTTAAAATTAAGGCATCTATTAGAAAATACAGATTATTATATTCAGTACCCGGAAAGGTTACTGCCATCTATACAGGTGAGATATAAGAGGGTTTTTGCATATTTCGCATGTTTGAACATCCCGATAAAAGATATCAGAGATTTTTACAATCTGGAGTTTATTGCTGATTTTAAAGATTACCGATTCTCAGAAGAAGTTATTGATACAGTAAACTCTGGAATTGAAAACTTTTATAAGACAGAGGACATCAAAAGCAGTAATCTTAAAGAAATTGTCAGCAGGATCATTCAATTTAGAAGAAGTTATATTGAAATATTAGAAGGCTTTTTTGGAGGTATGCGAATCATGGGCATCCCCTCTGTCGAAGAAAGGGTTTCTAAAACTTTTATTATTGAAAGTATAAAAGATATTGACACGCTTGTTGGAAGACTAGATAAAATAATCAGTTATTTACTGTTTCCCCAAACACAAGAGTTTGATATAAATCTTCTGGTTGAAAAATATAACTTTCCTTTAGAAGATTATAAGGCGCTCGATAAAAAAGAATGGGATGAATATTATGAAGGAATTTAAACTTAAAAAATATAAAGAGCAGCTACAGGATTGGCCACAGCAAGGGCATCATATCATGGCTCAGTATGATGATGAGAAAATCATTGTCTATCAGTCTTACCGGAAAGAGATTGGCGAATTTGCCGTTAAAAATCAATATTTTGGCGGGGCCTTCAGTCTGGAAAGAATGACCTGGATCAAACCGAACTTTCTTTGGATGATGTACCGGAACGGATGGGGAACAAAGGAGGATCAGGAATATGTTCTGGCAATTCATTTAAAAATGGAAGCCTTTAAAAAATATCTGGAAAATGCCGTATATTCTTCATACAGCAGCAGATTGGAAATTTCCGGGGAGGAATGGAAGCATCAGGTAAAAGAATCTTCTGTAAGGTTGCAATGGGATCCGGATCATGATCCTTCCGGAAGAAAATTAGAAAGAAAAGCAATTCAGATAGGTTTGAGAAACAATTTCATTACATCTTTTGCTCAAGAAGATATTGTTTTAATTGATGATATTTCAGATTTTGTAAAAGAACAGCATCAGTTTGTACTGAATAATGATCCGGATTCTCTGATGCTGCCTGAAGAAAAACCGTTGCTTTTTGATGATGAATGTTTAAACAGGAAATTAAATTTAAACTAAAAATAAATGATGAACATTGAATTGATCAAAGGTGACATCACCAAAATAAAAGCAGATGCAATCGTGAATGCAGCCAATTCATCATTACTTGGCGGAGGTGGTGTTGATGGTGCGATCCATCGGGCAGGAGGCCCGCAGATTCTGGAAGAATGCAGGGAAATCAGAAATAAACAGGGAAAATGCAACACCGGAGAAGCTGTGGTAACGACGGCAGGAAATCTTCCGGCAAAATATGTGATTCACACGGTGGGCCCGGTTTGGAATGGTGATCAAGAGAAATGTTCAGCATTATTGGCAGATTGCTATAAAAACTCTTTAATACTGGCTGAAAGCCTTGGGATCAATACAATTGCTTTCCCCAATATCAGTACAGGAGTTTACAGGTTTCCAAAACAACTGGCTGGGAAAATTGCTGTTGATGAGGTAAAAAACTTCAGATCAGATGTCATACAAAAAGTTATTTTTGTCTGCTTTGATGATGAAAATGAAGAGATTTATAAAAACGTATTGAAAACCAGTAATGAATAATAATGTAATATTGATCTCTGTGATGAGTGAAAGGCCTTCCTCAATTTATTATTAACCTGTCAGAATCGATAAAACTTCGTTTTATCAGTCTTAAAATAATTAGTCTTAAAAACTTTGCGGATTTTGCGTTAAAAATTAATTCTTAAAATTAAAGACCAATGAAAAAACTAACCATATTAACAGGTGCCGGAATAAGCGCCGAAAGCGGAATACAAACCTTCAGAGACGGAAACGGGCTCTGGGAAAACCATAATGTAACGGATGTAGCCAGTCCGGAAGGATGGCGGAAAGACAGAGCCCTGGTACTGGAGTTTTATAACCAGAGACGGCGGCAGCTTCATGAAGTGGAGCCGAACGATGCCCACCGATTGCTTGCAGAGCTGGAAAAATATTTCGAGGTACACATCATCACCCAGAATATTGATGACCTGCACGAAAGAGCGGGATCTTCAAATATTCTTCACCTTCACGGGGAACTGTTCAAGTCATGTTCCTGCAACAATAAAAACCTGATTTACGATCAGAAAGAGGATATTAAGATCGGGGAGAAAGCAGAAGACGGAGCGCAATTGCGGCCTTTTATCGTATGGTTCGGGGAAGAAGTTCCGTTGATGAAAGAAGCCGCAAAACATGCTAAGGAAGCCGATATTTTTCTGGTGATCGGAACTTCACTGCAGGTGTACCCGGCGGCAGGACTGATTCATGATATCAAAGATGACTGTCTTCTAATTGTCATCAACCCGAATGAAACCGGCTTCGGTTATGGCCAGAGAGCAGTTGTAATGAAAGAAACCGCAACAAAAGGAGTGAAATTACTGTTTGATAAACTGGTAAATCTCGCGTAATGGACAATGCAGTAAAAGCCGGAATCTTCGGCGTATGTATCGGTGATGCCTTGGGCGTGCCAGTGGAATTCAAAAAAAGAGAAGACCTGAAAAAAGCTCCGGTTACAAAAATGCTGGAATACATGTCTTGGAATCAGCCAAAAGGTACATGGAGTGACGACAGCTCATTAACGCTTTGCCTTGCCGATGAATTAACGAAAGGCTATGATCTGGAAAAAATCGGGCAAAGTTTTGTGAAATGGAATAAATATGGACACTGGACAGCTCACGGAAAGCTTTTTGATATCGGCGGGACAACAAGACATTCTATTGCAAGATTGATTAAAGGTGAAAGTGCAAAATTTTCAGGAAATATTTTTGAAGAAGATAATGGGAATGGTTCTCTGATGAGAATTCTTCCCGTAGCTTTTTATCTTAAAGATGAGAAAGATATTGAAAAATTATACCAGGCGGTAAAAGAAGTTTCATCCATCACGCATGGTCATTTCCGTTCTGTTTTTGCATGTTTTATCTACGTAATTTTTGCTGTTGAACTGATTAAAGGAAAAGATAAAACAGAAGCATACAGTTATATAAGAGAAACAGCTTTGGAATTTGCACAAAATCAAGGTTTCAATCCCAATGAAATTATACTTTTTGAAAGAATTTTAAAAAATGATATTTCAATATATTCTGAAGATGAAATTAAAAGCAGCGGTTATGTCCTCCACAGCTTAGAAGCCTCATTATGGTGTTTTCTAAATTCTGAAAGTTATGCTGAAGCGGTTTTGAAAGCCGTCAATTTAGGAGAAGATACCGATACCACCGGAGCCATTACAGGCGGACTTGCCGGAATTTATTACGGTTTTGAAAATATCCCTGAAGAATGGGTGGCTGAGCTGGTGAGGAAAGAGGATATTGAAAACGTATGTATTAAATTGGAGAATAAATTAATGAAATAAAAGCACAATCATGAATGAAGAGCGAAAGAAAAAAACAAGCAAATTCCTGAGCTACGTTCTCAGGCATCATCCCGAACTCATTGATTTGAATCTGGATGGACACGGCTGGGCAGACGTTGAAGAGCTGATTACAAAATCCAAAAATGATTCTCAGGGTTTTACTTTTGAAGAGCTTGATGAAATCGTACAGACGAACAGTAAAAAAAGATTTGCTTTTAATGAAGATAAAACAAAAATAAGAGCCAGCCAGGGGCATTCGATTAATATAAATTTAGCCTTAATTGAACAAAAACCGCCGGAATTTCTTTATCATGGAACATCCGAAAATAATGCAGTTTCCATTTTAGAAAAAGGCATTGAAAAAAGAAGCCGGCAGCACGTTCATTTAAGCAGCGACAGGGAAACCGCCACCAGCGTTGGAATGCGCCACGGAAAGCCGGTAATACTTACCATAAGCACAGGAAAAATGTTTGAGGACGGAATAAAATTTTATTTATCAGAAAATGAAGTCTGGCTGACGGACTTTGTAGATCCTAAATATATTATGGAATAGATGATATGGGCAGAACATTGGCAATAGGGGATATTCACGGAGGCTTTAAAGCACTGACACAGGTTCTGGAAAGAGCAGAGGTGACTGAAAATGATACTCTGATTTTCCTTGGGGATTACGTGGATGGATGGAGCGGATCGTCCCGGGTTATTCAGTTTTTAATGGAACTTTCCGGCAGGCAGCAATGTATTTTCATCAAAGGAAACCACGATGCCTGGTGTGAGGACTGGCTGTGTTTCGGAACAAGCGAAAACGTATGGCTTTCCAACGGCGGAAAAAGTACGGTTAGCAGCTATTCGGATTATGATCTTGAAGATCTGGACAAGCATCTTGAATTCTTTCAGAACCTCAAAAACTATTACGTGGATAAATACAACCGCCTGTTTATCCATGCGGGATATTCCTCTGTGAATGGTCCGGAAAAAGAAATGTACAGCAGTGGCTACCGGTGGGACAGAACCCTCTGGGAAACAGCCATCGCTATGGACGGGAAATTATCTAAAAACTCAGCGCTCTATCCGAAACGCCTGCTTCTGTACAGTGAAATATTCATCGGCCATACACCGACCTTATATCTGGGGAGTACCAAACCGGTTCACAAGGCCAATATCTGGAATTTAGATACAGGAGCCGCATTTACAGGGCCTCTTACGGTCATGGATACCGATACCAAGGAGTTCTGGCAGAGCGATCCGCTTCCAGCTTTATACCCTGATGAAAAAGGGAGAAATAAAGACATTGTTAAACTGAAATAATTAGTATACCACTTTTACACTGCACTGGAACAACAGATTCGTTTACAAAACTTTGAGTAATTTTGAAGCCTGAAATATCACGTCAATGAAACTCAACGCTTTCCTATGTACTTTTATATCCTGTTGGTGTTTTGCCCAGGCTCATTTTAAGACACCTTTCGAAAAAGGAAATGGCAATCTGACCGTTACTTATGAAGAAATGAATGCCTATTATCAGGATTTAGCCAAAAATTTCAGCACCATTCAGTACCTGAAAAAAGGTGAGGATGACAACGGGAAACCGATGTATGTCGTGGTGTACAACCCCTTTCCGGAAAAAGACCTGGATCAGTTAAGAAAAGAAAAAGCAGTTCTGTTTATTAATAACGGGATTCATCCCGGCGAGCCTGACGGAATTGATGCCACCATGATGCTGATGAGGAATCTGGCAGCAAAGAAAATAAAAACGCCGCAGAATTTTATTGTAGCAGCCATTTCAGCTTACAACGTGAGCGGAATGCTGAACAGAGGGTCATTTTCCAGGGCCAATCAGAACGGTCCGGAACAGTACGGCTTCAGGGGAAATGCCCGGAACTATGATCTGAACAGGGATTTCATCAAGGCTGATACTAAAAATGCGAGAAGTTTCCAGGAGATCTATCAGTGGCTGAAACCGGATGTTTTTATTGATAACCATGTGAGCAACGGCGCAGACTACCAGTATACTTTTACCTACATCTCTACCTTCAAGGAACGGCTGGGAAATGTGTTGGGCACCTATTTCTACAACCATTTCCAGGCTGAGAATCTTGAGGATTTAAAAAAGGCAGGATACGAAAGTACGCCGTATGTGAATATCCATGGCGATGTTCCGGAGATCGGGTTTGCTGCTTTTGAAGACTCTCCGAGATATTCTACAGGGTATGCTTCTCTCTTTAATGCATTGGCTACCATGCCCGAAACGCATATGCTGAAACCGTATGACAGAAGAGTAGATGCGACCTATCAATACATGCTGGTTAACCTTCAGAATTTAGATAAGGAATACAAAAAAATAAAACAGCTCAGGGTTGAAAATTTAAAACAATACCAACCCGGAAAACAGTACGGGATCCGGTGGAAAATAGATTCTGCGAAATATACAACGATGGATTTCAAAGGCTACGAAGGAAAATATAAGCCGAGCGAAATTTCCGGGAAGCCTCGGCTGTATTATGACCGTAAGAAACCTTTTACCAAAAAAATAAAGCTGTTTACTACGGCAGTTCCCACAGGATATGTTAACATTCCTGAATATTACGTGATTCCTAAGTCGCAGGATAAGGTCATTGAGGAGTTTAAAAGAAACGGGATCCGGATGCAGCCGCTTATGCGTGACAGCACAATCCAAGTAGAATCTTATGCCATCAATAATTTTAAAACGGTTAAAAACCCTTATGAAGGCCATTATCTTCATTATGAAACCACAGTTAATGCATCCAAGAAAAGTATGGCTTTCACAGCAGGGGATTATCTGGTCCCTGTTAATCAGGAAGGCGTAAAATATATTATTGAGACGCTGGAGCCGGCCGCTCTGGATTCGTTCTTCAACTGGAATTTCTTTGACGGGATTTTAGCACAGAAAGAATACTATTCAGCTTATATTTTTGAAGATACTGCAGCGGAATTACTGAAAAAAGATAAAGATTTAAAACAGAGGTTTGAAGCTAAAAAATCTGCAGACAAACAGTTTGCTGATGACGGGACCGCCCAGCTGGACTGGATTTACAGAAACTCTCCTTATTTCGAACACAGTACATTCAGGCAGTATCCGGTGTACAGGATTTTATAAGGCTGCTTTTTACGCTTGCCGGTTCAGGTAAGTCAGTAAATAAAAAAAGACGTTTCATCAGAAGCGTCTTTTTACTTTATTTATTTCGGAAGGCCTTTTTTCAGTGCAAATTCAGCACGTTTTACGGCTACTTTTTCTTTCCAGTCCATATACTTCTTTTTGAAGTTCTTCTTCATGATATCATCGAACTTACGCTGTACGGTAAGATTCCATAAAGAATGGGCTTTTACGCCCCAGGATTTATCCCATGCCCTTAAAGAAATGGAGAAACTTCCGTCCAGGTATTTCATCCAGTGCCACCATCCGGTAGGCATAAACAGGGTATCGCCGTGTTCCAGGAAACATTCAACGCCCTCCACGCCGTTCAGGGCAGGGAATTTATTGAAGTCCGGATTTTCAATGTCGTAATCTTCCAGCGCATACGTGGCATAAGGAAGCTGGTACAGCCTTTCTTTCCATTTATAATCAAAAAGCAGGACATGTTTCCTTCCGTTGAAATGGGTGTGGAAAATATGCGCCATGTCAATATCATAGTGAAGGAAGGTTACAGAACCTTTACCTCCGAAGAACATGGACGGATACTTATCTAAAAACCCACCCATCAGGTCTTTTGGGGATATATAATCTTCCAGTAATTTTTTAGCATGTTTTATGGGGTCAAAGAAAAAAATCCTCAGATCCGTAGGTTCCTTCTGAATCAGGTCTATGTAATCTTTGAACATCATCCTTGCAGTAGGAGTATTAATGGGAGCAGCAGGATCAGCCTTGGCGCTGTCATATAAAGGAACTTCCACATCGCCTACGACCTCCTTCATATATTCCATGGTCCATTTCTGGTACGCCGGCCATTTTTTCGCCATGTTCTTGATAACCACCGGCTTTCTTGGCTTCAGATATTTTTTGATAAACTCTTCCTGGGTAATATCATCTACAATATCAATCGGCTTTAAATTAATTCCCATTGTTTTAAAAATTTAATGTTACAAAATTATTAAATAAAAGATATATGTTAACGGGTTTAAGCTTTTTTTAATCTATGATTCAAATCATTTTTAACGATTTAGCCTAAATAACAATATAATGCCTGATTAACAAAATATAATCATCAGCCACTTAAATCCAACATAGCAGGATGCTTTTAAAAAGCCTGATTAATTAAAGATAAAGATTTTAAAGTTAACAAAATATGACCTAAATAAGATATCCTGTCATTTTTTTATTCTGAAAGAATGATTATGGTTTAAATAAATTATAAAAGCGCATGAAAAAGCGTTGTAACAAATTGTCAGGCAAATAAACCTTTTTGTAAGAATTTATAAATAAAAATAAAAGCTCAATATCGTAAAAACATCACTATGTTTGTAGTGATAAAAAGCAGGCTTTAACTTTTCCTGTAAAATAGCATCTTTAAAGGTGTAACAAAAAGCCGTAACCGTTAACTAATTAATCAAATAATACATTATGAAAATGAAAATTTCCTTATTCCTGATGGTTTTTCTCTCTGTTCTTTCGTTCGCACAGAAGACCGTTTCGGGGAAAATCACGGACGAAGACGGCGTGGCAATCCCAAGCGCAAGCGTAACGATAGAGGAACCGGGTAAAGATGCGATCCTCGCGTACGGAATCACCAACTCGAAAGGGGAATACAAAGTAACCTTTACTTCTGCAGAGCCCAATGTTGACCTGAAAGTAAAGGCATTCAACCAAAGACCTTTAACCAGACAGATCAATAACAGCGATCAGGCCCTGAGCTTTAAGATGGAAGGGGAAGCCACGGAAATTAAGGAAGTACAGCTGAAAACAAAAATGATCACGGCAAGAGGGGATACCATTGCGTATGACCTTAAAGCTTTCGACAGCAAAAGCGACAGGACGCTAGCTGATGTGATGAGGAAAATCCCGGGAATTGAAGTGAATACCGACGGAACAATTCTCTACCAGGGAAATGCCATCAATAAATTTTATGTCAACGGAAAAGATTTAATGGAAGGCGGATACGGAACCATCAACAACTCGCTTCCGAAAGATGCCGTACAAAAAGTTGAGGTACTGGAAAACCACCAGCCTGTAAAAATACTTCAGAATAAAGTGCCTTCAGATCAGGCAGCTATCAATATCAAGCTGAAAAACTCCGTAACCATGACCGGAAGGGGAGAAGTGGGAACCGGTTTCGGAGATCCATGGCTGTGGAATGTTAAGCTGACGCCGATGTTCTTCGGCCAGAAAAGCCAGTGGGTGGTTAACTATAAAACCAACAACATGGGCGAACAGGTAGAAAACGAGGGGAATATCCTGGCTTTCGGGAGCCGTTTTGAAGGAAGAAGGATCAATGCTTCACAAAACGACTGGTTAAATGTAGAAAATGCGAGTACGCCTAACCTTCCGGTAAAAAGATACCTGATGAACAACGTGCATTATCTGTCTGCCAACTACCTGACCAATATCGACAAGAAAAAAGAATGGGAACTTAAAGCCAATGCCAACTATACCAATAATGCCGTGGAAAGGGAGTCTTACAGCGAAACTGAATATTTTGCCAGTCCGAAAAGACCCCAATCAACAGTAATACAGAACATATTAAATAATTTTTATACGGATAAGGCAAAAGGAGAATTGATTTTTACAAAAAATGCTAAAAAAGGATTCTTTAAGAATACCACGAGTTTCTCCCAGTATTGGAATGCAGACCGTGGAATTGTTGACAGGAGGGTTAACAGTTTGGTGAATTCTACAACACACGGAGAAGAGGCAATTGAATCTCCTACTACATCATTCCAGAACTCATTAAGTACAATTGTTCCGTGGAAAGAGAAAATGGTGAATGTACTGTCTTTTATAAGTTACCAGACAGACCGTCAGACCCTGGATGTTTCTCCGGCATCCTATATTACCATTCCGGGGTTTAATCCCGGTGCCTATGCAGAAACAGTAAGACAGAATTTAAGGCTTAAAACCTTTGAAGCCAACCATTCTGCCAATATCGGATTTTCAACTAAAGGATGGACATTTACTCCGGAAGTCGGATTCAACTTTAAATCAACGGATTTAAATACGGTTTTATCCAATCTGCAGGAAGGAACTTATTTCGGATACGGACAGGATTATTATAATGACCTGAAGTATACAACAGCTACGCCTTACGGGAGTGTAGGGGTAAACTATAAAAATGATGCCTGGATGTTATATGCCAACTTCCCGGTAAATTCCAATAATATTAAAGCAGAAGATCCGTTAAGGAATGTTTCAAAATCAGTAAATAAAGTCACTTTTGAACCGAGTGTTTTTGCACAGTATACGTTTGCTTCATTCTGGAAAGCTTCGGTAAATGCCAATGTCAATAATAATTTCGGGGAAATTAATACAGCATATTCAGGACTTCTGATGACTTCACCTACAGGACTGAATGCGATGGATGTTAACAATCCTATTCCCCAGAATAATAATAAGTCTGCCGGGACAAGATTAGAATACAGAAATCCACTGAACAATTTATTTTTCAACATCAATTACAGGTTTTCGGATGCAAAGAGAAATCTTATTTCCAATCCTACAATCAATACTGCCGGGTTTACTGTAATGCAATATATAGTACAGGACAATCATATATTGAATAACAGCTATAGCGCGGAAGTGGGAAAATATTTTCCGAAGTTTAAAACCAATGCTTCCGTAAATTACAGCAACAATACCTCTAAATCTGATGCTTTTTTAGATGATGCTTCTTTTACCAACAAAAATAACAGTCAGTCAGTTGGTTTTAAATTTAATAATACCTATTTCAGCTGGATGAGCATAGATTATAATGCAAGCTTATCAAAAACTAAACAGACAAGTACAGGAGAGGTAATTTCTAATGCAGCAAGAAAAGGATTTACACACAATTTAGGGCTTTTCTTCTACCCGATAGAAAATCATACGATAGGATTCAATTGGGATCAGGTCAACACCAGTGCAACCGGACAGAAATACAACAATGGTTTCTATGATGTCTCTTATCAGTTCACATGGGCTAAAAAGAAAATTGATTTTGAGCTTAAATGGATGAATATTGCTAATAAAAAAGTATTTGAAAACTATGAAATTAACACAAGTAATATTTCTTATACCAGAATCCAGCTCCGCCCGAGCCAGGTTATGTTTACGGTAAAATTCAATTTCAAATAATATAAACAAAGCCAACCTCAGTGAGGTTGGCTTTTTATTTCTTTCCAAATGGTAGGGTAATGCATCAGCTTTCTTTAATTTCCTGCTGTTGTGTCGTATGATAATAATTCGGGAATCTGAGCTGTACTGTCGTGCCCTGATTTTCATTTGAGCTTACAATAAGTTCCCCGTGATGCATTCTGACGATATTCCTGGCCAGCGGCAGACCGATGCCATATCCTTCATAGTTATGGGTATTCGAAGCCCTGAAAAACGGATCGTAAATCTTTTTCATCTCCTCTTCCGGAATACCGATGCCGTTGTCCTTTACAATAAGATACACATCCGTATCCGTTGCGCCCAATGAGACTTTTACCTGTGCGAAATCAGAGTATTTACAGCCGTTCTGGATGATATTGGCTACGGCCAGATGCAGCAGCTGCTCATTTCCCTGAACTTTCAGCTTCTTCGGGTTGTCGGGGAGCATGCTGATGTCCAGGAAAATATTGTTTCTTGCATCAATTTTCCTCAGGGTTTCAATAACGTCCCACAGCAGCTGGTCAATTCTTACCTTATCCATTTTCTGGATCTTCCCGTCGAAACCGGTCTGGGCAATCATCAGCAGTGCTTTGATTTTTCTGTCCAGCTTTTCAGCTTCATCAAGAATAATGCTCAGGGTTTCCTTATATTCATCATTGGTCCTGGGAATTGAAAGGGCTACATCCGCTTCTCCCATAATGGACGTTAAGGGCGTTCTCAGTTCATGGGAAACATTACCGATCAGGTGATTCTGGGTTTCAAAAGACGTTTCAATACGGTTAAGCATCCCATTGAAGGTTTCAATCAGTTCATTCAGTTCCTTATTGTCGGGTTGAGGTTCAAGCCTCAGGTGAAGGTTTTCAGAACTTATATCCTTTACTTTTCCTGTAATTTTTAAGATGGGCTTAAATAATGTCTTGGATAGATAAAAAGAAAAAATCATACTGAAGAACAGCGAAAGAACGATACAGGTAATCAACGTACGTTTCAGGAAGCCGAGGTAGTAAACGACATAATGGTTTTTGGCAGACGCAATGGCAATATAATTCTTGTCATCATGCCGGAAGGTCTGTCCGATATAATAGAACTCCTTATCGTTATAATTGGATTCCCCTTTTCTTACAATGCTTTTGAAAAAAGAATCCGGAATATGGATCTCGTGTGAAATCTTTTTAAAATTGGTGTCAGCGGGAACTGCAAAAACATAGTCGCGCTCCATCGGGAGCTCTTCATCATTCAGTCCGTTTAAGATATAATTTTCCGGAATATCAAGATTGTCTTTGCTTTTTTCAATCTGGATAATGGTAGTGGTCCGGATTTTAAGCAGTTCATAAAACCGCTGGTGCGAAAAGTTGACAATCGAAAAATACACCAGTCCGCTGAACAATAGGATAATGGCGGTAAAAACCAGCATCAGGAGTACCATGGTCTTGGTCTGGTTGGTTATGACTCTGTTGAACATGGTTACGGTTTTTTCATTACATATCCCATACCGATCACAGTATGGATCAGTTTCTCATCTTCCTGATGATCCAGTTTCTTCCTTAGATAGTTGACATAGACATCCACTACATTGGTTCCCAGGTCATAATTCACGCCCCAGACAGCATCCAGGATTTCTGCTCTGGAAATTACCTTTTCAGGGTTATTCAGAAAATACAGCAGCAGTTTATATTCCGTTGAGGTCAGTGATATTTCTTCTCCTGCCCGGGTTACTTTTTTGGTGTAATCGTTAAGGATCAGGTCTGAAAACTGGTATAAGTACTCCTGATCAGTTTCAGGCTCCGCAATTTCAGGTGTACTTCCGTTGTTGCTTCTTCGCAGTAAAGATTTTACCCGTGCCACCAATTCAATAAACTTGAAGGGCTTCACCAGGTAATCATCGCCGCCGCTTTCCAGTCCCAATACAATATTTTCGGAAGTACCTAAGGCTGTCAGGAACAGGATCGGGACATGCTGGTTGGTTTTCCTGATTTCCTTGCAGGCATCCAGTCCATTCATTTCAGGCATCATGATATCCAAGATTACCAGATCAAAATCATTGGACTGTACCAACTGCACACCTGTTTTTCCGTCAAAAGCTACAGAAACTTCATAACCATTCTCCTGCAGCCCTTTCTTGATAAAAGAAACTACACTGGTTTCGTCTTCGATGAGGATAATTTTTTTCATTGGAATAGGGAATTATACAAAAATAGAAAAAAGAAGATAAACGGAATTTTTATTTGGCTAATAAGTATCAGAAGGTGTCTTCAGTTATATTGAAATAAAGAATTATCAATAAATACATCTTTTACCAAAGCCAAAAAATCCTCTATAATTTGATTACAGAGGATTTTAATTATTCCAAAGGGAATATTAATTTGTTTTACAGATATAGATTTAAGTTCTGCCTCAATTTTTGATAAAATTGGACTAACCGAACTGTTTCTGCAAATTGTGCGGATGAAGGGACTCGAACCCCCATGCCTTGCGGCACCAGATCCTGATTCTGGCGTGGCTACCAATTACACCACATCCGCAGTTTGGATTTTTTTTAAAGAACCTGTATTGCTTTGTGAGTGCAAATATAAAATATTTCCGGATAATTTTATGCCGGATAATGTAATTTTTTGGAACAGATTGAGAAAAAATAAAGCTAAATCCCCTCTTTAAATTCTGATTGTATTGATTAAGAAATCCTTAGAAGCAAATGTATCTTTCAAATTTTTTGATTCTTCACAATTGATTTATAGAAGCATTTGTATTAAGTTTTAACCAGATCAAAAAACAAAAAACCTCCATAATCAAATTACGGAGGTTTTTAAGTACCCCAGACGGGACTTGAACCCGTACGTCCTTACGGACACAGGATTTTAAGTCCTGCGTGTCTACCAGTTCCACCACCAGGGCATGGCGTGGAGCGAAAAACGGGACTCGAACCCGCGACCCCAACCTTGGCAAGGTTGTGCTCTACCAGCTGAGCTATTTTCGCATACAGTGCGGATGAAGGGACTCGAACCCCCACGCCTCTCGGCACCAGATCCTAAGTCTGGCGTGGCTACCAATTACACCACATCCGCGTTGTTTTTTTGAAGTCGTATTTTAAAGAGCTTGCTTCGTTTTTGTGAGTGCAAATATAGGACATTTTCCTTTACTTCCAAACTTTTCAGTAAAAAAAATTAAAAAAGTTACATTTTTTATTTCCGACCCTTTATTTTACATTTCATTTTCTTACTTTTACACCGTTAATTAATATGATATGGAATTACAAGGAACGGTAAAGAAACTTTTTGATGCTCAGACATTTGCGAGCGGTTTCCAAAAAAGAGAAATGGTTATCCTTACGCAGGAGCAGTATCCGCAGCCGATAAACATAGAATTTTTATCTGATAAGATCAGTTTATTGGATAATCTGAAAGAAGGTGAAAATGTAAAAGTAGGAATCAACATCAGAGGAAGAGAATGGGTTTCTCCTCAGGGTGAAACAAAATACTTCAACTCGATTACCGGGTGGAGAGTAGAAAAGGTTTCCGATAATGCTTCTGAGCCTACCCAGGCAGCACCTTCCCAGTCTGCATCTTCTGCATCCAACGAAAACCCTTTCGCGGGTGATGACGATGATGATTTGCCTTTTTAATTAAAACAACACTTACATATAAATCCTGCTTTTTAAGTGGGATTTTTTTTCCTGAAAATGGTTCGGCTGGACAACAACGAGATTTCATTTCCCGATCCTGAACTTTATGACGGTCATGAAGGGATTATTGCTTTCGGCGGAGACCTGTCGGTAGAACGGATCTGGTTTGCTTATCAATTGGGTATTTTCCCCTGGTACAATCCCGGGGAGGAAATTCTCTGGTGGTGCCCTGATCCGAGATTCGTCCTGGTTCCTGCGGAATTAAAGGTTTCGAAGTCAATGCGGAAAATCCTTAACCGGGGTGATTTTACATTTTCAGAAAACCGGAATTTTACAGAAGTGATTAAAAACTGTCAGGAAATCAGCAGGAAAGGGCAGGAGGGAACCTGGCTGTCTGACGGGCTGATGGAATCCTTTATTCAGCTTCACAAATACGGACTGGCAAAAAGCGTCGAAGTCTGGCAGAATGATGAATTGGTAGGCGGATTTTACGGACTGCAGATCGGGAATATGTTTTGTGGGGAAAGTATGTTTGCCAAAGTAAGCAATGCCTCAAAAGCAGGGTTTATCCATTTTGTTGAAACACATACAAATGACCTGGAGCTTATCGACTGCCAGTCGCACACCGATCATCTGGAAAGCCTTGGCGCTAAGATGATTCCCAAAAGGGAATTTCTGAAAATTTTACACCGAAACAATGAACGCTGATAAAGAAAAATGGGTTCTTCTGATTGTCCTGAGCCTGATCTGGGGATCATCATTTATTTTGATTAAAAAATCACTGGAGCATTTCAATCCTTATCAGGTTGGTGCATTGAGGGTGCTGATTGCCGGGATTATATTAATGCCGGTTGCCGTTTCAAAATATAAACTATTTCCTAAAAAACATCTTAAATGGCTGCTGCTGGCAGCATTTACAGGAAATTTTATTCCGATGTTCCTGTTTCCGATTGCGGAAACAGAAGTCAGCAGCAGCATTGCCGGAATCATTAATTCCATGATGCCGATTTTCGTGATTGTCGTAGGTGCTCTGATCTGGAAATTTGAAACCACAAAACAGCAGATTCTGGGTACCCTGATCAGTTTTACCGGAGTTTGCCTGCTGGCTTTCGGAGGTGACGGTGAGGGCGGATCTTTTAAATTAATTCCGATTCTTTTGCTGTTAACGGCTACTTTATGTTATGCCATCAGTACAACAACCGTAAAATCTAAATTAATGGATGTTTCTTCTACGGTTTTATCGGCTTTCGTATTTGCTTTCGTTCTGTTTTTACCTTCACTACTTGCTTTGACGTCTACCGGATTCTTTTCCACGTTCAGCTTTAACCGGGATACGATGATCGGACTGATGTTCGTTAGCCTGCTGTCCGTTTTCGGGACCGGACTGGCCATGATGATGAACTACAGGCTTCTGAAAGTATCTTCGCCTCTATTTGCCTCAACCGTTACTTTACTGATGCCGGTTGTTGCCATTGCCTGGGGTATTCTGGATGGTGAGAAGCTGTCTGTTCTGCAGTTTGTGGGAACGGCGGTTATTATTGCCGGACTGGTCTTTCTGAGAGCTAAATCAGGTATAAAAAGCAGATAAGAAGTTAATTGCTTGGACTAGTTTTTATCAAGTTTTATAATTATTACGCTTTCTATACACAGACGTAAAAAATTTGAATGTCTCAGCAGAAAGTGTCAAAAATATAAATAAAAACAATCCTGCAGAAGGCTGCAGGATTGTTTTCTTTATTAAAGATAAGGTAATAGATCAGCCTGAATGTAATGTTTACTTCAGGCTTTTATTGTTCTAACCTTCTGAGTTTTTCTTTTTCGCCTTGGCTTTTACTTTCGTCACTTCATCCCTGATAAAAGGATATTTCTTCTGCATATCAGATACAAGTGAAGGATCCAGTTCCAAAGCTTTAAGCAATGATTCTTTGCCTTTTTCCTGATCTTTGAGGTTAAGGTAACAGTTGCTTAATTGGTAAAACAATTCTGCCCTGTGATGCGCCTTTACGGCTTTATTCAGTAAAATAATCGCTTCTTCGTACTCTCCCAAAAGCATCAGTACCTCAGAGTAGGCATACCAGTTATAAAACCGTGTAGGCTCAGCCTCCACCAGCTTTTTAAGGCAGGAAAGACTTTCTTCAAACTTCCCGGAATCAATAAATAAAAAGGCCAGTCTTTTCTGGTAATCCAGATTGCCCTCATTCAGGTGGGTTGCTTCTTTGGCAAAATGTAAAGCTTCCGTCATGCCGCCCATTTCTTCATACAGGTAAGACTGCTCCATCATGGCCAGGTAAAACTGAGGATCTTCCCTCAATGATTTCTGGAATGCATTCAAAGCTATGATAGGCTGTTTTAAAGCTTTATAACAAAGCCCGATTTTATAAAATGTAAAGGCTTTGGTATATTCCAGCTCCAGCATTTCCTCATAGACTTCAATGGCTTTTTTATACTGTCCCAACGATTCGTAACAGGCTGCTTTATTTGCATATACTCCAACGGAGCTTGAATTGATGGCCAACAGGTAATCATACCCCTTGATGGCTTCTTCGTAATTTTTTCTGTTGAAATAGAACTGTCCGTACTCAAACCAGGCAACTTCGGAATAAGCATATTCGTCCAGGTATTCATTAAGAAAGGCAATTGCCTCATCGTTCTTATTCAGGTCCGAAAAGCAGATCATACAGTTTTCCAGCGAATAATCATCGGTAGGATCTTCTGAAAGGGCTTTTCTGTAATGTTTAAGAGCGTTAAAAGGATCTCCGAGATTTACATATTCATCTGCAATGAAATTATGAAGGAAGTTTTCTTCTTCTTTCAGTTCCAGGGCTTTTTTACAGATGTCTATGGCTTTTCTGGGATTTCCTAAATTCGAATAATACTTTGCGTAGCAAACCAGAAAGTCTGTGTTTTCCATAGAAGAACCTTTCAGCTCGCTGATCAGCTCTTTCGCCGTATTATAATCTTCCCATTCCAGAAGAATTTCAAGTTTTTTGATCTTGATATCTAAAGAATTGGGGTGGAGCTTCAGACCGTAATTAACTGCCGTATCGGCATAATTGAAGTCTCCCAGCTCCAGATAGTAAACAATAATGTCTTCTAACTCTTCTGTATCAAAGTAGAATTCATCATTATTTTCCATCATTTCCTCGAACTTTTTTACAAGTTCATTTCCAAAATATTCTTCCAATATAAAACAGTTTTAAGATTTAAGACTTGAGATATGAGATATACAAATACTCGGTTCTGAAAATCTTAGTACTAAATTTAATAATAAATACGATTAAAACGATGAAAAGGATGTTAATATTTATTAAATCAGACTATTGATTTTAGCTATCATTTCATCACCTAACCGGTCGGCTTCCTCTTGGGATTTAGCCTCTGTATAAATTCTGATAATCGGTTCTGTATTAGACTTTCTAAGATGGACCCAATTGTTTTCAAAATCTATTTTTACGCCGTCTACCGTAGAGACCTCTTCATTTTGATACGCTTTTTCCATTTTTGTTAAAAGGTCATCCACATTAATCTCCGGAGTCAGTTCAATTTTCTTTTTCCCCATGAAATAACTTGGGTAGCCTGCTCTCATTTCAGAAACCGTTTTGTTTTCCTTTGCCAGATGTGTTAAAAACAAAGCAATTCCTACCAGTGAATCTCTTCCGTAGTGCAGGTCAGGATAGATAATCCCACCGTTTCCTTCTCCGCCGATCACTGCATTTTTCTCTTTCATTAAGGTAACCACATTCACTTCTCCCACGGCACTGGCAAAATACTCAGAATGATGGGTCTGAGCTACGTCTCTCAGAGCCCGGCTGGAGGAAAGGTTAGAAACCGCCACACCGTTTTTACTCTTCAGCAAATAATCTGCAACGGCAACCAACGTGTATTCTTCCCCGAACATTTCACCTTTTTCATCAATCAGTGCGAGCCTGTCAACATCCGGATCTACCACTACGCCCAGGTCTGCATTTTCTTTCTTTACCAGTTCACAGATATCCCCCAAATGTTCCTTTAACGGCTCAGGGTTATGCGGAAACTGCCCGTTGGGTTCACAGTATAATTTTACGGTTTCACAGCCTAGTGTATCCAGCAGCATGGGGATGGCAATGCCTCCCGTAGAATTTACGGCATCCAGAACCACTTTGAACTTTTTAGCTTTAATGGCTTCTGCGTCTACCATCGGCAGCGCAAGGATCTGCTGAATATGGATGTCAAAAGCATCATCCCTGGTTTCGTAAGTCCCCAGATCATCAACTTCAGCATAATTAAAGTCTTCACTTTCGGCCAGAGCAAGCACTTCGGCCCCGTTTTCTCCGGTAATAAATTCTCCTTTATCGTTTAACAGCTTCAGGGCATTCCATTGTTTTGGATTGTGTGAAGCGGTAAGGATAATCCCGCCGTCTGCATTCAATTCCGGCACCATGATCTCAACCGTCGGGGTTGTGGAAAGACCCAAGTCGATAACGTTGATTCCAAGACCCTGCAGGGTTGCCGTTACCAGGGAAGAAACCATCTGTCCTGAGATTCTGGCGTCCCTTCCTATAACGAGGGTAAGATCTTTTTTATTTTTATTGTTCTGAAGCCAGGTCCCGAATGCCGAAGCAAATTTTACCACATCCAGCGGCGTAAGGTTATCATTTACGGCACCGCCAATGGTTCCCCGGATTCCTGAAATACTTTTTATTAGTGACATCCTATTTTTTCTTAGTTTGTTTTAAAATTTTCTTTTCATCATTTTCCAGTTGGCGCTGGACTTTTTTAACATCTTCCAATGCAGGAAGGTTTTCAGGTTTTATTCCTCGTTCTCCAAGCATTTTTCTTACTGCCAAATTATTTTCAATATGTTCGTTGGTAATTTGTATGTCACCATTCAAATCTTTTTCAACAACATTATGGCCGGTTAATTCGGTTGCAAAATCTTTAGCTTTAATTGTTAAAGTAGGAAGAAAGTCTGCAAGAGGCCTGGTCTGGGGAATACCCATTCTCTTCTTCATGTCATTTGTCGTAAAGCCGCCAAATAAAGCCTGGTCGCCTTTCGAACGGATTACTGAAAAACTTTTTTCGTCAACCCCTCTTTCATAGATAATCCCTGAAAGTCTTTTCTCTGTTTTAGAGAGCCTGTCTCTTGCGGTTACCCTTGCAACATCCAGCAGCCTTTTTTCAATAATTTCCTGCTTTCTTGTCTGGACCGCAAAATAAGTCTGTGCAAAAGCTATTTCTGATTTTGATGAATCCCCGTTTTGAGCAATAAGATAACAACCATAACGAGTTAAAGCTATATCCGGGATTTCTCTTTCTGATCCGCTGCCCAGTAACACCATTTTCCCGATGTCGGCAAAATGGTTTTGCACATCTTCACCTACATTTTCACAAGCCTTTTTAGCTTTTTCAATAACCTTTAAAAAGTTATCCCATTTTGTATAATTCAAAATTTCCTGTAAATCTCTTGCACTCCAGCATTCAATATCATTGTATAGATGTGAGGCATTTTCGAATTTCAGAAAAAGCAGTTCTATTAATTCCTTTTTCATTGTGATTGTGTTTTATCCCACAAAAATAAGTAAAAAATGAATCTCAGAAATGTTTAGTTTTCCACAGGAATGTTATTTTTCTATGAACATCCGCAGTCTTTGTCGCAGTTTGTTCTTTTGGAACTGAATTTCTTCGGTGCAAAATTTTTCCTGAGTACTTTAAACAGCGCATAACAGGCAAATGCAACAATAAGAAGAACGAGTATGTATTGTAAGATCAGTGAAGAATCCATTATTTTAATATCTGGTATGCTAACATCGACACAAAGTAGGCCAAACCTGTCATCATCGCTACCTGAAAAGCGGTCCATTTCCAGCTTTTGGTTTCTCTGTAGACTACTGCAAGTGTAGAAATACACTGCATTGCAAATGCGTAAAACAAGAGTACAGAAACACCTGTCGCAAAACTGAAGACTTTCTCGCCGTTCGGTTTTACATCGCGTCTCATTTTATCAATTACCTTTACTTCCGGGGCATCATCTTCCAGGCTGTATAAGGTAGACATGGTCCCTACGAAAACTTCTCTCGCTACAAAGCTGGTCAGGATTCCCACTCCCATTTTCCAGTCGTAACCGAGCGGAGAAATCACCGGTTCTATTCCTCTGCCCATCTTGGCCAGATAAGAATGGTCAAGCTCAACATTAGTGGCTACCCATTGGTCTGAACTCTGTTTAGGGCCGAAATAACTTAAGAACCAGATAATGATGCTGACAATGAAAATTATTTTTCCCGCTCCGGTAATAAAGTCCCAGACTTTTCCCAATACCATTTTTAAATCGTAAGCAAAAAGCGGCTTTTTATAGGTCGGCAGATCCATCACCAGATAGGTCTTGCCTTTATTTTTGATGAATTTATTAAGGACAGCCGCAGAAAGCAGTGCTACAACAAATCCCAGCAGATACATCCCCATCAGTACCAAAGCCTTGTACTTTATTCCTAACACCGTGTCGTCTGAAATAATGAGTCCGATGATAATACTGTATACCGGAAGCCTTGCGGAACACGTCATGAAAGGCGTTACCAAAATAGTGAGTAACCGTTCTTTCAAATTCTCAATATTCCGGGTGGAAATCACAGCCGGGATAGCACAGGCTGTTCCTGAAACCAACGGCACAATACTTTTTCCGTTTAATCCGAAAGGGCGGAGAATCCGGTCCATTAAGAAGACCACTCTCGCCATATATCCGGAATCTTCCAATAGATACAGGAAATATAATAAAATCCCGATCTGCGGAGCGAAAATCACAATTCCTCCTATTCCCGGAACAATTCCTTTGGATATCAGTGAATTAATGGGGCCTTCCGGCAGGTGCTCGCCTGTAAATGCAGACAGCCATGCAAAAAGGGAATCGATCCAGTTCATCGGGTATTCTGCCAGAAAGAAAACACTCTGGAAAATGACTAATAAGATCATCATGAAAACCACGTATCCCCAGAATTTATGGACTAAAACCCGGTCTAATTTTTCTGTCAGCAGCTCTTTGAACTGAGGCTTTTTAGAAATAACGTCTGATAAAATGGTGTCTGCATGCTGATACCTTCTTACTGTTTCCTGAACCTGCAGCCTTTTCGGGACCAGGCTTTTTGAATCCGGCTCGTTAAGCTGTTCCACAACAGAGCTGATTTTCCCCAGATCTGTTCCCAAAGATAAACTCAGCCAGGCTTTATATTCATTGTCAATGCCTTTATGGGCAGCCACTTTATGAATAAAATCTTTATGTTCGTTTGGCGTTTCGAAAGTCTGTTTTTCGGCCTTCACAAAAGTATTGTGCAAAACAGCTTCTTTGATGTCATTAATGCCAATCTGCTCTTTGGCATTGGTTCGAATAATTTTTATTCCTAAAGCTTCCGAAAACTTCTCAACATCAATGGTAATGCCTCTTTTCTCCGCCTGATCAACCTGGTTAACCACCAGAATCATCGGAACTCCCAGATCCTGGATCTGCTGGAATAACAAAAGCCCTCTTTTTAAGCTCAGGGCCTCAAGAATATAGATAACCCCTGCATAATCCTGCTGGTGGTCGATAACAAATTTAGAAAAGATCGCTTCATCTTCAGAACTCGGATATATACTGTATGATCCCGGTAAATCCACAACCTCAACCTCTTCATTTTTGTAGGTATAATAGCCTGAATGGCTGGCCACGGTAACCCCGGCATAGTTTCCGGTTTTCTGCTTTTTGTTGCAAAGCGCATTGAATACCGTTGACTTTCCTACATTGGGATTCCCGACTAAAAGAACCTGTTTTCTCTGAATATCCTGCATTAATTCAATTCTTCAACAATGATAAAATCGCCCTCTTCTTCGCGGAGAGCAATGCGGCTTTTTTCATTTCCGAACTCTACATACATCGGTCCGCTGAAAGGTGCCTGATATAAAATCCTGAATGACGTTTCCGGAAGAAGCCCCATTTCAATAATCTTATTCGGCATGGCAAGGCTGTCATTATCATACCCCAGAATTTTTCCCATTCTGTTTTTGGGAAATCCGCTCAACTTATGTAAACCGTTCTCTTTCAAAGCCAAAATTTTGTGTCTGCAAATATACGCTATTTAAATTTAATCTAAATAACAAGAATGCATGAAAGAAATCAACCCAAATGAAACGTTTCATTTGGGTTGATTAAAATATAGTTAAATATGAATGTGCCTGCTTTATTCTTTCACTTTTCCTACCTTTTCCACTGTTCCTACTTTCAGTTTTTCGTAAGGCGGTTCAATCGGGTTATCATTTAAGTTAAAGAAATCTTTGTACATTTTTTCCTGTTTCTTCATCATGTCGCCGATCGTTCCATCCATTCCCGGGATTGTCTTTGACATCATTTCGCTGTTCATCATCGGTCTTATGGTTGCAAAAGGGTCTTTTTTGAAATCATTGAATGTTTTCTCAAATTTCTCTCTTGGCATTTCAGTTACCTTTAAGCCTACATTAGAAATTTTTTCGGCATACGTCAGTTCATCCCAGTTTGGTATTTTCCTGTTTCCCTGAAGAACCCATGAATAATTTTTACCTTCATCTTCAATTTTTACGATAAGTCCCGGAAGTCCTGAGAATTTATAAGGCCCATCCTGAAAAGGAAGGTCTGTACTGAACCATGCCGTCCATTTTCTTCCTCCGAACTCAGCAGTAGCTTTCTGCGCATTGTAAGTTCCTATTTTTGCTTTTTCATTTGAAATCTTCCAGTCGAATTTAACAGTTTCGTTGTATCCGATATTCATCGGGGTGAATCCACTTGCTATTCTCTCGATGTACTGTAATTTCATATCCGGATAATGCTTTACAATTTTTTCTGAAAACTTGGGCATTTTAATAGATTTCGAAAGATCTTTAAAAGTACCTGCTTTCTGCATGGCCTCAACCTGTACTTTGATAATTGAATCCTGTCCGACCGCTGTATAATCCCGGTATACGGATCTGTCTTTAACAATGTCAAGTACGGCCATTACTTTTTCGAGTTTGGCAGAATCTTTCTTAGGCTTGAAGGTCAGCTCATAGAAAAAACGGTTGGCTGTTTCTTTGGAATCTTTGTCCTGCGCACCTGCAAAAGCAAAAAGAACGATAAAGAATATTGAAAATAGGTTTTTCATTGTTTTTCTGATGTTTGAATAATTAGTTAGCAGTCTCATCCTTTTGTTACATTATTTTTCTGATTTTTTCACTTATCCTCATCGGAATCTTTTTATAGGGGTCCTATTTTAATGAATTCTAATCTCATTTTAATCTCTTTAATCACATTTTAATTCCGTTCCAAAGGGGTTCTAATCTTACCGTTCTAATTTTGTATCATCGAAAAAGATAATGTAGAACCTAAATCTCAATAATATGACTAAAACGATTTTAATAGCCACAGATTATTCTCTTGAGTCTTTAAATATTTTAAAGAAGGTAATGAAAGAGAAGCATGCCTCGGAAGATGAAAATCAATACAATATTCTTTTGGTTTCAGGATACGATACCGGAGATTCTATCAGGGATCTTCTGTTTAATACAAAAAGTACAATTTTTAATAAGCTTATGCCAAAGGAGTTTGGTGATGCCTATGGGATTATTAAAAATAAATATCCTCAGCTGATCAATAAAATCGTCTGTGATGTTTTCACGGGAAGCTTTCAGCGGACTTTCAACAACTATGTGAAAGCGGAAGATATCAGTGAGGCCTATTATTCTCCCTCTGTTAAAAGTAAAGGAAAAGGAAAATTTGACCTGATTCCTTATATTAAGAAATGCAAAGACCTTGAGTCTTATGAAATTGCTGTAGCGCCTCAGAAAAGTCTTCCGGAAAAAGGAAGGCTGGCAGAGATTTTTGCAGAAGCCTAATGTAGAACGTATAAAAAATTGAAAAATGCTAAGGAATTATAGTAACAGCAGGACGTTGGGAGACAACATCAGACTGGGGACGCTGACCGCTTTTACAGCAGGCACTATAAATATTGCTTCCCTGTTGATCTTTCTCTCCTTCACGTCTAACGTAACGGGCCATTATGCCATTTTTGCAGCAGAGATCAGCAAAGGAAACTGGTCGCAGGTCGCTGTGGTGGGGTTATGGATCTTCCTGTTTTTCTTCGGAGGGTTCGTGTCTAATTTTATCGTGATTACGTTCAATAAAAAAAGTAAATATTTTGCGCATTCGATGCCTTTGGTTCTGGAAATTATGTGTCTTTTGCTTGTAGGGATTTACGGTCAGTTTTATTACCGGAAAACACTGGAAGAAACAGAATACCTGGTTGCTTTAATGTTGTTTGCAACAGGCCTTCAGAACGGCTTAACGGCAAGCATCTCCAACTTTTCAGTAAAAACAACCCACCTTACCGGTACCACTACTGATTTGGGTATCCTGTTCTCTATGTTTACCCAGAAGAAGTTCAGGAAAAACGGTGAACTCGTGGCAAGAGCCAAGCTGCTGATGAGTATTATGCTGGCGTACGTGATAGGAGCTGTGTTTTCGGGGCTGACGTATTTTTATCTGGAATTCAGGGTTTTCTATATTATCAGTCTGTGTCTGTTAGTGGTTATCGGGTATGATGCCTATAAGATTCACATCAGGCATTTCAAAACCCGGTACAGATACAGTAAGATTTATAACAAGCCGAATGCAATAGCGTATCTGTATGACAAAATCCATGGAATTCCGGAGATTAAACCTCAGGTTAAGGAGAGGCGGGAGAAAAAGCGGACCCTTATATTTGAAGATTAAATGTGAGTATCTGAGTTTTATATGCTTCTGCTTCTGAAAGATAAAATAAATAAAAAAGATAAAATATCAGTATTAATTTGTGTAAACTAGCTGTGAATCAATCCTCTAATTGTGTAATGCAATCAGGGGATTGTATTTTTTAGAAGTACAGGTTTACAATAATGCTCTGTATAAGCTGTTTTACGGCTAGGTTGTTGATATGTTGATAATTAAATTTTAATTAAGGGGGTTATTATTTCAATTCTTATTCTGAATGCCTATTTTTGTAAGTTGATTTACGATTTTTATGTCAGATATTATTCAGCTTTTACCGGATCATGTAGCCAACCAGATTGCAGCAGGGGAAGTGGTGCAGAGGCCGGCATCCATTGTAAAAGAACTTTTGGAAAATGCAATTGATGCAGACTCTACAAAAATTGAGCTGATCATAAGAGATGCGGGGAAAAACCTGATTCAGGTGGTGGATGACGGCACGGGCATGTCTGAAACGGATGCCAGGATGGCATTTGAAAGGCACGCCACTTCCAAAATAAAAGGGACGGAGGATATCTTCAGAATTTCTACCAAAGGATTCCGCGGTGAGGCTCTGGCTTCTATTGCTGCTGTTTCGCAGGTGGAATTAAGAACAAAGCGGAAAGAGGCTGCCATCGGAACCAATATTTACATAGAAGGCGGTGTTTTCCAGTTTCAGGATCCGGTCCAGACGGCTGACGGGTCTAATTTTTTAGTTAAGAACTTATTTTATAACGTCCCGGCCAGAAGAAAATTCCTTAAAAATAACAATATTGAATTCAGGCATGTTATTGACGAATTTCAGCGTGTGGCATTAGCTCACGAAAACCTGGAATTCTCCCTGTTCCATGATGACGAAGCCGTATTCAGGTTAAGAAAGGGCAGCCAGATGCAGCGGATTGTCGATATTTTCGGAAGAAAACTGCAGCCCCAGCTGATTCCGATTAAAGAAGATATTTTGTGGTGTAAACTCCACGGATTTGTTGCCAAACCGGAAGGAGCCAAAAAAACAAGGGGCGAACAGTTCCTTTTTGTCAACGGCAGGTATTTTAAAAGTTCTTATTTTAACAAGGCCGTACAGGATGCTTTTGAAGGGCTGCTGTTACCGGGATATATTCCGACATTTTTCCTTTTCCTGGAACTTGATCCTGAAAAGATCGACGTAAATATCCACCCGCAGAAAACAGAGGTCAAGTTTGAAGACGAACACCTGATTTTTGCGCTGCTTCGCTCAACCATCAAAAGATCTTTGGGAATTTATAACGTAGCACCGAGTCTTGATTTTGAAAAAGATCCTCAGCTGGAGGAAATACTGCAGAAGACTTTTCCGAGCAAAAGCAATGGCGGCAGTTTTGTAAAGATGCCTGAAATTATTGTAGACAAAGACTATAATCCGTTTCTGGAAGAGAGGGGAATGAGGCAGTCGGAAATTCAGAATCTGGCAGATATGTACCATCAGAATATTGCTGCAGAGCCTTCAAAAATCAACCTTTTTGAAGATGAGGATTTTGATGAAGACCTGATGAGGCTGCCCAATGGATACTGGCTTTTCAATAAAGGCGACAGAACCCTGATGCTGGACCTGGGAAGAATGCACAGGCTGGTG